>Ga0190367_1001519_pt1 | contig 13258 bp, 16 predicted proteins | sample 4872181011_MG_FD_171838 | JGI IMG/M metagenome (GOLD analysis project Ga0190367, IMG submission 171838) | Hydrothermal vent microbial mat bacterial communities from Southern Trench, Guaymas Basin, Mexico - 4872-18-10-11_MG | ecosystem: Environmental > Aquatic > Marine > Hydrothermal vents >...
ACCTTGCCAGGCTCCAAAATAGGATGGAAGAACACGTTTAGGAGCGTGGCATATGAGGTCATCCCAAACCGCAGATATGCCGACTCAGCCTGCACCTTGGTAATGGGGATATATGAATCTGTCAGACGGCTGGGGATAGACTTCAGAGAGGTAGAGCTGGGGGATTGGCTCATGTTCCAGCAGAGTGAGAAGGAGTTCCCCCCGAGGAACATCACTCTCAAGAGTGAAGATGAGGCATGGGTAACGGCATTCGGGTACAATGGAGAGAGCAGGAGGTTAAGGCTCAGGATATCTGCCTCGGGAAGTTTTAGGAGGCTTCTAGAGGCTATTCTGAGGGAAAAGCAGCCATACAACCCCAGGATAACGCTGAAATCGTGGAATGTGAGAGGCGGGGAACTCTACGTTAGGGGGGAGCTACAGGTGAGCGTGCCTATAGACTTCTACTACAGACACTTGGCGAGGTGCAAGACGAACAGCGGCAGGCTCTACGGCGGCGTAGACGTTAATAGCGATAGGATTAACTTGGCGGTAGTCGATGGGAGCGGCATCCTAAGAGATGCCCGCACCATTTGGTTCCGCGAGGTGACCGCTAGGGGATACCCGAGGCACAGAGCCAGAACAGTGATAGGTATGGGGGTTCACGAAATGCTTCGCTACGCCTACCACCACGGCGTCAAGACACTATTCCTAGAGGACCCTAAGGTACTAGGTAGGCTGAGGCTCCTATGGATAAGGGACGGGAAGAGGTTGCATAAGAACTACAACTGGAGAGTCAGCACCTTCCGCGTCTCCATCATAGAGGCGATAGCCGTGAAAGCGCCGCTCTACTCAATCAGGGTAGAGTATATTGATCCGAAAGGGACGACCCGCTCCGAGGAGCATGATGAGCTGATGAGGAGGTATGGCCTGGACAGGCATATGGCTTCGGCATACCTTATAGCGTTAAGAGGCATGGAAAGATACACAACGATACAGAAAGCTACAGTCTAACGTTACTGCCCCATTGATCCTCGAAGACTATCTCCTCCAGCGGCTTCCTGGGCCGTGGCGGTGGGCTTTCAGCTGGGATGCCTATGGGGGTCATCGCCACAACCCTGTAGGGATCAGGTATGCCCAGCAGCTCTTTTACCTTGGATTCGTTGAAGGCGCCTATCCAGCACGTGCCATAGCCGAGCTCAGTAGCCTCCAGTATGATGTGCTCCATTGCTATCATCACGTCCTTATCGTGCCACTTCGGCGAAGTCGTGGGGTCAGAGACCGCGACGATTATCACGGAGGCATCGGCAATGAACATCTGGCCTGCCGCTGCCTCAGCTACACGCCTCTTCAGCTCGGGGTCTCTAACTACGATGAAGTACCACGGCTGCAGGTTTCTAGCAGACGGCGCGAGCCTAGCTGCCTCAAGTATTCTACGGAGATCCTCCTCCTTAACGGGCTCGGGCTTATACGCCCTGATGCTCCTCCTCTTCCTAATGACCTCGAGGACCTCCACGAGCATTCACGGTAAATTTTTAGGTAAAAAGGTTTCCTCAAAAATTTTTAGAAATAATGCACGTAAAAAGCTCTCACCAATCAGGCGCGCCTGGCGGAGGGTAACCCCTGGACACGTCGTCTAGTACTAGCACCCAGTCCTCCTCAGGGCCCTGGGTGGGGGGCTTGAGGGTCCTGAAACCCTTGTTTGGGTACTCGCCCACCAGATAGCTGGCGCCGGAGGCGGGGTCATACCACCAAGCCCTCACACGTCCTGAGATTCTATCCAGCCTAACCCTAAGTGGCTTGCCATTAGGGGTGTAGATCATCGCGTAGCTGCCATTCACCGCTCTACACGCCTGCACGTGGTCTGGCCCCTCACCCGGGTCCATGGCGAGTATCGACTGGTCCGGCGCTCTGAGCAGCATGGGCCTAGACTCTATGAGGCGCCTGAGGTAGAGCATCTGTCTCGCTCCAGGCGGGTGGAGCGCATCTCTCCAGTGGAGCCTGGCGTAGGCTATGGGCTCCCTCCTCCCCGGCTCGTAGAACTGAAAGATCTCGTTACACCCGTAAGTGTGGCCGTAAGCGCCCGCTAGGACAGCCCAGTACGCAGCCTCACGCACGTCATGGGCATTGAACCTCCCATTCACCGGGTTGAAGTTCACGGGGGACAGCGCCATAGGGGTTAGGCTCAGTCAGGCCGTTGAACTCTGCCAGGATCACGGCCTGTATCACCGTAAAGCCCTTTGAGGCTCTATCCTCCAGGTAGAGGACGGCCGCCTCCCTAGTCAACCTATGGAAGAGTTCCCACGCAGTATCACCGAGGTAGAAGAAGGGCTTGCCATCCTCAGTTACTAGGAAGCGCCCACTAAGTGGGTGACTCGGATCCTTAAACACCATTAATCGGGGCAGCTTGGCCACGAGCGCCCAGGCTCACAGCGCGTTAATCAACATAGCTCAGGCGCGAACGCTGAGCACGGCAGTTGGCGTAGGCAACGCAGGATAAAGAATTCGAGAGGGCTGTTCTCACCTCTCTAGGACTGTTGGCCTCTCATGTGGAGCTGGGGCAAGCAGGCTCCTTATCAGCATCTCCGTCCCAGGCTTTCCCACGCCAATAGGCGTCACCTCGCTTAGATACTCCTCTACGGCCTGCAGCTTAACTGAATGCTCGCTGTATACGGTCATGAGGGGGGTTCCCCTGCCGACCTTATCGCCGATCTTCACGTGAAGTTCGATGCCAGCTCCCTTGTCCTTGGGGGCGCCCGCCAGCCTAGCTATGGTCGCTATTATCGCGTTATTTATCCACGTGACCATCCCGGACTTCTCAGCACGTATGGTGAGCCTCTTATCACCCACCGGTATGTCCTCAGGCTTCACGCTTGGGTCGCCGCCCTGGGCAGCTATTATCTCGCGCATCTTCTCAAGGGCCTTCCCCCTCCTCAGGGACTCCAGTGCCACCTGCCTCCCCCCTTCCACTCCAACCATCTCGAGGAGGATGCCCGCTATGCTGGTGGCCTTATCTAGGAGATCTGGGGGCCCCCTCCCCATTAAGGTGTAGAGGGCCTCGCGCGCCTCTAGAGCTGGGCCAGCCGCGTAGCCTATCGGCTGCTCGCCAACGGTGAGGGCACAGGCGACTTCCATCCCTAGCCTACGCCCCACCTCCATTATCTCCCTAGCCAGGTAGTGTGCCTCTCCTATGGTCTTGACCTTGGCTCCCCGCCCCACGGGTATGTCTATCACTACATGAGTCGCGCCTACAGCGCGCTTCTTCGCCATTATCGAGGGGACGAGGAAGGGGTCAATGGCCAGCGGGTACTCTACTCGTATGATCTTGTCGTCGGCGGGCGCCATGCGCAGAGCTCCCCCCCACGCTATGCAGCCATGGACCTTGAGCACCACCTCCCTCACCTCCTCAGGAGATAGCTCGACAGGCATCAACACCTCAGCTCTATCAGCTGTGCCAGCTGGGCTCGTTATCGCTCTAGAGCTGGTCTTAGGGATGTAGTAGCCCAGCGACGCTATTATGGGGACTACGACTAATGTAGTCTTGTCGCCGGGCACCCCACCTATGCTGTGCTTATCCAGGATGGGCTTAACGCCCAGGTCTAGAGTCTCCCCAGTCTCGACCATTGCGCGAGAGAAGTAGTACGCCTCGTCAACTCCCATTCCCCGCTGGCTAATAGCTGTCACCAGCGCTGCCAGCTCTACCTCGCTGAGCCTATCCTCAACCACGTCCTTAACTATGCATTTAATCTCCTCGTAGCCGAGCCGGGCTCCCCCCAGGAGATCCCTTATGTATCGTAGAGACCTGGGAGGAGGAGCCACCTCCGCCTCAACCTCCTCTCCTCCCTTTACTCCAAGCTCCTCGGCGACTTCATCGTTGACCAGCATTGTATCGGGTGGGATGTGCCATGCGACGTTCACAATAGCTACAATCTCCCTACTCCTCCACCTGAGCACAAGCCTCTCATGCGGCCTTACGCCGAGTCTCTTGGCAGCCTCGTCGTCAATGACTACCAGCGGCCTTCCACTAGAGAAGTTTAGTAGCCTCACCTTAAACCTGGTACGCTCTCTCACGACACACGTTATGCACGCAACCTTATATGGGTGTTCATCCCCCAGCCTGATCGCGATTAGGTGCTAACTCAGCCTAGGCCGGACGATGAGATGTAAAGCCTAAGGAGGCCCTGGCAGCGGCCTCAAGTAATGAGCCCTCCTCGCATGCTAAGAGCAGCTTTAAGAGCTGCAGCCGGTCTTTTGATGAGGCGATGATGTTTAGGGACCTCGCCGAGATGTGAAGAAGTCGATTTGCGCTGAGCCCGCCGCGGGCTTCCCCTCCTCCAGCTTCACGGAGTATATCGCCACTACCCGCATCTCAGCCCCGCACCTAGGGCATCTGCCCTTCACCTTGAACACGTAGTCGCCAGCTGAGTGGCCCCTCTCCTCGGAGTAGCCACACTCAGTGCACTTGACGAGTTCCACGACCCTCCTCCGCGTGAGCCTAATTCGCCTCAGCCGCTGGAAGCCGCTGTAGAAGAAGTATGCAGCTAGGCAGGAGAGGACAGCCAGGTTGGCATAGTTGGTGTTCCCCGTGAAGAAGTACATTGCCACTAGGTGTACCGTTACTAGGGCGAGCGCTATGAGTAGCACCAGGTATACTGGGAGCCACCTTCTCCTGAACTCGTACAGTTTCTCCTCGCTCACACAGCCCCCCTCCCAGCTAGGAGTGGAGCGGCTCCGTAAAAGCTTTCACAAGGTGGATGTAGCCAGCGCAGCCGCCACTACTGTGCGTCGCCTGTTCATGGCTGGCTGGTTCTCGAGGAAGAAGATCCCCGCGCCGTTGAGTGGGACTTCGCCGCCGATTATGGGCAGAGCTAGGGTGGTCCCTATGAGTGTCGACCTGAGGTGCGCGTAAGCGTTGCCAGGGTGCCTCCACCCCAGGGTCTCCACCAGGTCCCAGAGGTCGTGCTCATAGGACTCTAGGACTCCGCGATTCCTGGGCAGTAGCAGTAAGGCTCCTGTGGAGCCGATCGCCTGTAGTAGCAAGACGCCCTCTGGCACTCCCAGAGCGAGCCGCGTTGCTCGCTCGGTGATGTCAAATAGCTTATTGGGGCCGTAAGTCAGGAATCGTATCTCCTCTATCCTGAGGACCTTCACGCTAACACCTCTGCTACTACCCGCCTCTCCCCTCCCTCCTCATTAAGGTCTAGTAGGCATACCTGCTGGAAGGCTCCTAGGAAGAGGCCATCCTCAAATGGTAGGAGCACGCTGGGTGGGAATATAGACGCGACCACGTAGGGGTTCTTAGCCTTCATGCTCCCGATGAGCGTTAAGAGGTCATTCACCAAGTCAGCATCATACTCGATGGTTATCAGCCTGCATAGGGGGTCGGGAGAGTAGAGGAGTACCACTCCCCTCCTAGCCTCCACGGACTTAACGAGCCTCTTCACCCTCTCCGTCAAGTCGTAGACTCCCCTGCCACGGCTTCTAACGATTAGCTCAGCTATCATGGCTGCACCTGCCGGTGGGGGGTAAAATCATTTTTCTTCCGGGAGCTGTTTCAGCACTACGGCTTAGCCTCCTCCACCCTTACGCGCTCCCCCTCCCTCACCCTACTTAGGGTGGAGAGGCCCTCTACCACTCTGCCTATCACGTTCACGGGGCTTGCAGGCCTCACCTCGCCGGGTCCGCTGATTGGAGTTTGGCCGTAGAAGAGGCAGAGAGCCTTGCCGGGAGGCCAGTACGCGACGGCACCTACCTCAACGACCTCGTCTGCCTCCTCCTCGCCCACGTCCACGGGAGTGGTGAAGTATACCTCTTCTCCCCACTTCATGGCCCTACTCTCGAACGGTAGAGCCCTGAGAATCGCCTCTGCAGTCCTAGGGTTCTTACCCGTAAGCTCTACGATGACTGCGCCAGCCTGCTCGAATAGCAGCCTTATCCTCCTCACGCGGTTCTAGGCCTATAGCCCGTGATATAGCTTGCGTCATCGTGCGCGGCGCACAGCAGCTTCCCTGACCTCTCTAAGTGCCTCGTAGAACTCGGGGGGCTGGAGCTCCTTGAAGCCCCCCACCTCCAGGGCCAGGTGCATCCTTATGTCGAGGCAGAGGTGGCAGGGGGAAATGTAGCCGCCTCTAAGCTCCGTATAGCCGTATCCCTCAACAGCCAGCCTATATAGCTCGCCCAGGCTCCTGACCAGGGCCGCGAGCACCGGCCTATCGCCTAGATCCACGCCCCCAACTATCTCCTCGAGCCTCCGCGCGTCTCCTAGGGAGATGCCAGCGCAGTAGCCTGGCACGTAATTGTAGTAGCAGTCGACGTGTACGTGCCACGGCCTGGTGAGCTCACCCAAACAAGAGACCCTGAAGAACGCCTTAGCGGGCCTCCGCTCGTAAAGCTCGTATAATGTGTAGACTAGCCTGCCCATCGGCAAGAGTATTGAGGGGCTGAAGCTCAGCGTGAGGGCGTGGAGGCTCAGCGAGCAGCACCTCCTGAGGTACTCCTCAAACCTCAGCGTGCCCCTGACGCCCAATCTATCCAGCAGCTCCCTGTAAACCTCGTGGTATACGAGGACGTTCTCCCGCCCAAACACCTCCTCAGCCACTGTGATCGCTCTCTTAATCCTCTCGTAAGGCACGCACTCGACTACGAAGGGGTTTACGCTTATCAACACGCCCTCGAGGCCAGCCTCCCTCAGCTCCTTGAACCTCCGCCGCGTAACTTCATCGTTGACGCACCAGAAGCAGTTAGTCTCGACGAACACTGAGGGGTAGCCGAGGCTCTCAGCCAGCTTAACTCCCGCTAACAGCAGGTCGTAGTTCAGGAAGGGCTCGCCGCCCGTCAAGTGAAGTCCCTCGTTGACTCCCACCCATCCCCTGGGGGAGGCTGGTACTACACTCGGCGCTAAAGCCTCCAGAACCTCCCTCAACCCCTCCTCGCTGATCCAGCGATTCTCCCACCTCGGCGAGCACGCGTACATGCAATGCTTGCACTCGCACGTGCACTTGTACGAGAGAAGCACGCCTACTGAAGTCGGAGGCCTGATGCGCAATACCTCCACGCCATAAAGGGTCACGTCTGCTATAAAACGCCTAGCGAGCTCCCGCGCGTCCTGGGAGCTGGAGAGGCTTAATACAGCGGCATGAGGGGGCGGCTAGCCGCGGGCTAGCGGCTGGCGACCGGCATTCCTGTACCTTAACGAGCTGACGGCCATAGCCGTCAGTATTAACAGCGCGCCAACCGCCTGTCTGGGCTTCATCATCTCGCCCAGGAATATGAACGAGAATAGAGCTGCGAATACGGGCTCGAGGAGGTATATCAGCGCCGCATCCACGCTGCGCACCCACCGCTGTCCATACAGCTGGAGGGCGTTAGCGATGGGCGTGCACACGAGCGCTAGGTAGAGGAGGTGTGGCAGCGCGGCTCTCAGCCCGCCTAGGGGTAGCGGGCCAGTGAGCGGAGATAAGATGCTGGCAGCGGCCGCCGTAATCCCGCACTCCATGAGGAGCAGGGTGGTGAGGCTGCCCGAGGAGAGCCTATCCACAGCTATTATCTGGAGAGCCCAGAAGAGCGCGCCAACCAGCACTATCAAGTCCCCCACTGCTAGCTGTAGCGGGGAGCCGCTCAGCGACAACAAGTACATCCCCAGGGTGGCGAGCGCTACCGCTCCCGTTAACTCGGGGGAAGGCTTCTCAGCTCCCAGCAGCACCTCTATCACATACACCATCACAACGCTTAAGCCCGTCACAAACGCGGCGTTTGAAGCCGTGGTGAACTCCATGCCTAGGCCCTGCAGGGTTATGCCGCTGAAGTAGAGCAGGCCTAGCGCGGCGCCAGGCCTGAGGTACCTGCGCAGCTCGTGAGCCCTCCTCGCGGCGACTGGCATTAGGAGGAGGGTGGCTAGCCCAAAGCGCAGAGCCACGTAGTATGCAAAGCCTATGCTGCTGACCACCGCCTTTATCGCGGGGAATGTAGTGCCCCACACCAGCGTCAGCGCCACCAGAGAGGCCACGCCAACGGCTCTACCGCCAATCCTCGGCATTTGGCTTCGAGCCCTGTGCAGAGCAATTAAGGTTAACTCTGGGGGCTCGGCCCCCCTTGGTGCCTGAAGCTGGGCCCACGCACAGGTACTTGAGCGCGCCCCTCCTGACTAGGCTGGCTAGCTCCTCGACGCGCCTAAATGGCCTATGCGCCAATATGGCTGAGGCCTCCCTACGGGAGAGGCCGGGGACGTGGGAGAGGGACTCAAGAGATGCTGAGTTAACGTCGAGGGGATAGGGTATTCCCTTGACAGACCTGTAGCCATGCTCTACGACTACCACGTCCAGCCTCTCCCTCAACCTCAGCCTCTCGGTGACGTAGACGAGTAATGGGTAGGAGCCCACCTGCCTTGCCAGGCTATACTTGCCCTCGTGGGCCTCCACGTAGAGGGCCTTCAGCACCGTTCCCCGCGGCACTACACGCCTGAGCATTGGCTTATCGAACTCCTCCCTCACCCTCTTCTTAAAGGACATGAAGTACTTCTTGTGGCGCGCGATGATCCTGTCGCCCACGTGCCACATTGGAGTGTGGGGGAGCACGAGCACCTGCCTTATGTTCACGCGGCGCACGAGTAGCCCCTCTCTAAGCACTTCTCTGAGGAACTCGAGGTTCAGCCTATAGGTCTCCCTCGTCTCGCCCTTAAGCCCCAGCACGAAGTTTATGCCTGGGAGTAGCTCAGGCATCCCATTCCACCCCCTCCTAGCCCCAACCTCGTTCACGATCCTGATGGCCTTGAGGGAGTCCTCAGGCATCACCCCCAGGTTGTTCTCCTTCACTACTCTGGGGTCAGCGCTCTCAATGCCCATGGCTGCCACGTCGCCAGGCGTGTGATACTTGACTAGCACCTTGAGAGCCTCCCTAGCCTCCTCCTCGTGATAGGCCACAGTCCCAGGGTTGACATTATCTATGTGCAGCACCTCGAGGCCAGGGGCGGCCAGCCTAATGCTCCTGAGAAGCTCCTCAATCCTCTTGGGCGAGGGCCTGGGGAACTCTACTTCATTGACCCCCTCAGCCATGTATGCCAGGAAGTCCGCCTGCCTCCCCAGCCTGAAGCACTTGACGCCGTGAGAGTATAGGGCCTCAACCTCCCTAGCTATCCCCTCCACAGACCTGAATACCACCCGCCCATACCTGGGCTCTATGCAGAAGCTGCAGCCGCCCACGAGCCAGCGGGGGCATCCCCTGTACGTCTCTATCTCAGCTATCAGGTTCCAGCCATGGTTGGGGTGCTGCTCCACTATGCGAGCTCCTCTCCGGGCGAACTCGTCCACGAGCTCGTAGCCCTCCCTCAGCTCGTAGGGGCTAACTGCCTCGACCCTTAACCCCTCCTTAACCAGGTTGTACACGACTATCTCCACGTCCCCCCTGACCACCAAGTCGTAGTAGGCCTCAAACTCGCTGGGAGGTACTGCCACCCTGCCTCCCACCACGCCGTAGCCGTAGCGGGCGACGGGCCCCCCGAGGACCTTGATGGCCCCCTCTATGAGGGCTGGCCAGCGGATAAGCTCCTCCAGCCTTATCGGCTCGCCGCCCAGGTACTTCCCCGGCACCACTACGCCCGTCAGGAATACTACCAGGTCGCAGCTGGCCGCGTACCTCATCACCCTATCCAGGTTCTCCCTGGCGTAATCGACGGTCACGTACCTGACTTCAGCCCCCTTGTCCGCAGTCCAGATAGCCCCAGCCACGTACCTCGGGTAGACGTCTATGTACGGCGGTACGCCTAGGCCGGCTGGCTCGTCTGTGTACCCGTCTATTATCAGGGCGCGCATCTCCTCACCTTCGCTCAGCTTAAGCTACGGCCACTCCTAGGGAGGGCCGAGCCAGGGGGCGATCTCATCATACCTCTCCTCAGATTTGCACTCGAGCCATCTAGCCTTCAGCCAGCTAGGCACCCTGGGCCCTTTCACTACATCCCAGTAGGTGTAGGGCTTTAAGTCTAGCACCGGAGTCCCCGCCCAGGCGTCTAGCCCCCTGACGTAAAGGTTAGGAGCCTCCACCCTGCAGAGTTCCACTACTGTAATTCCTATCGGGTTGGGCCTATTAGGAGCCCTCGTAGCGAAGACACCAACCTCCACTCCTCCTCCGCCTACCACCAGCTTAGTCTCCTTCACCCCGTGTAAGTGATAAACTACTATCACGTGAGAGTAGTCCTCCAGACCCCTTAGCCCTTCAACGTACTCATCATAAATTCTTATCACCGAGATCACCTCATACCTGGAGGGGCGACGAGCTTCATAACATCGAGGCATGCCTCTCTCCACCACACCTATAGGCCTATAGCACAGAACCCCCCTATTCACGCAGTGAAGATCGTGATCATGCTGATAAATCCGAGTGGGGATCGCTACGCCGGATGCGTGGGAGAATTAACTACCCTCGAGGGTGCGCTGCCCCAGTTATCCGGCTTGAAGTGCAGCCATCCTCTCCTCTCAACCTCTCCAAGCCCCTCGACGTAAACCCCGCCTCCCTCCTCGACTCTTCCCACCCTCCACGCCTTCACTCCATGCTTCCTAGCTCTCTCCAGAACCTCGTCCTCACGCTCCTTCTCAACTGTGAAGACGAAGTTGTACTCCTCACCTCCCCCATATAGGGCCAGCTCGAGGGGGTCCAGCCCCCACTCCTCTGCGCACCTCACTAGGGCATGGCTCAGGGGAAGGGTCTCGACAACTAGCCTAACCCTGCTGGCCTCCGCCAGCCGGTGTAGCGTAAGCGCTAGCCCATCGCTGTCATCTATCGAGGCGGTCACGCTGTCGAGCACCTCTAGCCAGAACTCCGGCTTCACTAGCTTGGGCCTAAACGCGGCTCGCAGGGCCTCTCCAGCCTCCTTGCAGGGCTTAGCCCCCTTTAGGAGTAGGGCGTAGGCAGCTGGCGTCAACACCTCGTGCCCAGCTATCATGAGCACATCGCCGGGCCTGGCACCACGCCTCGAGATGAGGCGCTCGGCCACGCCTACAGCCGTCACGGAGACGTAGAGCAGTTCTGAGGCCCCCAGGTCACCGCCCCACACCTTCACGCCCAGCTCCTCACACGCCTCCTCCACGCCTGTGAAGAGCTCGCGAGAAGCCTCCACCAGGTCCTCGGGAAGCCCCACTGCCAGCAGTATTCCTAGCGGCTTAGCCCCCTTGACGAGCACATCGCTCACACCAGCCACCACCGCCCTCCAGCCGACATCGCTCAGCGCCATGCCGGGTAGCCAGTCAGTGGACTCGTCGAACACGTCGACGTTGAGCACTAGGGTCCCCCTCACGCGTATCGCCTGAGCGTCGTCAAGCCCTAGTAGCTCAGCGGGGTCTTTTCTGAAGATGGTCCACGCCTGTGCTATCAGCTCCTCCTCGTCCACGGGGATGAAGGGGGTGGGGGAGGTAAAAATGCTCCAGGTATCAGCTCAGCGCTCTACGTATCTCCTCCAGGCCCACCAGCACCCTGTTATTCAGGACTAGCATGGGGACCTTAGAGGTGCCATACTCGAATAGCAGCCACCCCCTCAGGCCATTACTCCTCACGTCTATCTTCCTGTACCTCAGCCCATGCTGCTTGAGCACCTCCTCAGCCTTCCTGGATTCCTCTCCCCCATCCACGAATAGTATCGGGTCCTCCAACTCTGGACCCCAGTTAGCTGGGCTAAGCGCGGGGGGTTCAACGTATCTCATGGAAACACCAGTTATACTCCCCTGGGGCTGGGGATAATACTTCCCCGGATAGTTCGGTGAAAGTGGGCCGTGAGACTAATATCCGGCCCCCCTCACGTGTGCTCGTGATAATATTCGCGACCGGGATAAGCGGCAGCGGGAGGCTGGACTATCTCGAGGCGGCAGCGCGGGAGTGCGGAGGTAGGGTGCGCGTCATAGACATAGGGAGGAAGATGTTCGAGAAATCCTCTGAGCTGGGCATAGAGATCCCCGAGGGGAAGATACTCGACATGGATCCCTTCGCGCTGGACTACCTGAGGGCCATAACGTTCGAGGATGTACTGAAGGTCGCGGATAGGTATAGGGGGGACAGCGAGGAGGACCTGATAATAAGCACGCACGTCTGCTTCAGGTGGAAGAAGCACCTCACCTCCTCCTTCAACCTATACTATTTGAATAAAATAGATCCGGACGTCTACGTGACGATAGTTGACAATGCTCACGCGATAAAGGCTAGGCTTGAGGAGACTCAGTGGAGGGGGAGGCTGAAGCTGAAGGATATCCTCGTGTGGAGGGATGAGGAGGCGTTCATCACGGAGATACTGGCCAACTACAGGCGTAAGCCCTTCTACATCATAGCGAGGCGCGAGCCGCCGAGCCTGCTAGCCGACATCATATACAGGGTTGAGAGGGAGAGGGCTGCAGGCCGCAAGCCAGCGCCTAAGGCTTACCTGAGCTACCCGATAACACACGTCACGGGGATGCCGGAGCTCTTCGAGATGAAGGATGAGGTGAAGGAGGCGCTCAGGAAGGCTGGCGTGATAGTCTTCGACCCGATAGCTATAGATGAGGCCGTGCTCGTGGGCCTGGCCGAGGAGGCGGAGAGGAGGGGGAGCGAGGCGGTGGAGGTGGAGGTCGAGGGGAGGAGGCTCGTCCTCAGCGTGAGGGAGATAATGGAGGCTAGGGACGACATAATCGATCAGATAGTGGCCAGGGACTACAAGCTGATAGACCAGTCGGACATGATCATAGTGTTCTACCCCACCACGGCGATTTCGCCCGGCGTGCTAAACGAGATACACTATGGCTTCACCCATAACAAGGATGTCTACGCCATATTCCCCCACGACGTCAGGAGCCCGTTCTTCGAGTACTACACGACGATGATATTCAAGGACCACGAGGAGCTGATAGAGCACTTAAGGTCCTCAGGCTACATCAAGTAAGCGCTATTCAGCTGATGACCTTATCAGCTCTATCAGGTACCCCTCCTCCCCCGGCAGCCCCTCGAAGACGAGCTTGCCGTTTACTATGAGGAGCGGGTAGTCAACATCCTCCTCCCTGAAGCGCACCTCCAGCTCACGCCCCAGCTCCTCCTCCAGGAATTCTCTGAGCTCTCCCAGCCACTTAAGTAGGGTCATGACGTGGTAATCGCCACGCCTACCCCTAACCTCCACGACCACGACCTCGGGAGGCATGGCCGCCTCAACCCCCCTAAGCCAGAGCCTTCAGGTACTCAGTGACTAGCTTGAGCGTCTCCACCACGTTGCGGGGGGACTGTCCCCCAAAGCTCCCGAACTCGTATATTAGGGGGCCCTCGTAGCCCGCTTCCCTGA
>Ga0190367_1001520_pt1 | contig 13251 bp, 7 predicted proteins | sample 4872181011_MG_FD_171838 | JGI IMG/M metagenome (GOLD analysis project Ga0190367, IMG submission 171838) | Hydrothermal vent microbial mat bacterial communities from Southern Trench, Guaymas Basin, Mexico - 4872-18-10-11_MG | ecosystem: Environmental > Aquatic > Marine > Hydrothermal vents >...
TCCTTAACAATAACATAGCCTTCAGGTATTACCAGAGGCTGATTATATATACCTCTTCCAAACTTGTACTGCCATATAACCTCTCCCGTTTCAGCGTTAAGCGCATATAACGTGCTACCTCCACCAGTTATATCACCGACAACATATACTACTCCATCGTGGAACGTTACTCCAAAGGGTGCACCGCCAGTATTAAACTCCCAGAGCTTATTGCCAGTATCTGGGTCAAGGCAGTAAACCTTGCCATCATAGCTTGCCCAGTAGAGCTTACCATTACCTAATGCGGCTGGACCTCTAACTTCTCCGCCAGTCTCAAACTGCCAAATAAGTTCTCCAGTAGTTGCATTAACGCAGTACATGAAGTAGTCCTTAGATCCAAAGTATAGTTTGCCATTATATACTAGCGGCGGTGTCATTATAGCTCCAGCAGTCTCAAACTGCCATATCAGCTCTCCGGTATAGAAGTCAAGGGCATACATTATGTTATCGTAGCTACCAATAAACACGTAAGTTCTTCCATCAGTCCCCTCCCATACACATGGCGTACTATAGATGGGTCCACCTGTTGGGAATGACCATATCCATTTACCAGTAAATTCCTCTAGGCAGTGAACTAAGCCATTTCTCTCACCATATATAACTCTATCCTTATATACCAGTATTTGACCCCAGTGTTTAGCGCCATCTTCATACTTCCACAAGATGTTTGGCTCCTCAGGACCGTCTGTGGCAACGCCATTGCGTTCGGGACAGCCCATATACATTGTCCACCACGGTCTCTCCTGGGGCTGTGAATAAACTGCTGGCATATAAAACGGCGCTATACTGAACGAAAGAAGCAATACTAACAACATTAAGATACTTTTTTTCATAAATTCTCCCCCCACCTGGATTTATCTTTTAGCTTTAGAACTTATAAGTTTTAACATTAAATTTATATATTAGATGGCTAACTTTTTATCAAATTTCTATCGAAGGAAATTATCAAAATATCATACTACATATTTCCCAAAACAATTTATGGTAAAAATATAGGTCTTAGGCGGGATAAGCGTTATTTAGGTAAAGATTTAATCTAGTATAAGCCGTGGAGGGACGGTTATGAGGAGGAGGACTATAATATTGTTACTACTATTCCTCAGTCAAACCCTGGCATGGGCACATAGTTCCTCCTACGGGGCTTTTCCTATTAATAATATTAATTTCGACCACGTAGTGGCTATGGCGGAGAAGATTTCAAGCTTTGAGTCCCGCGTTACGGGCTATCCGGGATATTATAGGACATTAACATATATAGAGAGACTAGCCGCAAATATTGCGAATAAGCATGGTTTAGATATTATTAAACAGAACTTCACGGTTTTGGTGCCACTTGAGATAGAATCGTACCTAGTAGTTGGGAATACTAAATACAGGGCGTACGCTATGTGGCCTAATCTCGTGCATACTTGCAAGACCGTAAAGCCTATTTCGGGAAAGTTTGTCTACGCTAAAGGTGGTGGAATTGAAGAGATAAATGGTCTTCCATTAAATGGAAGTATAGCATTCCTTGATTTTAACTCGGGCTATAACTGGCTTAGGATAGCTAGTTTAGGGGCGAAAGCCATAGTGTTCGTGGAGCCGAACTCCACTAATACATACGAGTCTTTAACTAAGTTCATAGAGGTGCCTATAAACATTCCGAGACTATATGTAAGGAAAGATACATTCGAGGAAATACTGAGAATTAATCCCGAGGAGGTAAGCGTTTTTCTTAATATGGAGTTTAGGGAGGTTAATGCTACGAACATAGTAATCGAAGTACCAGGTTCAAATGAGAATTTAAGGAATGAGATAATAGTGGTAGCAACGTATCTGGATTCTTTCTCACCAGTACCCATGCTTTCCCCCGGCTTTAGTGAGGCCATATCTACGGCATACCTACTAAACCTGCTTGAAATACTTGCCGAGAATCCCACCGAAAGAACGGTCTGGATAGTATTCCTTTCGGGACACTGGCAGGCATTAGCTGGAGCCAGATACTTCGTTGAAAAGTTTTTCCTAAATGAGGGTAGGAGGATTGTAGCCTTTATAGGACTGGATCTAAGCAACGATAAGGGCAAACTGGGACTAATGTACAAAGGCTATTTCTATGAGTTCTATGCGCCCAACGTTGAGAGGTGGATTTTCTGGCTTAAAAATAAGATCTTTGGAGATGGAGGCTATTTAGATAAGCTATCTGAGCTAAGCGACTTTGAGTACAGGGAGCTAATAGTTGATGCGTTAGTTAAAAACTATGGATGGTGGGGTCAAATGTATGGACCGTACATCCTTGACAGCGAGCCCTTTGTAGTAGCTCACGGGCTAGGTTTTACGATAGCGGATCAGATAGAGTTTCCAACGCTCAAATTAACTCCAATAGACGAAGTTAGAAACTTAGATAGGGAGAATTTGCTACGGAAGTTGGAAATTGCGACAGCTATTATCTATGGGCTTGCTAACGAGCCGGACTATATTAGCTGGAGCGATATATCCCCCGAGAGGATTAAATGGAGTGCTGGAGGAGCTGACGTGGCAGGCTTTATTACAATGGAGGGGGAGGTTCTAGTATATAATGTAAGTAGCGGATGGTATACAGCGCTAGGGAACGCCATGGTTATAGTGTCTCGTTACGGTCTCGATTATCTAGAGTTCCCATTCACTAGAATATATGTTAAAAGCAATGAAAATGGTAAATTTAGGGTACTAGGACTTGGACATGGATCGGCCGTAGGTTGGTACTACGTAGAAGCCTACGTCCTAGATAATACCACTGGAGACATAATTTATGCGCCGGATTACGGTGTTTACGGCTATAGACAGCTATCCTTCGCATACTCTCCTGATAGCCATCCAGTTAAAGCATCAACCGTCGTCTTTAGGTGCGCTACCATAAACATATTTGATTTAGTTGATCCCCTCGGCCTTAGAAGAACGGTATATTATGATAGAAGGTTCATGAAGACATACACGAGATTCACAGGGGGCACAATTTACCACTTATGGCTAAACTTAGGCTCCTCGCTTTCAATACTCGATAAAAGCACTTTAAGTGAATACATTAGGTGGGGAGCATGCGTACATAGGGGAATTGGCGCGGCTTCAATATTTGTTCCATTAAACTCTACGACTGTTATACTATTTAAGATAGGGCAGCCAGCTGCCACGGTAGGTATTCTGGCAAATGCATCACGTGAGTACCCTAATGGGGTTGGCTTTAAGTGCCAGGCTAAATCGATTAGCGTTAAATTCTCCTCCTTTATATTTGCTAGAGATCTATATCTGGTGGCTTTAAAAAGATATTCTATACTTAAAGAGAACGGCATAAGAGATCCATTAGCTGAAAAATACCTGGATCTAGCGGGGCTTTACCTTGCCGATATTAAACGTGAAATTAAAGAAAACAATTACGGCTATGCCTATACTCTAAGCATTATAGCGTGGAATACTTCATTAAAAGCTTACAGAAGGATTATGGGAATGATAAGTGATACGATGACTGTAAACTTAATGTATTTCCTCCTAACTGTTCTATTCATATTCTTCCTAGATTTAATATTATTTAAGAAAAGAACGATTAAGGAGATTGCCTTTATAGCCGGAGCAACTGCAGGATTAATACTGATTTACTACCTAATACATCCGGCTCCCAAGATAAGTCAAAGCTTCATAATATCTCCGCTCTCAGTAACTCTCGAGATACTATTCTTGTTTGTCGCTGTACTATTTCTGAGAAACTTCTCCCTCATAATTAAGGAGGCTGCTAAGAGGGTATCTGGGACACATAGGATAGAGGAGGATTTCTTTGCTTTAGCCTCTTTATCATTTAAGTACTCGATAGAGAACGTTATGAGGCGTAAAATTAGGGCTATGCTGATAATGATTAACCTTACAACAATAATGTTTGCAATGGTTGCACTTACCTCAGCTTATCCATCTCAAATGACGGTGGAAGGTTACGTTGGAGGAAGCGCAATTTATGAGGGTGTAATGATAAGCTATGGGTTTGAAAACGCACCAGCTAACGTAATAGACTACGATCTCTCCAAGGCCATCCTACCGCTATTACGCGGGCTAGACTACAAGATAAGCTACAGGATCTGGCTCTACCCACAGTCATACAGGGGCTCTTCAGTATTTATCTTAGCTACATATAATGGCAGGACTTACAAGTTCAAGTCAATATTAGGCTTATCTCCCGACGAAATAGAGCTTAGATCCGGAATAAAGGATATGATGATAGGCAGATGGTTTGAGCACTACGATGAGTACGTATGCATTATCTCAAGCAGCGCAGCCGAGAAACTTGGCATTAACATATACGATAAGTTGAGTTTGGGAGGGCTCAGTTTAACAGTAATAGGTATTCTAGATTCCTCAGCTATAGAGTATCTCAAGGATCTTGATGGAAGCTACATAGTCCCCGTGGATCCGGACGACGTCGTTAGCTTAAAGGTTGGCATAGTATCGGAGGAAGTTAGGAAGCCAGTATCGCTAGATGAAATAATCATAGTCCCCGATAGGTTGGCACTGAAGCTGGGAGGCTATGTCTCAAGCGTAGCAATTAAGGTAGACTATGAGCATGCACTTAACATAGCAAGGAATCTATCCCTAGTATTGGAGGGTCCAGCCATCTATTTGTCTGATGGATCGAGGGTAGTAACGGTAAGCGTTATTTCAGGTCTAGAAATATACGGATGGAACTACCTGCTAATTCCGCTCATAATAGGTTCATTCACGGTAGTGAATTCCATTATGGGTAATATTAGAGAAAGAAAATCTGAAATAGATGTATACTCGGCCATAGGCCTGCCTCCAAGCGGAATAGTAGTGATGTTTATGACGGAAGCCTTAATATACGGGGTTATAGCTGCGGTTATAGGCTATATAGCTGGTGTCGCTATAAATAGAGTCCTAGTAGGATATGGCTTGCTTCCTCCAAGCTTTATGATAAACGTATCGTCCTCCTTCATGATTATAGCATTTGTAATTATAATGTTATCAACAATTCTTTCAGCGCTGTTCCCCTCTCTATCGGCATCAAAGATGGTTACTCCTTCGCTTAGAAGAAAATGGAGAGCTACCAAGCCTGTAGGGATAAGGTGGGAGGTCCCCTTACCATTCACAGCTAGCAGTATAGCTGAGGCTAGGGGTATGCTTAGGTATCTAGCGGAATTCTTAGGATACCATAAGATAGAGACCCCCGATCCATTTTTCGTGGATGAACTGAAGGTTGATCTCGATAACCTAAGGATAGATGCTAAAATGACACTTAAGCCCCTTGAGTCGGGAGTAAAGCAGAGCTTCGTTCTTTCCGCTAGAAGGTTTGGCGGTAGGTATACATTCGCCGTCTCGATAACTAGGCTGAGTGGTTCTAAGGAAATATGGAGAACCGTCAACTATAAGGTTATAGATGCTGTAAGGAAGCAGTTTCTACTATGGAGAAGCCTACCTGAGGAGGAGGTATTAAAGTACATTAGAGGTGAGAAGCATGTATGAGAGACGCTTTAAATCAGGATTTACTAGAAGGTCTATACTAGCGCTCATATTTACCTCGTTCACGATACTTCCTGTACAAATACTGCTTAGACTTACATCAGGAGAATCTATCGCCGCTGCAGCAGCATACATAACTATAATTCTCTTTACTGAAATATCAGTATTCTTAGGAAATCCGCTAAGCAAGCAGGAGGTTTTCATAATATACTCGCTCGCAGCTCTTGCTGGAACAGCTGCGCCGTTTTTAGACTTCGTATACTACGCGTACTTTAAGACTTCAGAAATAGCGTGGTCGCTTAAGAATCCCTATACTGGAAGGCCCATACCGCTTGAAATACCTTCCTTCTACGCCCCTCCAATAGGCTCTTCAGCCTATAGGTTTAGGTCGTTTATACATAGTGACTGGATACTGCCGATATTTGCATTCACGTTTCAATTCGGACTGCTTCTGGTACTAATGGAGTTTTCCCTAACATTTATGGGAGCGGCGTTGTTCATAGATGTTGAAGAACTACCATTCCCCATAGCAAATGTTCAAGCCCAGCTCATAAGCACACTAACTGAAAGAGATAGAGAAAGAATGAAGATATTTACGATAATGGCCGTAGTCTCTTCAATATACGCCTTCGTGCTTTACGGCATTCCAATATTATCCATGGGGATGTTCGGTACAAGCATTCAGATAATTCCTCTACCATGGCTGGATATGACCACGGGGCTAATAGGCATAGAGAAAATACTGCCTGGAGCCATGTTTGGAATTTCAACAGACCCCATAGCATGGGGAGTGGGGCTACTCCTATCCTCAGACACTTTAATATACATGGTTATTGGAAGCATAGCTGTATGGGTTATAGGAAATTACCTAGCCTTAAACGTATTCAGTAGCGAATTTCCCGAGTGGGCAGCTGAGTGGAAGCCTGGCATGTCGCTTTCACTAATATGGCAGAGAAGCTACCTCAGGGTATGGTCCTTCATACACCTCGGCATATTTTTCGCTGTTTCAGCTATAATAGTTGCTTCAAAGTTTAAGAGTCTAATTAAGGCTTTTAAAATACTAATAAATCCTCCGAGAAGAGTGAAGGAGGCAGGATACATAGACATGCGAATACTAGTTTTAACGTATGTATCAGCAAGCTTAGCGTCAGTATTATTCTTCCATTACCTAGTTAAAGACTATCCGCTACAGTACATGTGGGCAACAGTAGCATTATCCATGGGTGCGAGCTTCATATTTGCACTAGTAAATACGGCTATGCTTGGAGAGACTGGAGCTACCGTCGGAACAATAGGGGGAATAGCTCCTCAGCACCTATTGTGGTATGGTACACTGTACACAACAGGCTATAAAGGAGTTGCTGCCTTCTTCTTTAACCCTGTTATAGGCGGTATACTATCCCCGAGTTGGGTGCAGGCAATTAAAGTCGCCCACCTCACCGAAACTAAGCCAATAGATTTCTTCAAGGCATACGCGATAGCCTTCATATTATACCACTTGTTCAGCTTCGTATACGTGTCGGCTTACTGGGCAATAGCTCCTATACCTTCCTCAGTGTACCCAGCAGCTATGGTTTTCTGGCCAATGGCCGTGCTAAACAAGGGAATGTGGGTAACGAGGAGGATAGTAGCTAAGCCTACTCTCACGGTATACAGCTTCATAACTATGCTATTACTCGGAGCAGCGGGAACTATTTTATCTAAATTTGGATTGCCGTTCAGCATAATAGGATTAACCGTAGGCATTACCACCCCGCCACCGTTTCCGGTAGCAGCCTTCCTGGGAGGCGTTATAGGAAGAGTTATAATTAGAAATCTGTATAGCGATGAATGGTTTAAGAAATATAGGGCGGTTATCGTGGCTGGAATAGCGGCTGGAGAAGGCATAGTCATCGGAATATTCTCAGCGATAGCTCTGATGTCTAAGTCGGCCTGGCTTCTCCCCTATTAAATATTCCTTAAATTCTATTTTTGATGAAAATGCTTATATTAGTCAATAAATTTACCTTCTGGCATGAGCCTGAGGAGCACCTTAGTAATACTACTAGCGTTAGTTCTCATATTACCCGTAGTTAAAGCTTTACCGCCGGGTTCAGTTGTTCTAGACGTTCCGTATGTACATCAAGTATATGATGTTCCCGAGTGGTTTGATGGCCGCTATTCATGTGGGCCAACTTCGATAGTTATGGTGCTTGCATACTGGAAAGTTATAGAGCCATGGCCGTTCGAGGCCAGCATGCCATATAAACACACTTCGGAGTACGGAAGGTACGTATGTTGTATCTTTAAGGTTGGAGACTTCGTCTTCGATAAGGGGGAAGTAGATGCTTCCAGGAGGACTAAGGGGTACGGGGTGCATGGTTTCACATATATACCTGGAGCTGGCATGTCGTGGCAGAAGGCAGTAGATCTATTTAAGATATTCGGCTTCCAATCATACATAGACTACTCTCCAACATTCGAGGAACTTAAGAGGGAGATTGATAATGGCTATCCAGTATTAATGAGTACTCAGCTAACCAAAGCAGGACATATAGTAGTTGCAGTAGGATATACTCCGGATGGATGCATAATAGTCAATGATCCAGCTGGCGATAAAAATAGAGGGTCATACTTTAATCACTATGGGAAACAGGTAGTGTACGACTGGCCAGGCGTTAATAAGGGCCACGTGAACTTAAATAAAGTTAAAGCCTTTATAATAGTACATCCAACGGAAAACCTTAAGAAAGCAATACCTGTAAGCGAGAGGCCTGAAGAGGAGGATGGAATAAACGTTAAAACGTGGGTATCGCTGGCTATAATCATCGCAGCCGTGTGCCTCATAATATACCTGGGAGTAAGGGAGAAGCTTAAGGCTACACGACCAATCTAAGTATATCCTCGTATCTCTCCCTCTTCCTTATGATTTTAACCTTGTCCTTAGATACTAGTATCTCCATAGGTCTAGGCCTAGAGTTGTAGTTGCTTGCCATGGAATAGCCGTATGCTCCAACGTCTAGTATGGCTAGTATATCGCCCCGCCTGGTCTCAGGAAACTCGCCATCCAGCAGGAATACATCGGATGATTCACATATTGGACCGCCTATGCTGTATACCGCTTCTTCCCCATGTTCATTGCTTAAATTTATTATCCTATGTTTTGCCCCATAGAGTGCAGGTCTAATTAAATCGTTCATTCCTGCATCGACGAGTATCCACCGTCGCCCTCCAGATTCTTTAACATAGTTAACTTTAGTAAGGAGTATTCCTGATTCTGCAACCAAGTACCTTCCCGGTTCAATGACTACCGTAGGTTCATTTAGCCCGTATTCGTTGCATTTCTCAAAGTATTTTCTCGATACTTCCTTGAGGCATTTATCTAAGTCTATTCCTTTATCGTAAGCATAAGATACTCCAAATCCTCCTCCTATGTCTACGTATTTAAGCTCTATTCCGAGCTTATCCAGAATCATACCAGCTATGTCCATAAGCTTACTCATATTCTGAACAAATGGATTAATCTCCCCTATCATCGAACCTATATGTGAATGTATTCCCAAGGCATTCAGCTTTCTCCATTTAAGAATTCTAGAGTACGCCTTAAACCAGTCTTTTAAATCAACTCCAAATTTACTCCCCCTAGTCCCTGTCCTAACGTATCTATGCGCTTTAATATGTATATCAAGATTAAATCTGACTCCTACTCTAGACTCCTTATCCAGCTTTTCCGTAATCCTACCTATAACATCTATCTCCTCCAGGGACTCTACATTTATAATTAATACGTCGCTAAGAACAGCGTTCTCTATCTCATAATCGCATTTACTAACTCCATCAAAAATTATCTCCCTACCGCTATATCCGGCTCTAAACGCTGAGAGTATTTCTCCCCAGGACACAGCCTCTACCCCAAATCCATATCCTCGCATTATTTCGAGAATCCTTGGATTGCTGTTCGCTTTACATGCATATGTTATCATAAAATTCCTAAAGTACTTACTCATTAACTCTCTTACATGCTCGCATCTATTTTTAATAATGTCTTCGAAGTAGACGTATAAAGGCGTACCATATTCTTCAGCTAGGCTAATAAGTAGGCTATGATCCACCGCACATCACCTCAACCATAGCCTCCACGATAGCGGGGGAAATACCGTATGTTAATACGATCGTCTTTGCCTCCCTTATCATTAAGTAGTCTGTGGGCTCCTTTAATACTATAAGAGCCGATTTATCAAAGCTAGAAATAATTCTCTTTGCAAGCTCCAATTGGCCCTTATATCTATAGGCATCATACGTTGCCACTATCACAGCATCCCCTCCCAGCCTATCAACCTCCATAATATAATCCTCTACTTCCTCAATTAATGGATTTATGTCTATGGGAACTGTTAAACACTTTACCCCCTTATCCTCAAACTTCCTAATAACCTCTTCCTCCAGCCTATTGAAGGGTAGCGGATACATGCTTCTGTATCGCGGCAGGAGAAGGACGATTTTCATTCCCTGTTTAAGCGGTAGGATTTTAGCGGAATCTCTAACGACCCTTATAGAGTTTAGGCAAATATTCCTGTTAATCTCCTTATGTCTAGTACATCCAACTACAGATAGTGGATAGCTTCTAGACTTTATTTGTAAAGCAAACTTTCTAAGATTCATAACCCTACTATATGCCTCTAGAATTCTCTTCCTCGAAATCCTCCCCGCCCTAACGTTATCAACTATACTATCCCTAATACTGTATATGAAGTTTTCATCGTAGCTCATCAGGAGGATGTCGCACCCAGCATTAAGAGCCATAGCCGCTATCTCGCTAGCCTCATATCTATCGTATACAGCTTTCATTAGTAGAGAATCGGTTATTACAGCTCCTCTAAATCCAAGCTCCCTCCTTAGTATTCCCTCAATAATTCTCCTTGAAAACGTCGCTGGTATAATTTTCCTGTCGATCTTTGGAAGGGCTACGTGGGCTGTCATTATAAGCTGTATACCAGCATCAACCGCCGCTTTAAAGGGCTTAAGCTCCCTGGATTTAAGAAGCTCTAAGTCGTGAGTTAGCACGGGAAGGTCTAGGTGTGAGTCTACGGAAGTATCTCCGTGTCCAGGGAAGTGCTTCCCGGTAGCAACAATCCCCTTCTCGTGGAGGCCACGTATAAACTCAACGCCCATAGATGAGACTAGTTCAGGCGTCGAGCCGAACGATCTTATCCCAATTATAGGGTTGTAGGGGTTAGTATTTATATCAAGTACTGGCGCAAAATCCACATTAAATCCCATCGCATTAAGCTCCGCTCCAGCTATCTCCGCAACGGCCCTAGCATACCTGGGAGCTCCCGTGGAGCCTACAGCCATGTGGCTGGGAATAAATGTTACGTAGTCGTTAAATCGCATAATCAATCCTCCCTCGTGGTCTATAGCGTAGAGAAATCTTGGAATTCCAAGTTCCCTAGCATATCGGTTAAACTCCGACGTTAGACGTCTAACCTGCTCGGGGTTTCTTATATTACCTATGGTAAAGACAAGGCCACATGGCTTAATATCCGATATTAAATCCCTTGCTTCGTCAACGGAACTTCCCGGAAATCCTATAAACATCAGCTGACCAGCCAAATACTCGAGATCTACCTTTTCCATGGTAAACATCTATCCCCCAAAAGTATATAACGATTGATTCGGTATAATGGCTACGTGATAATACTAGCTATCGATGGTGGAGGCAGTAAAACAGAGGCAATAGCATTAAATGATAAGGCAGACGTTTTAGGACGAGGCCTCGCAGGTCCCAGCAATCCAAATGTAGTTGGCCTCAAGTCATGTATAGAGGCAATACTTTTAGCCGCTCGAAGAGCCCTTAAAGAGGGAGGATTAGAGAAAGCGGACATACTTGTAGCCGGAATAGCTGGTGCTGGCAGATTTAAGACAAAATCGCTTATTAAGGATTCCCTATCTAAAACCGGAATTGCGAAAAAATACCTCATATTTTCAGACGCCGAAATATACCTGGTTGCGTCCACTCGAGGTAGCTCCGGAATAATGGTAAACTCCGGAACTGGAATGATAGTCTTGGGAATGGATGATCGCGGGAGAATAGCTAGGAGCGGTGGATGGGGCTATCTCATAGACGATGAAGGAAGCGGGTTCTGGATAGGACGTGAGGCGCTAAACGCCGTGTTTAGATCATTGGATGGAAGGGGGCCGCCAACCCTACTTAGCGAGGAAGTATTAAGATTCTTCAACTCCGAGGATTTCGACGACCTTATAATCAAGATATATAGCAGTCTAACGCCTACAGATATCTCTAAGCTAACCCACGTAGTAGATAAGCTATATGAAACTGACGGGGTTTCCCGGGATATCGTTAGAAGGGCAGCACAAGAGCTCGCTAAGGCGGTAGAGGCAGTTAGAGCTAAACTTAATCTCAGATATCCAGTGAGGGTATACTGCGTTGGAGGGGCATTTGAGATGAAGTCGCTTCTAAGCGAATTCGAGAGAGCTCTAGGAGATAAGTATCTTATTTCAAAAGTTAAGCTAAGCCCTGTCGTTGGCGCTGCCATTTTAGGCTTAAAGGAGCTGCATGGAGGGAAAATAGATAAAAGATTATTGGACAAAATCTATTTAGAGTGTTTGAGGGTGGGATAGATTATGGCTACTAGTGAGTTGGGTAGGAAGGATAGGGAGCTATTTAAGCTCCTAGAGAGGCTAACTACCGAGCAGATAAATCCGAGATCTACTAGATTAAGCGAGTTGTCAACAGTAGAGATACTAAAAATAATAAACGACGAGGATAAAAAGGTTGCATTTGCTGTGGAAAAAGAGATTCCAAATATAGCTAAAGCTGTAGATACGATAGTAGACGCCATTAAGAGAGGAGGTAAATGGATATATGTTGGAGCTGGAACCAGTGGTAGATTAGGGATAATTGACGTAGCCGAACTTCTCCCAACATACGATATAGGTCCTGAGGTAGCTGAAGCTATAATTGCAGGAGGACCTGGGGCTGTCTTTAGACCTATAGAGGGGGCTGAAGACGATGAGGAAATGGCTGTTAGGGAGCTTAAAGCTAAAAGACTATGCAGTAAGGATGTGGTTGTAGGTATATCGGCCAGCGGTAGGACGCCCTATGTAATTGCTGCACTGAGATACGCTAGAGAGATAGGAGCAAAGGCTATAGCTATAACCTGCGTTAGGGATTCACCTATAGTTAAACACGCAGATATAGTTATATGCCCCAATACGGGCCCTGAGGTCATAACAGGCTCCACGAGAATGAAAGCGGCTACAGCGCAGAAAATGATTTTAACGATGATGAGCACGGCCATTATGGTTAGACTCGGAAGAGTTAAGGGCAATTTAATGGTTACACTCGAGCCTGTCAGTAGGAAGCTAATTGAGAGAGCTAAGAGGATAATAATGATCGAGACTGGCGTTGACTATGATACAGCAACTAAACTGCTTGAGGAATCTAAGGGTAACGTGACGGCGGCGATAGTAATGGGGAAGGCGAACGTAAGCTACGAGAAGGCAATAGCATTATTAAATGCAACGAACAATGTTCCCACTAAGGCTATAGAATTAGCCGAAAAACTTAGGAGAGAGGGTGTACTTGATAAGTGGAGCGGTTAAAACAGGGTTAGATGTACTTGTCGAAGAGAAGCTTAAAAGCATAGAGGGAGACAAGGTAGGTTTAGTAATAAACCATACGGCTTTAACTAGAGACCTGGAGTTCATAGTTGACGTATTTCGAAGATGTGGAAA
>Ga0190367_1001521_pt1 | contig 13245 bp, 14 predicted proteins | sample 4872181011_MG_FD_171838 | JGI IMG/M metagenome (GOLD analysis project Ga0190367, IMG submission 171838) | Hydrothermal vent microbial mat bacterial communities from Southern Trench, Guaymas Basin, Mexico - 4872-18-10-11_MG | ecosystem: Environmental > Aquatic > Marine > Hydrothermal vents >...
GGCTCGGCTGGAAGCTCGCGTATTGTGATGCTCTGCTCTACGGGCACGAAAGTCAGAAAGAGGTTGTAAGAAATCTTGCAAAGAGTGTGATTGATCACGATCATCACAAGCTCGTTTTCAGGGATTCTGGAAACGTTTTCTGCACTATGTTCTGGCTTTTGTCAGTGATGAAACAGATCTTGAGCTTCCATTCTACATGCTTAACAGAAACGAGATCGCGAGTTATTACGATGAGTTCCTTGAAAGGCTGAGCATTAACAGAGAAAAGGGTTCAGTTGCTTTTAGCACGGATGACAGAGTTTACGAATTCGATGACTGTGCGGAGTTGATAGATGATTACGGCGACGAAGCATCTGAGATCTTCCTCGATCAGGAATTGTGGGAGTACATCTACTTCGGAAAGTTTGATCCGCTACCGTTGACAGAAAAGGTTGACTCGTGGGGAAGGAGAGCTTTAAAGTCACATAGAGATGTGCCAAGGGTTCATTAATTTAAACAATTCAAATAATGTTCAAAAGTTTAACCGAATTTTATGAAATGTAGTTAAAGAATTTTTGATTATACAAAAAGAAAAAGTATTAAATAGTTTTCTTGTTTAGCTAACTAAAATCCAAGGAGGCATAGAGTTGAACCTAGGTTCAACTCCACGACTAAGTAGAATCTTCTTGATCCCAATACTTATTCTTGCTCTAGGTATTGTATCCGTTCAGGCAAATCCCGGTTACGATTTCACAATAACCTTCTTTGATGTCCAGAAGACTGATGAGCAGATCAGTGTTTTCTGTAAAATTGAAAATACAGGTGATCAGGCAATTGAGTCATATCATATTGAAGGTACTCTGACAATAACCTCTCCCAGCGGTAAAACAGTTTACACTGGAAAAGACTGGAATGTTTTCAGCCTTCAGCCAGGTTCAGATACGTTTTTAGATTACGACTGGACGATACCTTCAGATGCAGAACCCGGATGGTATTCCGTTAAGATTGAAGTGGCCCTAAAGGATACTGGTTCAACCAAAACAGCTGAGAAAACAAATGCATTTCAGGTAATAAGATCTGAATTTGCCGTAGAACTTAAAAGTAGGAGTGATGATGGAACATGGACAAATCTGGGGACGGTTTATGTGGAAGGGGAGGGAAATATAAACTTCGGTTCAACTGTTTACAAGCAGTCAGGTAGCTATAAAATAATAACAAGATGCTCACAAAGCTACGGAGGAGCAATTTACAGCTTTGACAGATGGGAAACTTCTGGCAGTGTAAGTGTTTCAAATACTTATAAGTCTAATACTGTGCTGACGGTAAATGGAGATGGAACTCTCACGGCTGTTTTTCTCAGAGAGGATTTTGAGCTTGAAGTTAGCCCAGTGTTTCAAGAAATAAAAGCTGGAGATACAGCGTATTATACCTTTACTGTTTCAAGAACAGCATTTCCACATGATGGTTGTAATTTACAAATAGATCTTCAACTTTCTGGACTACCAGCTGGAACAAGCTTTCATATAGGATCTAATCCAGTTTCTTTATCTATCTCAGAGTCAAGTAAAACAGGAACTGTCTATATAGAGACATCACAAGACACACCACCTGGAACTTATACAATTACTTTAAAGGGTACAATAACAGGCTCAGAAACCTCTCACCAGAAAACAATAACGCTAAAGGTTAATCCTCCTAAGGAGGAAAAACCAGATCTTATAATAACCGATATAACATGGACACCAGAAAATCCAAGTGAGGGAGATAGCGTTATTTTCACGTACACAGAGGAAAATCAGGGAAGTGCTGAGGCAACCTCTCACAGAGTCACTCTTTACATAGATGGCAAGGTTATCAGCTATGATGATGTTACAGATCCTTTACCACCTGGAGCCTCCCGAACAAGAACATTTCCGCATGAATGGGTTGCCACCTCAGGTACACATGAAATATTTGTCAAAGCTGATTCAGCTGACGGAATTCAGGAAGAAAATGAAGATAACAATGGAATGAAAAAGCAGATTTATGTTGAGACTTCTAGCAAAATACCAACAACCTTGAAAATCAGCATAAGTCCTTCAACAATTGAAATAGGCAAGTCAGCAAGGATAACCATAAGTGGAAAGCTTTTAAGAGGCGATACAGGCAATGGCATTCCTGGAAAAACAATCTTGCTTATATGGCCAGGTGACTCATGCACAGCTACAACAGATGAAAATGGATGTTTTTCTTGCGCAGTAGATGTCTATTACACTGCTCAGGGAACCTATAAAATCTCTGCCAGCTTTGAAGGTGATTCATACTATGAAGCATGTAGCAGTAGTGTAATACTTACGGTACTTGAAAAAGAATCAGAGAATCATCCTCCTTTTGCATACAGATATTATCCAGATGAGAGTGAAATAACCCTGAATGTAGGAGATAGTATAACGTTTACAGTGAGAGCAGAGGATTCTGATGGGAATTTAGATGGAATAAAGTGGTATCTAGATGGATATTTAGTATATACCTCCTCCGTATCAGGTTCGAGCTGCACAGATAGCTGGAGTCATACATTTGATACCACTGGAGAATTTGAAGTCAAAGCCAGAGTTTATGACAACGAAGGAGAATATGACTACGTTATATGGAAAGTTATTGTGAGAGAAACTTCCACTGCTCTTCCAGATCTATCAATTACAGGCATAACTCTGTTTCCTTCTGAAATTTATGAAAATGATACAGTAACTTTTTCCTTCACAGTAGAAAACAAAGGTCAGAGTAGTGCTTCTGATTTTGATGTTGGATTGTACATAAACGGAGAGAAGAAGGATAGCCTGAGAATAAGCTTTTTAGGAGCTGGACAATCGCTTACGAGAGCTTTCTCGTATAACTGGAAAGCTGTTGCAGGCAATCATACAATTACGGTAAAAGCGGATGATGGAAACGAGGTTCAGGAAAGCGATGAAGAGAATAATGAGATGAGTAGGAGTTTAGAAGTAAACAAAGTTGTAGTTACGACAGTAACAGTCTTGCCTTTAGCTGGCCCTCCTGAGTTAAAACCCTCTCTACAGCCTGTTGAAACTGTTTCACCCGAAACTGAGATTTCAAAGGAAGAAATTTTTCAAAAAAGAATGGAACTTTATTCTGCCTTTGCTCAAACCTTCAGAGATGATTATTGGATTAATAAGGGGAACAAACAGTTAGAAGAGTTTCGATCTGAGTTTGAAAAATCCTTCCTTAACCCCTTTGAGTATTTGAAATCAATTATCACAAAGTACTATGGAATCGAAGGTTATGTTGAGGTATCAAAAGCAATGGAAGAATTCGTAACGCTACATGGAACGATTCAATGCTATGCAATAGGTTACAAGGAAAGCATGGCAAAGGTTGAGCTCTGGAAGAAATACAATTTCGATCCCTACAACTCTTTCAATGATATAAGGCAAAAGCTGGAGAGAGGTGATATTAAGGAAGCAAAGGTACAGATAGACAGAACAATAACCTATCTTAAGGACATGAAATCTGAAATTAAAAAGACTTCAGTTTCTGGGATACCAAAACAAGTTGTTTCTTTCTACGGTAAAACAATCGAAGATGAAAAAGGACAGAAAGTAGTTTATTATATTCCTATAAATAAAAAAACAGATGAATGGTATGAGATACGGTGTGAAGCATTTACTATAGTTTCAATTCCCTTAATTTCCTCCATTAAATTACCTTATTCAGGCGGTAAATACCGAGTTGAGTTTACTTTAATGGATGGTGAAGAAGAAAAAGAGAAAAAATCAATAAGTCTCAATGAAGGAGAAACTTTCGTAATAGTAATGCCAGGTCGTGATTGTCATAAATATGTAGACTTTAAAGTAGACTTTGAAAAATTCTTTAGCAAATACGCAGGCTTACTTGATCATTTTCAAAATCCTAGAATAAAGGTAGAAGTAACCATAGAAGAGCCAAGCAGCAAAATGTTTGGTATATGGTTCCCTTGGAGTCATAGACTATCTGTAAGTACTACGGTAGTAACTAGTGAACAACTCACAGTTGAGATGCAACCTATAATAAAATATATTCTAACTATTGGAGAAGAAGCGATCAATTCAGCGGTTATTGATCATATCGATTCTGCAATTGCATTCCTTAAGGATGAAAGAAAAATTTTAGAAAATATCCGTTAATTATCCAAGCTTTAATCTTTTTGTTAATTCGGCTATTACACAAGAAAGGAAATACCAGTAAAAAGGTAGTAAAAGTTGATTGTGTAAATTTCTACCTTTAAGTAGAGAATCAATATCAACGAAAGGTGATAAAATGTAATAAATCACTACAAAGTTGTAGTTTTGTAATGTGTAAAGACTAAGCCAATTAGGGAAATAAGGTTTATAATATTCTTTTGTTATTACCTTATTTTCATAAAGTTCCTTTAAGATCTCTGTAATTCTTTCAGTAGCATAAAAATCAGAGATTAAACTTACTAAGGATATATAACTTACAAAAAATAAGGAAACTATGAAAATAAAAACAGTAAGCTTTCCTATAGTAGGTGTTAAAAATTTTTTAATAGGTTTGGTATATGCAACTGGAAGCTTCTCTACAATCTTACCAATCAAACCTCCTATAATACAGGATAGAAGATAATAAAAAGATAAATTAACTAACAACTCAACTAATACCTCATGAAGTTCCCAATAACCAAAGATAATATGATACCTTAAAATTGGTACCCAAAGTTCCTTAGAAATTGTTGGATTAATGATTATAAAATACAAAAATACTAAAATTTTCCAAAAACATGGTCTAAAAAAGTTTTTAATTTTTCTCCAAATCATTTTATAAGATTATTATAAATATTGATTAATAAATTTTACTAATTAATAAATTTGCACTTTACTCTTACTTTCCTTATTTCTTCTTCCTTCACTCAAAATAAACTTTTAGGTGATCTCAAATGTTCAAAGAACTAGCTAAACTAAGCATTCCTACCATAATTTTCATGTTACTTTCAATTCTTTTATCCTTTGCAGCCATTTTCATGGAAAACTCAATCCAAAGACTTGAGCTAATGATAATTGCTTTGCTTTTCTTTGTATTGTTTGTTTACTCTATACTTTTAGACAAAATAAAAGAAATTAAGAACAAGGTAAATAAAAATGAATGAATACTTGCTTATTTTTGCTTCATTCATTTTAGGAGCAATTTTTGGGGTTTTTGTTAGATGGTTTGCTAAATTTTTAGCTTTATTGTTTCTTGCTGGAATTTTCTTTCTTTTGCTTCTCAGCCTGCTTAAGGAGCAAATAATTACAGTTTCACAAGCTTCTCTTACACTTTTAGCTACAAGTCTATTTTCTCTCAGTTTATTATTCCTTAACAGAAAAGCAAAATCGGGTAATAAACATGTTAGAAAAGCTTAGAAAATGGAGATATGGTATATATAAGATTTCAGAAAAGAAATTAAGAAAGATAAAAAATTTAGAGATTATTAGATTTATTCCATCAGAAACAAGCCTTAACAACCTTAAAATAATGGAAGAGGTTCTTAAGTTAATTCACAGGAGAAAATCCACCTTCTCGCTTGAAATATGGCATAAAGAAGAGAATAAAGACCTTGAATTCTATGTTTATGCTACAAAAAGAGAAGATTTGGAAGAGTTTCTCTATCAGCTTAATACAGTTTATCCCTCCTCAAAAATGGAATTTGCAAGATTTTCCTTGCCAAATTTTAATGGATTTATCTCTGGAGGCTATTTAGTTTTAAAAGGTCAGGAATTTGGTTTAAAAACACTTGATAGTTTCGAATATGATCCATTAATTCATGTTATTGAAGCTACAGATGTTGATTGTTTAATTCAAATACTTTTCAAATCGACAAGATATGTCGTTGAAACAGTTCAGGAAAAGTTTCCTGTGTTTAAATGCAGAATTGCCGTAATCACATGTTCAAATGATTGGATAAAAGCAAGAAAATCATGTGAAAGAATTTTAAATAGTTTTTCTGTTTTCAATACGCATGTTTCGCAACTAGAGCCAAAAATAATTTCCTTTCCTGTTTTGAGAAATTCTTTTAGCTTACTAAAGGGAATGATAAAGAGAAAAATATCTTTACTTACTAAGAGTTTCTTAGTAAGTTCTAAAGAGCTTGCTGCTTTTGGACATTATCCTATTTGAATATTATTAAAACACTATATATTTCCTTCTAATAATCTACAGTACTACTCAGCTTAATTTTAACAACTTTCATTATCTCTCTAAACTGTGATATACAATCAGCTACATCTTTAAGTATATTTATGTCCTCCTCCGTGTACTTTGCTGGTAAAATAAAAAACCAAAAAGGTATATATCCTTTCTTAAAAGTTTTTATGAATTTTTCAGCGATACCTGGTGCATGAACCCATTCTTTAGAAAGTCTGCTCCATAAATCTTTTGCTTTTCCACTTATTCTCAATTCTTTATCTAGATCTTTCATTAATTCAGATACATATTTCCATTTAGTATCACTTATATCTACCTTTACTTCTTTAAGAGTTTTCGCAAAGTAACATCTACCAAGTAACTCAAGTGCTCGTCTCAGTTCTGTGAGACATCCTAAAGGATTTCCCATTTGAAGGTTTACTGAAATCGAACCAACCAAAGGAAAGAGAACATTAGTTACAAACCATGGCATAGCTTTCATATCTTCTATATTATCTGGTGATTCAAATGCTTCCTCTAAATCATCAAAAGTTTTACCAAATACGCATACAGTTTCCCAAAAATCAATAACATCTTTCATGAAGTAATTCATTTCTTCATAACATCTTCTTGATTTTTCGCGAATGAACTTCATATTCCATTCCATCGTTTCTATTACTCTTTTTGTCCAATTTGTAAGTGTATCTTTATTCATAAAGCTCTGTATATCACCTTATTTTTTTGAATTTTTCTGACTCTCTGTTCATGTTTATACTTATGAATTTTAGCAAATACTTTATTATGAGAACCAAGATAACTCTTGGTAAAGTTTTCTCATGGAAAACATGTCTTGATATTTCCCTTACCCTTCAAGATTTATCGCATCATCAATATATCTTAGGAGCGACAGGAACAGGAAAGAGCACACTGATAGCCAGAGAAGTTATTCAAGCTTTTGAAAATGGAATTTGCTGCTTGGTGATTGACCCCCACGGAGATTTGGCTTATGAAATAGTTGAAGGAGTAGCTCCAGAATTCATTGACGGAGTTTTCCTTCTTGATCCATTAAGAGTTAAGTTTTCCCTTAACCCCTTAGAGCTTCCTGAATACAGAGATAATGAGGGGAGAAATCTTATTGTTGAAAGAATGATCGGAGAAATGATCGATTTCTTTATCAAGCTATACGGAAAGCAATACTGGGGACCCTCTCTTAACAGAATTTTTCAAGAAGGTTTGAGAGCTTTATACGAAAAGGATGATGCTCCTACACTTAAAGATCTTTACGATCTGTTAAGCGGAAATTTAAGCGGTTATAGGGATTTTAGCGAGGAGCTTAAAAAGCTTCCAAGAGGAAGAACAGATTCTGTTTTAAACAAGCTTATACCTTTTGTTAAAAATAAGTTGCTCAAGAGGATTTTCTGCCAGAAGATCTCTTCGGTTAATCTAAGTAAACTGTTAAGGTCGGAAAGGTTAGTTGTTTTTAGACTTCCAAAAGGAGAACTTTCCGAGATAAATACACTTTTAATCGGTTCGACAATAATAACAAAGACTTGGTTTTTTGCAATTTCAAGAGAAAAAAGATTTCCTATAATTCTTGCAATAGATGAGTTTCAGAACTTTGCACATCTTGAAACCCTAAGGAATATAGTTGCGGAAGGGAGAAAATATGGAATTGCCCTTTTAATTGCTCATCAGCATACAAAGCAAATTCATGAGAAAATTTTGGAGGATTTGCTTGCAAATACTGGCACAAAAATTATTTTTAGAGTTTCTGGAGAAGATGCTTTAACGATTGCAAAGAGTTTTGGAATAAAGGATAAGGAGAGATTTGCAGAGATTCTTACAAATTTGCCAAATGGAAAGGCTTTGGTTAAATTGAGGGGAGGTTTTGGAAAAGAGGCAAAGACCTTTGAAATTTCAACTCTTCCTCTGTTTAAAAGGAATAATTACATTGATTTTATTATCAAAAGAATGAACGAGCTATTTTCAGTTCCAGAAGAAGAGGAAAGGGAAGACGTTGAGCCTGATGTTTATGAATTACTGAATGTAATCGATAGAGTTCTTAGTCAAGGCAAAGAAGCTAAGGTTAGCGAGCTATTTGAGGAGTATAGAAAGATTAAGCCAAGTATTAAGGCAAGTGAGATTTCAAATTTGCTTGATAAAGCTGAAAGACTTGGTTTTGTTAAGAGAAATGTTGTAAAGCAGGTGAGAGGAAGACCAAAAATAGTTGTTGAGTTGACAGAGAAAGGAAGAGAAGTTTTGGGCTATAAGGGTTTAGGAACCTCAGCAAAAGCTGGAGGAGACTTGCACAGAGCAATGATTTTGAGATATGCTGAGATTTTAAAGAGTAAGGGCTATGTCGTTCAAATTCAAGAGCAGAAAGGAAAAGAGGAACAGTCAGATTTGATAGCTTTTAAAAGAATTGGGGATAAATGGATTGAAATAGGAGTTGAAGTAGAAATAAGAGCTGATCATCCTGATCAAGTGTTAAGAAATTATGAGAAGAATGTGCTTAAGGGAAGAGAGGTTATTTTTGTTGTTCCCGATGATAAGGTTGCTGAAAGGGTTAAAAGAATTCTTGGGGATAGAGAGAAGTACTACGTGATTGTTGAGAGGATTGCATAATAAAAACACAAAACCCATAAATCCCATAAAAAGAATTTTAACGATCTTACAATGGAGTTACAAACTTCAACTACTTTAATTACAAAAAAGAAGAAAAAAGAGTGTTGAATTAGAAAAAAGAAAGGTAGTGAAGAAATTGGTTGTATCATATTGGGAATTTGCTAGAAGTGATAAAGAGTAAATTTTAAAAAAGAAAATTTAGAAAGGGTAACAGTAAAAATCTTAGAGTATCTTAACTTAAGGTAATTTTCGTTCTAATACTTTCTTTTTACTAATACTTGGTATTTTTGCTTTATCTTAGTGAGTCTAAGATAATTTATTAATAGAATAAAATTTATAAAATTTTAAGTAAGAAAAATAAAGAATGGAAGAATTTTGGAATATAGACGTAAGGTTTGGGAAGATAAAAATTGGAAGTGTAGAAAAGGAGATTAGATTAAAAGTGCATGAATTTCTGGAGGAATATTATCTGAATGCTGAGATTGTTGAGATACCTAATGTAAACTATAGAACTCATGTTCTTGGAAAGATATACTACAAAGATCCAGTTTACACAATTAGTATAAGTCTTAACCCTGACTATTCTCGAACAGGAGTGATTGGCAAAGTTGAAAGTGTTGAAAAAGTGAGTGAAAGAGAAATTGAAATCGGAAGGGCTAGAGCATTTTATTATGATGAACACAGAACTTTAATTCTCTGGGAATGCTATTTGCATAAAGAGATTTGTAAAACTCCGTTAGATAATAACTTTAGGACTGTTTGGAGAGGATTTGAGAAATTTATAATAGATAAATATCCTGCGAACGTAATCTTCACCCCTTCTTGGGAACCTTTATATGATAACAAAGAATGGGTTGAATTTCTTGAATCTGAAGGTTATTCAAGGTATAATAAATTAGCTTTCTTTAAGAAGATTGACAAATCTTAATGAGGAGTATATTTTTAGCGAACTATCAGAATTTATCAACTCAACTCGGATGATTGGTTACATGAGAAACACATCTATAATCCATTAGGTTTAATCGGTTATCTTTCCAGTAATGTGGTAATTTGGCAGTGCACATAGTGTTTAACAGTACGATGCTATGCAATACATTTTACAATTCACTTCACTTGTATTTGTTTCGTTCATATCTATAGTAATCCATAAGTAGTTTTCTCGGATTATCAGAAGCTATCAGTCTAACTGCAAATTTACCATTACTAAAATCAACTAAATACTCTATTAGAAATTCATTGTAACGTTTTTCAAAATAACTGTTGTAAAATTCTACATTTTTTATTCCTTTTATATCATTTTCAATTACTTCCCTAATAAATTCAAATGGTTTTAGTTTATCTTCTTTGAATGCTTTTAGGACCTCATTTTTCGTTAAATCTACTGGAATGAATCTGTCTAGGACATAAACAAATACATCCATTTCCAACACCTTTACTATATTTTTCTTTAATCCTTGTTTTAAAGTTTTATTTCATTATTCTCTTTATCTTATTTTCTCCTTTAATCTTTTTGAAGTATTCTATTTCTTCTTTCATTCCTTCCGTTATTTCATCTCCGAAAATCCAAAGCTCATCGCAGAACTCTAACAACTTCTTATTCATTTCCAGAGCTTTTCTCCTATCCTTTGGATTATGATCATCCATAAATTGGCTAAAGTAGACGTGGGGAGCTATTGGTATGTAGCCCATATCAACAAGCATTCTGCAGTATCTCTTTGCTTTTTCTATGTTTTCCCGCTTCCCTTTAAATGGGGAGCAAACAAATATGACCTTCATAATCATCCGCTACTCTTTTAAGTATTGGCCACTAACCGGAATAAAGCGTTTCGGTTTTATTAGCTTATCATACTTCTTTATATTTTCAAGCTCTATTTCCATCCAGAGCTTTTTCTTTACTTTACCTCTACTTCTAAAAGACTTCCAACGATCTTGTGATTTAATGTATTCTTTAAGCTCATCTTTTGTTAGAAATATTCCATCTCCAAGGGTTTCAAAAAGCTGCATTGGATCTTCCGAGAGTACTACCCTCTTTATCTTTGCATCACCGACAAATCCGGTATCTTCTTGTGATTGATAGAATACAAATTTCATCCCTGGCTTTAACTGTTTCCATACCGTAGCTGGCTTAACAAAAACGTTTTTCCCCCTCTTTAAAGAATCGATCAATAAACTTCTTAGGAATTGGGTATGTAACGCCTATAATTTCAGCCATTAACAACATCTCATGATTTTTGGGACAATTGACTTAGAATTAACTTATAATCCTCTTCGGGAATTTCCCTCATGGCTTTACCCATTAAATGTCCTGACCATTTCTTTTTGTTCGTGATAAACTTCAGCTTGGGAATCAATGGTTTAAACTCGATCGGTTTTTCGAAGATTTTTACAGGCTTTATCCTGATTCTCCAAGGAAATGTTTCGTTTCCCATGCCCTTTGGAGTTTTGAAAATTCTAGTTGAATCCTTAAAAGTTTTGGAAATGACTTCGTAAATCGCCACAATTCGCGGCTCTTTCACAACATCTTTTATCCTTTCTTGCTTAATGTAAATTATTAGTTTATCTCCCGGTTTTACTTTCGTAATGGTATTCTTGTGTCTCTCTGGTACACCCCAGATATTTTTCTCCCTAATAACTCTCCAGTTTTCTTCCGTGGTTATACAAAGCCAACAAGCCATGCTGAAAGATTCCTTTTGCTATTATTGCATAACCTCTTATCGCTCTCTTATTTTCGGGTTTTCCTAAGAGTGGTACAACTTCCATATCCAACATCTTACCTAATATTTTACCTATAATTAGGTATAGTATTTACCTATTTAAAAATTTTTCGGTAAAAATTTACACCAAAAACTTTATAAATGATTTTACCTATATTTATGATAGGTGATTAAGAATGGGTGAGATTACCGTGCTTACTAAAGCTACTTCAAAAAGTAAATCTCTAAGAACAACTATCCCTATGGGTATCGTAAAACAGTTTAACCTTTCAGAAGGGGATAAGCTCAATTGGGAAATTAGAGCTGAAGGTGGAGAACTTATAATTGTGGTAAAGCCGTTAAAAGAGAAGAAAGGTGGTAAACATGAATGAGCTAATAAATCTTGGAATTGAGAAAGGTTATATTAAAATTTTCAAGAAGAATAATTCTCGATATATAAAGTATATTCATGCAAAAAAGGAGTACAAATTCGACGATCCGGAAGAACAAGTAAGAGCGGAAGTTTATATAGAACTTATTGAAAAGTATCGTTACCCACCCGAAAAGATAAAATTAGAAGAGTATCCTCCAGTTCGTGAAGGTGGGAGACCAAGTGATATAGTAATTTATGACCAAAATGATTTTCCTTTTATGGTTGTTGAAGTAAAAAGAAGAGATTGTACGGATGAAGAAATATTAACAGGTATAAGAGAATTATTTGGTAACGCAAATTTATTCGGAGTAAGATGGGCTTTATTCGATTGTCGAAAAGAGAGAAGAGCTTACTTCTCTTTAACAAATTTTTCTTTAAATAAAGAATCTCAACTACGAAGACCAGATATACCAAAAGCCTATGGACAACTTGGAAAATTCGTATACGGAAATAAGGTAGGATTTTCACTAAGACCTTTCAGAGAAATCTCTGAATTTCAGAGAATTATTAAGAAGTGTCATGATATTTTGAGAGATAACGAAAATTTATCTCCTTTACAAGCATTTCCTGTCATAAGCAGAATAATCTACACAAAAATTTACGATGAATTACATACACCTGAAGGAAATTATTATCAGTTCCAAGTTGGAACAAATGAAGATGAAGTATGTGTGGCTACTAGAATTGCAACTCGTTATAGAGAAGCAATGGCAATGGAACCAGAGATATTTAGCCCACACTTAGGTATAGAAAACCCTCAGACAATATTTGAACTTGTAAAATTACTTCAAGGATACACTTTCTATCAAACTCCGTATGATGTTAAGGGTGAAGCTTATCAAGCATTCTTAGGCAAACTGATGAGGGGCGAATTGGGACAATATTTCACACCACGAGAAGTTGTAAAACCAACTGTAGAAATACTAGCACCAACAGAAACTGAGAAGATTATAGATCCTTGTTGCGGAACTGGTGGATTTCTTATCTATGCTCTCAAGTACTTACGAAATAAAATTAGATCTGAGTATAAAGATGAAAAGATAATAGTTAGAAAAGAATATGATGTAGCTCATTATAACATTTTTGGAATAGAAATAGATAGAAATGTAGCTGAAGCTTGCATAGCTGGTATGCTACTTGAAGATGATGCACATGGAAATATTGTAGTTACTGATGCTTTATCTTCATGGGATAATCCTACCTTCCTCAAAAAAGGTATCAAAGAGAATAAGTTTCATGTGTTGATGACTAATCCACCCTTTGGTAAAAAAGCTAGACTCAAAGATTATAAAGATAGATTCCAACTAGGAAAAGATTTTGAAACTCCTCCTTTCGAAGTACTTGTTTTAGAAAGAGCAATAGAAT
>Ga0190367_1001522_pt1 | contig 13238 bp, 10 predicted proteins | sample 4872181011_MG_FD_171838 | JGI IMG/M metagenome (GOLD analysis project Ga0190367, IMG submission 171838) | Hydrothermal vent microbial mat bacterial communities from Southern Trench, Guaymas Basin, Mexico - 4872-18-10-11_MG | ecosystem: Environmental > Aquatic > Marine > Hydrothermal vents >...
GATTGGATGGCGTGGTGTTAGCCGATATATTCATCCAAATTATGAGCCTGCATTTCGTCTAGAGGTTCGTGCTATAAAGAAGGTTCGTGAGGAAATGGGGTTAACTAATGTATGGGCCATGCTACCATTTGTAAGAACAACATGGGAGGTTGAACGTGCACTAAAGATTATGGAGGAAGAGGGCTTAAATCGTGGTAAAGACTTCAAGGTATGGGCTATGGCTGAAGTACCAAGCATAGTATTCCTTGCTGACAAGTTTGCAGAATATGTTGATGGATTTAGTATTGGAAGCAACGATCTTACACAGTTAGTCCTCGGAGCTGATCGTGACAGCACCATACTTGCAGAAATGGGTTACTTCGATGAACGTGATCCAGCTGTACTAGCTGCTATTAAGATGCTCATTGAGAAAGCGCATTCAAAAGGTGCTACTGTAAGTATTTGTGGACAAGCACCAAGTGTATATCCAGAGATCGTTGAATTCCTTGTAGAGAACGGTATTGATAGTATAAGTGTCAATCCTGATGCTGTCATACCAACTAGAAGACTTGTAGCAAGTATTGAGAGAAAGATAATGCTTAAGAGACTAAATAAATTAATGAATAGGCTTAAGGAATTTGAACAATACTTCTAAAATCATGGGCCATAGAATATTTTTCCATCCAAAATTATTTTTCCTTAGTCTTGAACATGATATTCACATGGTTATTTTAGTTACATTTATAACATAGACATAGATATTATTATTTTGAATAAATATAATGAGGCATGAGGAATTTGAATAATAAAGATATTATAGGACATACAAAACGTGTTATTTACATGAAATTTAATGACGGCTCTAAGGCTTTTATCAGATATGTCGTTGAAGACCATGTTATGAAAATATTAGAGACGTATACACCGCCACAGCATCGAGGTAAAGGCGTTGCCCGTAAACTAATGGAATACGCTATTAAGCTTGCTAGAGAAAATAATTGGTTAATAGAGCCTATATGTAGTTATGCAATCTATTTCTTCACGAAAAATCCAGGATTAAAAAACCTATTAATTCCTGAACTAAGAAATACCGATCTTAATGAACTATTTAGGAAGAGAATCGAAGAAGAAAAAGCTAAAAAAGAACAATAATGGAATATCTCTAAAATTAATGAATTATTTTATTTATTTCATATAGATTTAGATTAATCATTCTACAGTTAGCCCAATTATTAGTAAAGTTTATATACTCTGGATATATCTAGTCTGGATATAGATAGAGTGTATATAGGTGAATTCTATGAACATTAGCAAATGGATCGCCACGCATCCGAAAACCATTATCGGAGTATGGATACTTCTACTTATACTCATAACACCACTGGCTATAATGCTAGATCAAGTATTAACTTATGAAGAAACCGCTTTTCTACCTGAAGGTACGGAATACACTAAAGTTGATGAATTGTTAAAGGAGAAATTTGGCGGTATAAGTGCCCTTGAATTAACAGGGGGCACAGCGGCATTACTATTAACAAATATTGATGCCGATAGCCCGGATGCATGGAGAGCTTATGAAGAATTTAAGAAGAATATCTCTAGTGAACTTGTTACACAAATAGATAGTTACTATAATCAGATTGATCTTGTCAACAATATTGCTGAGAACATTAGCAATTCTTTAGCAGATGCACTAGTTAATTCAACTTTGATGTTGCTCAATATAAGTGATATGATCTCTAAACAATATGATTCCCTGATCGAAAATACCACGCTTATGTATAATGCATCAAGAATGCTTTATGAAGCAGCCAATCAATCTAGCCACGAGTATTGGGGTTTAATCAATATTTTAAACAAGACAAAGACTATGATTAACGACCTAAGGGACGCCATACTATATATTGATTTAAATGCCGAGACTACTTATGAAAATTTAACAATTCTATACGATGCTCTATATAATATGAGTACAGCAGTTAATGAGACTGCAGTACTTGTAAATATGACGCGTTATGCTCATGATGCTGTATTTTATGATGTTCTAAGGACATACTACTACTTAGTTCATAATACAACGGCTTACCAGAGAGGTTATCTTACCGAGGACGATATAAACACTGTTATTACCATGACAAGTTATTCGCCAATAGGACCTGTTAAGCCCGAAATGGTAGTCATAGTATTTAATCTAACGTATCAACTTGTAGATGGTAATACATGGCTTATAAATGATCTAGTTCTCTATGAAATAGCTGAGAATGTATCATTAAATACAATATTATCGATGGCTCCGGATGATCACTTAATCACTAATACCCTCATTACCATACACAAAGCATATAGCGAATCCTATAAGGAAGAGCTAGTCTCAATTGAAAATAGCCAGAACAATACGCTTCTTGAGATCTTAGACTCCTATCCCATGCCATATGCTGCACAAGGTATACTATTATTACAAATTATTGATGTAGGCGATGATGCAATTAATGGTATTGTCAATGAATTAGCTTCAGTATATCAGTCAATGTTTGAGAAAATAGGTTATTCATTACCTCAGGAACTATATGCCTATATCGCTGATAAGACCATTGAACTACTTCCAAAATATACGATTGATGATCTATTGAATACAACTCTAGATATATTGTCCCAAATACAACCTATACCATCAAACATACCATACAGTATAATTAGAGAGATCTATTATTATGGTGTTTCACCAGATATCATCTGGATCCTTATAGAGTCTCTAGCACCACAATATGTTGAACAATACACTAACTTTACAGATGAAATAAACATTAGCACTATAATACAATATATTAGCTCCATAGACCCATATTGTGATGGAATATTATTGTATAATGAGAGTCTACTGAAGGATGTAATAATTAATATAGCTGTCTATACATTTGAATCAGCAACTATTGAAACGCCGTTACCAATTGATCTAAGAGAGTTCATTGAAATATTATATAATGCATCATATAATGAAATACCCTATATAGCAAAAGAGACTATGAAGAATTTAATGACAGATTATATGCAGAACATTACGGACATCCCATTTCCACAAAATAAGATAGAAAATATCATAAACACGATCATTGATATGGTATCCGAAAATCCTGATACGGATCCATTAGACATAGTCATCAAGATATATATGGATATATTCAACTTAACAGAACCATTCATACTGGACATTATTAGACTATCAATAAATGAGAGTCTAAACAATATAATAGAGAATTATATTAATCCAATGTTTAGGAACAATACATTATCCTATATAGAATCATACCTAGGAGATAATACTGTACCAGAGGAATTTGTGGAAATTATAAATGATATCATAGACTATATTATCATATCCTATCCTAACTACACTGATTTGCATGCATATGTAAGTAATTTAACCAATGACACATTTAATAAACAATTTATAGAAGAGGCAGACGTATTTGCCAATGTTATCGAGATTAATGAAATTATAGACTATATAGTCAAGCACAGCAACGAGACTTATGAAGTCATATATGATTACGTTAAATATTCTATAGAGTCGCCTATAAAGAGTGAATTGCTAAAGATTATGAAGCCAGCATTAAGTGTTTTAAAGAGTAATGATAATACAACAATACTCATACAATTAAATATTACTGGCGATACTGATGAAGAGGTTTATGAGAAAGGTATAGAGATAAGGAATCGAGCTTTAGAGATTTATAGAAGGTATTTCCCAGATGCTGAAGCTTATATCAGTGGAGGCAGTGTTTCTAGGTATGAACTTAAGAATGCTGGTAAAAGCGATGTAGATCAGGTTCAGAGAACAAGCATTATACTGACATTGCTAGTATTATTTATCGTCTTAGAATCATTACTTGCCGTAATCTTTCCATTCCTTGGTATTGGCGCAGCTATATGGGTTGCATCTGGTATAGTTTATCTAATAGCTACTAACGTAACAGATGTTAGTTCATGGGCACGTGTTCTAATGCTTACAACAAGCCTTGGACTAGGCATTGACTATACAACATACTATATACATAGGTATAAAGAGCTCCTTAGACAAGGCCTTGACATTATTGATGCAGCTGTCGAAGCGCTCCGGAGAGCTAGAGATGGTATTGTAGCTAGTGCTTCAACCGATATAATTGGATTTGCAGCATTACTTATTGCATGGGACTTCCCATTTATACGTACAATAGGTATTACAGTACCAATAGCTATTGCAATGGTTTTCATAGCCAGTCTAACACTTATACCAGCCATAGTTGTACTAGCATCTAAGACTAAATTATTCTGGTGGCCACGTGGTCTTGAGAGAAAATATGTTGTTAAGAGAAGCCATATTGTAGGATGGGTTACTAGAAATAAATGGTTTATAGCTACGTTATTTGCAATATTATTAGTACCAGCTACTATGGCTTATATAGGATTTAGTGGCAGCCATGATATTAGCATCTATTTACCTGAGGGTAGTGAGACAGAGGCTGCTTATGCACTATTAAAGGATAAGATTGGTGCTTCAACATTATCACCTATACTTATTATAGTAAAACTTGATGAGCAAGTTGATGAAGATAGCCTTAGTATTATAGAGGATATGTGTAAGAGATTTGAAGAAATAGATCATGTGTCAATTATTTATTCGCCTACAAGACCCTATGGTGAGACCCTGGAAAATCTTACCATGGAAAATGTGGAGGCATATAATGGTACATTATACATTGGCGAAGATAAACAATATGTACTGATCCAGCTTTTACTTGATGTACCAGGTGAAAGCGATGAAGCTTTAGCAGTTGTTCGGGAGACTAGAAATATAATCAGAGAATATATTAGCAATGGCGTTATTGAGGAAGGCTATGTTGGCGGCATGCCAGCAGCTTTTGTCGATTTAGACGATCTATTGAATGAATATTTCTGGCACCGTATAATACCTTTATCTATAATATTAATGTTTATTGCATTAGCACTTAGTTTACGTGGTTTATTAGCTGCATTTATCACTATGGCAACTATCTATCTAGGCATTACTGGTAGTATATGGATATCTAGTCAATTATTCACTGGATTTTATGGTAAACCAATGCTATGGTTCCTACCATTAATAATACTCGTTGTAATGCTAGGCGTAGGCGTGGACTATAATAGTTTCTATATTGTAAGAGTAAGAGATGAATTTGAAGTCAGGAAGGACATTAAAGAAGCATTATCTATAGCTGCCGGTTCATCAGGTAAACTCATAATAGGATTAGCAATTATATTATCAAGTAGTTATGCTGGATTACTATTCACACGTATGTGGGCGATGAAGGAAATGGGTTTTGTCTTACTAACAGGTGTATTACTAACAGCATTATCAGCAGTGTATTTCCTGACGCCGGCACTAATTGCCATATTTGGTCATAGGACATGGTACCTATTTAAAAGGAGGAAGAAGGAAAAATGAACAATCTAGATAGTAAACTCATAAGACAATTTTTCAGCGTCCCACTAAGAGACATGATTTTATGGATCATTGCTGCACACGGAGAACTCCATGGATATGGTATTATGAAAGTTTTTGAAGATCTAACTTTTGGTGCATGGAAGCCGAGTCCTTCAACACTTTACACATTATTAGATACCATGGTTAATGAAGGATTACTAGAAAAAATTGAAGAGTATAAGGGTAAAATGAAGAGAGTAAAATACAGACTAACTGATAAAGCCTGGAGAATAATAGCGCTCGAAATAGATTTTGTAGCAGCTATGATAGAGAATATACTTTATGCGATTGAGAAAATAAGAAAAATGGTTAAGGAAAAAGGTGCAAAACCATTAATGGATAAGGATCTAATAAGGGAAAGAATAAGAATGCTTGAGAGGAGTAAAGAACTTATATCAAAACGGATCTCAGCGTTAGAGAAACTGCTTGAAGAAACATCTTAATCTTAAACTATTTTTGTATTAACTATTTGATGCTCTAACACATATTATCACTCCCTTACACATAGTCTTTACAATAACATCAGATAATCATTTATATAGTGAAATAAAGCTATGTGTAAAATATCTATATTTTACCATATGAATATTGTATAGAATGACTTTATCCAAATACTTATTTATATAAATAAGCCGATTTCAGTAAAGATACACACTGAATTTGATAGAACAGGTTCTGAATTAAGTAAGTTTAGATAGTATGCTTATGAGGTGGTACAAGATATTGGACAAAAGCATGTATTTTGTAAAAAGGATAGTACTATATGGTATAATTAAGTTCTTGATAATGATCAGCTATTCTATAATAAGATTGTCGAATAAAAATAGTTTAAAGATAGGGTATTCAGGGCCTTCAGTACATGATCTCTTTAAATCACTTGAATCCATTATTAAAGAGATGAATATAGACAAACTCGATATAGATATCCATTATTTTACTAGAGAAATAGAAAAGGAGTTACCCATTTCAATAAATAATATTAATAGCTTCAGAATAAACCGTTTAGAATATCTAAAGAATATTTATGTAGATGCGTTATTAATTGATGCTTTATTCAATCAGAATACATTAGTTTGCATGGACATGTTACCTAATAGTATATCGCCTATAATAATTCATGGTCTTTATGAGGTCTTACATATAAATCCTAGACTAATTAGAGATTTTATTAAAAGAGGTTATGTTAAGTCTATTTTACCAATAGGTCTTGGAAGCATATTATTCTCGAAACGTGTATTCAGTGAGGAATTTTCCAGATATAGTATTAGAGTTTATAGGGACCCATTCATCCACGGACCCAATCCTATTCACTATAATACTGCTTATCTACTGTATAGTATAGCTTATGAAGTATTGTCAAGAACTAATAAGGAAAGAGTTATTGTCGAGATAGGTACAGGTAGGGCTTTCTTAACTTTATGGCTAGGCATTATAGCTAAGCATGTGAATGGTATTCTATATACTTATGAGATTAAGCGGGATCGCATAGAGTATGTTAAAAGAGCAATAAAAGAATTAGAACTATCTGATAACATAGAAATTATTTACGGCGATATACTTAATGAGGCTAAATCACTTACATGTGACGTTTCTATACTCTTTATTGATGCATTAAAGACTCAATACCATCTATACTTAGACATATTTGATGATAAGCTCCAGAGCGGATCAGTTATACTCTCACATAATACTATATCGAATCCCCATGATACATACAAGTATCTTGAGAAGGTGTGTAGCGGTAAATATATATCTTTAACGATTGCAAGTGATCCTGCTGGAATAACATTAACTGTTAAGAAATGATTTTTACACTAACTACCTTCTTTTCTCTTCCAGGGAGTATTAAAGATAGCATAGATCTCTGATGCTCTTTTTTCACCTATTCCTTCAACTCTCATAAGCTCGGCCATACTTGCATTAGCTATTGCTTTTAATGTACCAAAGTATTCAAGTAATTTCCTAGCTAGAGTTGGGCCCACCAATCCCTCTGTTACATAAAGTATTTTCTCGTGTATCGTCAATGGCTTCTTCTCAACTCTCATACGATAAACTCTTTTCTCCTCTGTCCTACCAAGACTTTTAGCTTTAGCTATCAGCCACTCTATTGTAGCCTTCTTATTAGGTGTGCTAATAACTGGTATTCCAAAATCAAGAATAATCGTATCTATCACTCTTAAAACACTCTGTATCCTCCACTGCCTATACCTCTCAACAATACCTAGCCATCCCTCAAGGACAATGAACGGTTGATAACCATCCTTCTCAGCAGCCTCCTTAAGCAACTTCGACTGTTCCCAAATACGGTTATCACGAATACTATTCAGTAGATCCGAGACAGTCTTCCTCTCAACAAGTAACGGCTTCTTATTCGGCACAGCAAGTAATAAGAAATCACCAGCTGGCAATGGCTGTACTGAGACCTTTAACCCTCTCCTACGAAATTCATCATAAAACTCCTTATGCTTACTATGCTCTCTTGAATCAATAATTATATCAACAGGTGTTAGGAGCTTAATGGACACAGCAATCCCCTTATTATATTCATACTTACTTATTTGAAAGAGGAATTATATTAGTTATATTTTCCTAAGTAACCCTTATCTGTCCAGGAATAATATTGTATATCATTTTACTCAACAATAAAGTTTGATCTCCTTGGATCTATAAGTAAGTTATAAAATAATTATAAAATAGTTTATTATTATATTATCAAAAAAATTCTAAACATGGGTGGAGACCTTGGCCTATGGATATGATATAAAGCCTATATCTATTGATAAACGAAAATATGGCTTTAGCGATGTTTTTGCTATATGGTTTGGTGCCGGTATTAGTATTGCAGAGTTCTGGGCTGGAGCTATTTTAGTGGCTAGTCCATTATCGCTTGATCTAAAGATGGCTTTACTGGCTATAATAGTAGGGCATATCATAGGTAATTTATTACTGTCATTGATTGGAATAATTGGTGTTGAAACAGGATTACCTACAATGGCAATATCTAGGAAACCTCTTGGACTCAAGGGATCTTGTCTTGTATCGATCCTTAATTATCTCCAATTAATTGGCTGGACAGCCGTTATGCTTATCGTAGGAGCACTTGCCATGGACAATGTATTTAGTACATTATTAAACGTTAGGCTATATTATATCTGGATTATAATACTAGGGTTAATTGTTACACTATGGAGTTTTGTTGGGCCGGAGAAATGGAGGAGTATTGAGAAGTTCTCAGCCATACTATTACTTGGACTATCATTATTCCTAGTGTGTGCTATAGCTCAACAATTCAATATAATGGAGTTCTTCAAGGGAACATTCTACATGGACTATAGATTCTGGCTTGCACTGGATCTGGTGATTGCGATGCCTGTTTCATGGGCTCCATTAATAGCTGACTATACTAGGTTCTCTCACAGTATTAGAGATGGTTTCTGGGGTAGTTACATAGGATATTTCATATCAAGTTCTCTCTTCTATTTCCTAGGAGCATTTAGTAATATAGCATTAAACCAGCTTGACCCAATTAGTGTAATAGCATTTTATGGACTCGGCATTCCAGCAATGCTGATAATAGTATTCTCTACAGCTACTACAACCTTCCTAGACGTCTATAGTGCTGCTATAACCCTGAAGAATGTAAGGGAGAATATTGATGTTAGGAAACACATATTGTATGCTGGCTTGATAGGCACGGTATTAGCATTAGTATTTCCAGTACATGAATACGAATGGTTCTTAATACTGATAGGAGGAGCCTTTGTAAGCCTCACGTCAATAATGATCATGGACTTCATATTCGATAGGAAAAACTATGATCCAAATAAGATATTGAACACCAATAAAAGAATTGATCCATTATCGATAATCATATGGTTCATAGGATTCCTTGTCTACATATTATTGGCTGCTCCAAGTCTGATCCCTGGATTATACATACCTATTTTTACTGAAGTAGGCTCCATGCTTGGAAGCTCTATACCTACCTTAATTATCGTATCTCTATTGTACGCGATCTATGTGTTATATAGGAGGTGAGATCCATGTCTATGAAAAAATACAGTATTGGTAAGGTGAATAGGGAAATATTTGAAAATGTTATTCTACCTAATCTCGGTAAGAAGGATCCAAGTATAATAGTTGGTCCAAAATTCGGTGTAGACTTTAGTGTAATAGATCTTGGAGAGAAGGTGCTCATTGTTGAAGTTGATCCAGTCTTTGTAGTGCCAGAATATGGTTGGGAAAGAAGTGCGTGGTTTGCAGTACATATACTTGCTAGTGATGTAGCTGTATCTGGTGTACCTCCTAGGTACCTATTTATAGATCTTAATCTTCCATTGAAGATGACTGATGAGGAGTTCAAAACCCTATGGACTAGAATACATGCTGAGTGTGAAAAACTAGGTATAGCCATTGCTGCTGGACATACTGGTAGATATGGTGGTGTTGATTATCCAATGATTGGTGGCGCCACAATGATTGGCGTAACAACAAAGGATCAATATGTAACCCCTGAAATGGCGGAGCCAGGAGATCTCGTTATAATGACTAAAGGCCCTGCTATAGAGACTGCAGGAATATTATCAACAATGTTTCCGAAGGTAATTGCGGAAGCTTATGGAAAAGAATTTGTTGAGAAGGCCCAGAATATATTCTGGCTACAAACTGCTGTACCCGATGCACTAACTCTGGCAAAGATCGGATTAAGAACAGGTGTTACAGCTATGCATGATGCTACTGAGTATGGTGTTTGGGGTGCATTACACGATATTGCTAGGGCAAGTGGTGTAGGTATCAGGGTATATGAGGATAAATTGTTTATCCGAGATGATGTTTTAAAGGTTATTAATGCATTTAGTAAATTCACGGGTATTGAAGTTGATCCTTATGCAGCTATTAGTGAGGGCACACTTGTAGCTACAGTTAATCCTGATAAGGCAGATCTTGCCATTAAACTATTGAAGGATAAAGGCATTAACGCCTCTATAATAGGTGAAGTTACTGAGGACGACAATATTGTATTGGTTAAGAAGAATGGTGAAGAAATTGAAGTACCTCTTCCAAGCCAAGACCCGTTCTGGTTATTGTTCTTTAAGACATTAGATATTCTTAGAAGTAGAGGTGGAAATGAATGAAGAAGGTTATACCTATTGCACTCACTATAGCTGGTAGTGATAGTGGTGGTGGAGCTGGTATACAGGCTGATCTAAAGACTTTTGCCGCCATGGGTGTCCATGGTACATCGGCCATTACTAGTATAACGGCACAGAATACATATGAAGTTAGAGCTATACATGATGTTCCTCCACAGATAGTTGCTGCTCAGATCGAGGCTGTTGCAGATGATCTTGGTGTTGACGCTGCTAAAACCGGTATGCTCAGTAATAAATACATTATCGAGGCTGTTGCTAAAACTGTTGATCGCTATAGTTTTCCGCTAGTCGTTGATCCTGTTATGATCGCTAAATCTGGTGCTAAATTATTACGAGATGATGCCATTGAGACATTAATTAAAGAGCTAATACCTAGAGCATGGGTTGTAACACCAAATAGGCCCGAGGCTGAAAGAATCACTGGCATGGAGATCAGATCCTTAAATGATGCGAGGGAAGTTGCTAGACTAATTGTTGAAGAATATGGGGCTAAGGCAGCTGTTGTAAAAGGCGGACATATGGAGGGAGAATACTCTATCGATATACTATATTATAATGGTAGATTCTATGAATACGGTTCAAAAAGAGTCTTGAAGAATACAACACATGGTACTGGATGTTCATTCTCAGCAGCTATTGCTGCAGGCCTTGCTAAGGGTAGAAGTATACCTGAGGCCGTTGAAGTCGCAAAGAAGTTTATTACTATGGCTATAGAGTATGGTTTAGAGATTGGTAGAGGCCATGGACCAGTAAATCCTATATCATGGATCATGATACCAGCTGAAAGATACCGTGTTCTCATGGATCTAGAAAAAGCTATTGAATATTTAAAGAGGCATGGAGAGATAGTAAATAAGATTATTCCAGAAGTCTTCATAAACATTGGCATGGCATTACCTAAACCATATGCTAGAACACCTCTTGATGTAGCTGCAATACCTGGCCGTATAGGTAGATATCATGATACAATAATTGTTAAGGCTAAGCCTGAATTCGGTGTTTCAAAGCATATTGCAAATGCTATACTAACTATTATGGAGTTTAATCCCAATATTAGATCTGCTGCTAATATAATCTATGATAGGAGTGTTGAAGAGGCGGTTATGAGGCTGGGCCTAGTCCATAGTAGTTTTGATAGAAGGGAGGAGCCTCCAGAAATAAAGAAGGTTGAGGGAGGTACAACTCCTTGGGGTATCAAGAAAGCTATAGAGAAAATAGATGGTAGGATACCAGATGTTGTATTTGACTATGGTGAACACGGTAAAGAGCCCTTAACATTTGTATTTGGTAAAGATGCCATTGAAGTTGCTAAGAAGATTGTGGATATAGCAAAAATGGTTATAAAATAGTTTTTTAAAATTTCATATAGAATGATATAGGTTTTTATGGGATATCATAATATTCCTTGATTATAATGATTAAGTATATAATTTGCTTATTATATAACATGGTTGTAGGTGATTAGAGTGTCAGAGGAATTACCAGAGACAATTAAGGCTAAGATGATGAAAAAGCTTATGGAGAGACTTTCCAAGAAGTCTTTAGAGAAAAGTATCCAATATGAAAATCCAGAGGAAATTGTTTGGAATAAGCTAGTTGATGAAAAGGCCAGAGAACTCATGCGTAAAGCTAAGATACTTTATCCAAAAGCATATCCATATGTCATAGACATATTCTATAGGCTCCTTAAACAAGGTGTTGTAAAGGAATTTGATGGCTATACGACATACGTTCTACTACATAGAATTGGGGTTCCAGTTAAGCCTGATCTTAGGATAAAATTTGTTAAGCATGGTAAAGAAGTAGACTTTAAAGAGTATGTTGGAGATTAGCCTTAATATAATTATTAATTCCTTGTATAGTATTTGAAATGTTTAAACTTTTACTCTGAACATGACACTTTATTAATAACATTTAAATTAATTAGGATAAACTATCATTAATATAGTAAATGTTGATAGTGAGGAGATATTAATGGCTACATTAAAGACACTCCTACTTATACGGGTAAAGCCTGGTAAGGAGAAAGAGGTACTAGAGAAGATCATTAATATACCTGAAGTCCTTGAGGCAGGAATCATACTTGGAGACTATGATATATATGCGTTAGTGGAGATCGAGGCACCGATTAAGCAGAGGCAATTACTCTCCATGTTATTCCAGGTAATTGTTAATAATGTTAGATCTATTGATGGTGTTATAAGTACTTTAACCCTTATAACATTTGACTACTTAACTAAGAAGAAATGGGGGCTGACATCTACTGAGCTTGTTAGACCCTCTCCTCCCCCGATTGATTAGCTTTAAATTATTATATCTCAATACACCTATTCTATTATAACGTATATATGTTAAGAATATGGTGCATATTCTATGGATGAAGTATATTATATAGGAATAGCCGCGTCTAGTGAAGAACCAAGTACTAAATTAATTAAGAATGCTAGAGATTTTCTTGATGAACTTAGTAACTATATAAATATATTAAGAATAGTTCTTGGAGGCTACTGGGGCCTTATGAAGTATATAGCAGACTATGCAGATAAACATGGATTCCTGACTATATTTATATTGCCCTCGTATCCAAGAGAAGAAGTGCCTAGAAA
>Ga0190367_1001523_pt1 | contig 13238 bp, 15 predicted proteins | sample 4872181011_MG_FD_171838 | JGI IMG/M metagenome (GOLD analysis project Ga0190367, IMG submission 171838) | Hydrothermal vent microbial mat bacterial communities from Southern Trench, Guaymas Basin, Mexico - 4872-18-10-11_MG | ecosystem: Environmental > Aquatic > Marine > Hydrothermal vents >...
TACTGATGCAAATCTTTTTTTAGGAAGACTCATTCCTGAATATTTCCTTGGTGGAGAGATGAAGATTTACAGGGAAAGGATAGAAAAGTATTTTTATGATCTTTCAAAAAAAGCAGGACTCAGACCATCTGAACTTGCAGAAGGAATAATTGCTGTTGCAAATTCAAATATGCAAAGGGCAATAAGGAGGATATCTGTTGAAAGAGGATATGATCCAAGAAGGTTTGTTCTTTTTTCATTTGGTGGTGCTGCAGGACTTCATGCATGTGAGCTTGCAAGACTTCTCAGCATCCCACTCGTCATTATTCCAGAAAATCCAGGACTTTTTTCTGCAATAGGAATGCTTATGGCAGACATAATAAAGGATCATTCTTTTACTGTTATGAAAGGTGAAGATCAGATTGATGAAGATGAACTTATCAGGATGTTCAAAAAGATTGAGTCTGAAGCTGTTTCTGAAGTAAAAAAGCAGTCAAAAAGAGTTTACATAGAAAGGTATCTTGATATGAGATATGAAGGACAGTCGTATGAAATAATCGTTCCGTTTAGGAGAGACTTTATAGAACAGTTTCACAGAGCTCACAAAAGACTTTATGGATACAGAAAAGACGATAAGGTTCAGATTGTGAACTTGAGAGTAAGGGTAAGGGGAAAGACAGAAAAGCCAAAGATAAGGGAATATAGGATATTTGAAGAAAAGATACCTGAAAGGGCATTTTTTGATGAAAGAAAGGTTATATTTAATGGAAAAGAATATTGCTGTCCTGTTTTAAAAAGATCAGAACTTCTTCCAGGAAACAGAATAGATGGTCCTGCAATAATTGTTGAATATTCATCAACAGTATTTATTCCACCAGATTCAGAAGCAAAGATAGACAGATTCAGAAACATACTGATCCAGACATGGAAAAAATAAGTCCTGTAGAACTTGAGATATTCAAGAACAGATTCTCTTCTGTTGCAGAAGAGATGGGAGCAGTTCTTCAAAATTCATCCTATTCCCCAAATATAAAAGAAAGGAGAGATTTTTCTTGTGCAATATTTGACAAAGATGGAGAACTTGTTGTTCAGGCACTTCACATCCCTGTTCACCTTGGTTCTATGGCAGTTTCTGTAAAAGAAGCAATAAAAGAGATAAAGATTTCAGAAGGAGACATGGTAATACTTAATGATCCTTTTCAGGGAGGAACACATCTTCCTGACATAACAATTATAGCTCCTGTTTTTTTTAGAAAAAGTCTTTGCTTTTTCGTTGCAAACAGGGCTCATCATTCAGACATAGGAGGGATAAGTCCTGGATCAATGCCCGTATCAAGGAGCATATTTCAGGAAGGACTTATTATACCACCTGTAAAGATTGTAAAAAGAGGAAGAATAGATCGTGAAATAATGAAGCTTATACTCTCAAATGTAAGAACTCCTGAAGAAAGAAAAGGAGATATTGAAGCACAAATTATGGCTAACAAAATAGGAATAAAGAGGATAAAAGAGCTTATGAAAGAAGATCCTGATAAGGTTATCAGATATTCTGATGCACTTATGGATTATGCTGAAGCTGTTATGAGAGATACGATAAGAAGGATTCCTGATGGAGAATACAGTTTTGAGGATTTTATGGATGATGATGGAGCTGGAAATGAAATGATAAAGATAAGCTGTAAGCTGAAGATAGAAGGAGAAGAGGCATATGTTGACTTTTCTGAAAGTGATCCACAGACAGAAGGTTCTATAAATTCAGTATATGGAATAGTCCTTTCAGCAGTCCTTTATGTATTTAGGTCAATTGCAGAAGAAGAAATACCTGCAAATTCAGGTTGCTTAAGACCTATAAAGGTTATAACAAAAAAAGGAACAGTCGTTGATGCATTTCCTCCAGCTGCTGTAGCAGGAGGAAATGTTGAAACAGCTCAAAGGATTGTTGATGTTATTCTGGGAGCACTTTCAAAAGCTATTCCTGAAAAGATACCTGCGGCATCTCAAGGAACAATGAACAATCTCACAATTGGTGGAATAGATCCAAGAAAAGGAAAACCATTTGCATATTATGAAACAATTGGAGGAGGAATGGGAGCAAGTGCAAAACAGGACGGTGAAAGTGCAATACACTGTCACATGACAAATACGATGAATACACCAATAGAAGCACTTGAATACAGCTATCCTCTTCTTGTAAGGCAGTATTCTATAAGAAGGGGATCTGGAGGAGATGGAAAACATAAGGGAGGAGATGGAATAATAAGGGAAATTATGGTCCTTTCTGACTGTGAAGTAACTGTTATTTCAGAAAGAAGAAAGACGAGACCTTATGGTCTTTATGGTGGAAGTCCTGGAGCTTCTGGAAAAAATGTCATTATAAAGGATGGAAAAAGGATTGAATGTGGAGGAAAATTTTCTGCTTTTCTGAAAAAAGGTGATTCAATAAGGATTGAGACACCAGGTGGTGGAGGATGGGGTTTTGTTTTTTAACCTGTTTTTTTTGTCCTGTTTGAAGAAGTCCTTTTCAGCTGCTCAAGCCAGAAGTACACGGGATACATCTCGTTTGCAAATCTGTATGAACCGGGACCTGCTTCTCTGTCTTCCTCTATTATTCCGAGCTTCCTCATTCTTCTGAGGAAGTAAGGAAGAACTTTTTTCTCTCTGGTCTGTCACTGCAAAGCTTCTGTGTGATATACCTTCACGTCCAGATACTTTTTTCCTATCTCTTCAGCAGCTGTTATAATTCCCCTACGGGCATCTTCATCTTTGATGATACCGTCTTCATCTATCCAGAATGTTGCATCACCTATTTCCTGCATGAGGAAAGGAAGACCAGTGGAGTAGTGAACCATAAATTTCATAGCCTTACGCTCAACCTTCATATTCACGGAGTTAAAGGTGCGTTCAAAGAATTCCCGGACTTCTTTATCAAAAAGAGGTCCTATTTCTATGATGCTGAAGATTCTGGCAAGAGAGGGCTGAGCGTTTATGTCGTCAAGGGCAATGAAAAGACCTTTTTTCTCATCCCTTATCTGTTCAGTCACTCTGAAAAGTGCTTCAGGAAACTGTCTGACGAGGTATTCCAGTTCCTGCTTTGGAGGGTTAAAGTTAAGGTAACGGTAGTTTAACTTGATTTAGCAGGTATGCTATAGTAAAATTTTGAAAAAAATCAGGAGAAGAATATGGCATCAGGAGTAAATAAAGTAATTCTTATAGGGAATCTTGGAAGGGATCCAGAGCTAAGATATACTGCAAGTGGAATTCCTGTAGCAACATTTACAGTAGCAACAACAGAGGAATGGAGAGACAAAAATACGGGAAGCAAACAGGAGCATACAGAATGGCACAGGGTTGTTGCATGGAGAAGGCTTGGAGAGATATGTGGGGAATATTTACACAAAGGTGCAAAAGTCTACATTGAAGGAAAGCTCAGGACAAGGGCATGGGAAGACAAAAATGGAAACACAAGATATACTACAGAGATTGTTGCACAGACAATAAGGATTCTCAGTCCAAAGACAGAAATGCCTGAAGTAAGAGAAGAACCTCCTTTTCCTGAAGAAACAGTAAATGAAGAAGAGGATGTCCCATTTTAAACTTCCTTATTCTCATCTTTTTCCTCAGAAAGAGCCTTTTTGAAATTCCTTATTCCTTTTCCTATTCCTGCACCAATTTCTGGAAGTCTTTGTGCACCAAATATTATGAGAACTATAACAAGGATTACTATAAGTTCTGGCATTCCTATTCCAAACATCTTTTTCCTCCTTTTTTTCGTTAAATAAATTATAACAGCTTTCTTGACAATATTAAAATACAATGCTACCTTTCTCTGCAAAAAAAGGAGAATGCTATGGGATATATGAGATATTATGAAACACTTTATCTTATAAGACCTGATCTTGAACCTGAGGAGTATAAAAAAGTCGTTGAAAAATACAGTAAAATCGTTCAGGATAAAAACGGAGTCGTTATCCTTATAGATGAATGGGGAAAAAGAGAGCTTGCATATGAGGTTCAGAAGTTTAAAGAAGGATTTTATGTTCTTATGAGATTTTGTGGAGGACCTGATCTTCCAGAAGAATTACACAGGAATTTCAGGCTTGATGAAAATGTCTTAAAATTTATAGTGATAAAGCTAAAAGACAGAGTAAAGCCAGAAGAGCTGAAAAAAGAAGAAGAGCTGAAGGAGGTAAAAGATGGAAGCAAATAAGAGTCAGCAGCAGCAACAACAGCAACAGCCACCCCGTCCTCCATACTATTACAGGAAAAAATACTGTAAGTTCTGTGCTGATAAAAGCCTCGTAATAGATTACAAGAGACCAGACATACTGAAGAACTTTATAACAGAAAGAGGAAAGATAATTCCTTCAAGGATATCTGGAACATGTTCAAAACATCAGCGTATGCTTGCAAGGGCTATTAAAAAAGCAAGAATTATGGCACTTCTTCCATTCGTGATTTACTGATGAGAGACTACAAGTCTTTCATAAACGCATATCACAGGATAAAAAGAAGTTTTCTTTCTAAGGAAAAAGCAGGAAAGCTTCCTGAATTAAGTGAGATAGTGTGGTCAATTATCGTAGGAATTCCTCCTGTTCCTGCAGATGAATACAGTCTTCCTGAGGCACAGGATATTGCAATTGATCAGAGAATAGCAATATACAAGGCAATATTTGTTGAGCTTAACAAGGATCAGCCAGAAGAATTCATTGATCAGGGTTTAAGTATTTATGATGCAGCAGCAAAACTTGCAAGACAGCTATACAGAACTGTTATTCTCTGATCTTTTTGCCTTCATCCTGAGATATGCATCAATAAACTGATCAATATCTCCATCCATAACCCTTTCAAGATCTGCTGTTTCAAGATTTGTCCTGTGATCTTTTACGAGACGATATGGATTAAATATGTATGATCTTATCTGATTTCCCCAAGATATCTCCTTCTGTGAATCAATTATTTCTCTTTTCTTTTCTTCAAGCTTCTTTTTTTCAAGCTCATAAAGCTTTGCCTTGAGTATCTTCAGTGCAATCTCTTTGTTTCTGTGCTGTGATCTTTCGTTCTGGCATGTAACAACAATTCCTGTAGGGATGTGTGTGATCCTTACAGCAGAATCAGTTGTATTTACATGCTGACCTCCTGGACCAGATGCACGAAATGTATCAATCCTTAAATCCTTCTCATTTATCTCTATCTTTATCTCTGAATCAACCTCAGGATAAACAGAAACTGATGCAAATGATGTATGTCTTCTTCTGTTTGCATCAAATGGAGAAATCCTTACAAGCCTGTGTATTCCGTGTTCTGCACGAAGATAACCATATGCATATGGTCCTTTTACAGAAAATGTTACACTTTTAAGCCCTGCCTCATCTCCAGGAAGCATGTCAAGGATTTCTGTTCTGAATCCTTTTCTTTCACACCACCTCAGATACATCCTCAGAAGCATCTGTGCCCAGTCCTGTGCATCTGTTCCACCTGCTCCTGCATTTATTGATACTATAGAATTCTTTCTGTCATCAGGATCTTTAAAAAGAGATTCTATTTCCATTTTTCTTATCTTTTCACTTACTGCTTCTATCTCAGAAGAGATCTCTTTTATCTCTTCTTGATCTCCTTCTTCAAGGATGATCTGTGCAAGCTCATATAGGTCTTCTATCTGCTTTTTTGTATCTTCCCAGTTTTTGATCTTTTCTTTGCTGAGAGAAAGCTCCTGAGATATACGGGATATCTCTTCCTGGTTTCTGTTCCAGAAGGAAGGAGATGACATTAGCTTTTCAATCTTTTCTACCTTCTTCCTTTCTTCTTCTATGTCAAAGATACTCCTTTATTTCCTCAATCTTTCTTTTTAGTTCATTTATCTTTTGAATGATTTCTTCCATAATAAAACCTCCTCTTTTTTTCAAATATTTTAACATTTCCAACCTGTTAGGACAACTTCAAGATTATATAAGGAATTTCTGCTTCTTGACATACTACATATTGTGGTTTATATTTATTTTGAACACAACATAAGGAGGCTGATATGAACAGGAAAAAGGTCCTTGTTACGGAAAAAGGAAAGATAGAGCTTGGAGAAAATGGATGGGATAAAAAAGTCATGTCATTTCTTGTTGAAAAAGGCAGGATAGATCTTGAGAAGGCAAAAAACATAGCAGAGTTCCTGAAAGAGCAGATAAACAGAATGGAGATGAGCATAATTACTATTCCTGTAATAGAAAAGCTTATAGAAGCAAAGCTTATGGAATATGGAATAAAGAAGGATCTGAAGATTGACAGTAAAATATTTCACGAAAAGACACTGCAGCTTACAGAAAATGCACTAAAGGTCCTTGAAAAAAGGTATCTGAAAAGAGACGAAAATGGAAGGATTATTGAGACACCAGAGCAGATGTTCAGAAGGGTTGCACATCACATAGCACTTGCAGAAGAAAAGTATGGTGCAAGTCCTGAAAAGGTAAAAGAGATAGAAGAGATATTTTACAGGATGATGACAGAGCTGAAATTCCTTCCAAACTCCCCTACTCTTATGAATGCAGGAAGGGAGCTTGGACAGCTTGCAGCATGCTTTGTCCTTCCTGTAGAAGACAGCATGGAAGGGATATTTGATGCACTTAAATGGGCTGCACTTATTCATAAAAGTGGAGGTGGAACAGGATTTTCATTCTCAAGGCTCAGACCAAAAAACAGCAGAGTTGGATCTACAGGAGGAGTTGCATCAGGTCCTGTATCATTCATGAAGATCTTTAATACTGCAACAGAACAGGTAAAGCAGGGAGGAACAAGAAGAGGAGCAAATATGGCAATCCTGAGAGTTGATCATCCTGATATAATGGAGTTTATAAGAAGCAAAAGGGATACGGATGAACTGAACAACTTTAATATATCTGTTGCTGTTACAGAGGAATTTATGAAGGCTGTTGAAAAAGGAGAAAACTATCCTCTTATAGATCCAAGGACAAAAAAGAAGGTTGGAGAGCTGAATGCAAGAAAGGTATATGAGGAGATAATAAGGTGTGCGTGGGAGACAGGTGATCCTGGAATAGTATTCATAGACAGGATAAATGAGGATAATCCTACTCCTGAGCTGGGAGAAATTGAAAGCACAAATCCATGTGTAACTGCTGATACATGGATAATGACTTCAGAAGGAGCAAGACAGGTTAAAGAACTTATTGGGAAAAGATTTAAAGCAGTCTTAAATGGAAAACAATATGAAAGCGATGGATTTTTCTTTACTGGAGTCAAGAAAGTATTAAGATTGAAAACAAAAGAGGGATTTGAAGTTAGACTGACTGAGGAGCATCCAGTCCTGAAAGTTAAAAACACGATTGAAACTGAGTGGTGCAGAGCTGGAGAACTTAAAAGAGGTGATAAAATTCTTTTAAATAACCATAGAGGCATAAACTGGAATGGAAGCTACAGTGAAGAAGAAGGATATCTTATTGGACTTTTGCTTGGAGATGGAAAAATTAAAGATGACACCAGATTGAAAGATTTAGCTACAGAGCTGGAACTTGATAAAAATAGGATTACAGAAAAAATAGAAAAAGCTTCATCAGGGTTCTATATTGGACTTCTTAGAGGACTTTTTGATTCTGATGGAACTGTAATTGGCAATCATGATATAAGCATAAGGCTTTCCAAAAATGACTTAGAACTTCTGAAAGCTGTTCAGAGGATGCTCCTGAGGCTTGGAATCTTTTCAAAGATATATCAAAGAAGAAGAAAACACTTATTTCCAGATGGAAAAGGTGGTATGTATGAACTTGTGATATCAGATGACAGTATTTTTGAGTTCTACAAGAGGATAGGATTCAGGGATGTTGAAAAGATGGAGAAGCTTAAAAAGGCTGTTGAAGACTATAAAAGAAGCTTAAACAGAGAAAGATTTGTTGCAACAGTTGAAGACATAGTCCAGGATGGAGTAGAGGATGTATATGATGCAAGAGTCCCTCAAGTAGGTGCATTTGATGCAAATGGTTTTATTGTGCACAACTGTGGTGAACAGCCACTTCTACCATTTGAGGCATGCAATCTTGGTTCAATAAATCTTTCAAAGTTCGTCATAAAAGGAGAGGATGGAAAGCCAAAGATAGATTATGATTCCTTGAAAGAGACTGTATGGTATGCAGTTCGCTTCCTTGACAATGTCATAGACATGTCAAAGTATCCTCTTCCACAGATAGAAAAAATTACAAGAGGAAACAGAAAGATTGGACTTGGAGTTATGGGATGGGCAGACCTTCTTATCCAGCTTATGATTCCATATGACAGTGAGGAGGCAATAAGGCTTGCAGAAAAGATTATGGGATTTATCCAGAGGGAAGCACATGAAGCATCAAAACAGCTTGCAAAAGAAAGGGGAGTATTTCCTAATTTTGAAAAGAGCATCTTTAAGGACAAACCTGATTGCAGATACAGAAATGCAACAGTTACGACAATTGCACCAACAGGAACACTAAGCATCATTGCAGGATGTTCTAGTGGAATTGAGCCTCTTTTTGCAATATGTTTTGTAAGAAATGTCCTTGAAGGAGAAAAGCTTATTGAAGTAAATCCTTATTTTGAAAGGATTGCAAAAGAAAGAGGATTCTATTCAAAGGAGCTTATGGAAAAGATTGCAGAAAAAGGATCAATAAAGGATATGGAAGAGATTCCAGAAGATATAAGAAGGGTATTTGTTACTGCACATGACATAGCTCCTGAATGGCATGTAAGGATGCAGGCAGCATTTCAGAAATATACAGATAATGCAGTATCAAAGACAGTAAATCTTCCACATGATGCAACAATAGAAGATGTAAAGAAAGTATTTGATCTTGCATATAAGCTTAGACTTAAAGGAATAACTGTATACAGAGATGGAAGCAAAAAAGGACAGGTCCTTACATTTGCAAAAAAAGAGCAAAAAGAAGGAACTTTTATAAAAGAAAGACCAGAGACACTTCCAGGATTTACGACAAGAGTAAGGACAGGATATGGAAACCTTTATGTAACTGTTACAGAATATGACGGAAAGCCATTTGAGGTATTTGCAATTATTGGAAAGTCTGGAAGATCAACAACTGCAAAGACAGAAGCAATAGGAAGGCTCATCTCACTTTGTCTTAGAGCAGGAGTAAGTGTAAAGGAGATAGTTGATCAGCTTAAGGGAATAGGTGGAGAATATCCTGTTTTTCAGAAGGATGGTGTTGTCCTTTCTATTCCTGATGCAATTGCAAGGGTCCTTGAAAAGAGATATCTGAAAGGAGAAAAAAAGAAGAAAGAGGAAAAGAAGCTTCTTGCAGTATGTCCTGAATGTGGAGAAAAGCTGAGCTTTGAAGAAGGCTGTATAAAGTGCTATTTTTGTGGATTTAGCACATGTTAGCCTCTTTGATCAATTGGGACATAGTCCCTTTTCTTTGGACCAACATAGATCTGTCTTGGACGGTATAGTTTGCTTTCAGGATCTTCCATGCTCTCTTTCCAGTGAGCAAGCCATCCAGGAAGCCTTCCTATTGCAAACATAACAGTAAACATGTTTTCCGGGATTCCTATTGCTCTGAGGAATATACCGCTGTAAAAGTCTATGTTTGGATATAGTCTTTTTTCAATAAAATATGGATCTTTGAGGACCATCTCCTCAAGCTTTTGTGCTATGTCAAGAAGTGGATCCTTTCTTTTTAGCTTTTCAAGTATCTTATAACACCACTTCTTCATTATCCTTTCTCTTGGATCAAATGTCTTATATATCCTGTGACCAAATCCCATAAGTCTGAAAGGATCATTCTTGTCCTTTGCCTTTTCTATGAATGGCTTTGGATCTCCTCCATTTTCATGAATCTTTTTTAGCATCTCTATTACTGCCTGATTTGCACCACCATGAAGTGGACCCCAAAGTGCAGATATTCCAGCAGATATAGCTGCATATATGTTTACCTTTGCACTTCCTACAAGCCTTACTGCAGTAGTAGAGCAGTTCTGTTCATGATCTGCATGAAGGATCCAGAATACATTAAGTGCCTTTACAACATCATCATCAATTACATATGGCTTTACAGGAGAGTCAAACATCATATTGAGGAAGTTTGCACAGTATGATAGATCGTGTCTTGGATATACGACCTTGTGTCCTCTTGAAATCTTATATGCCATTGCTGCCATTGTCCTTACTTTTGAAAGAAGACGGGCAAATGTGGTATTTATACTTTCTCTGTCTCCTTCTTTAAGTTCTGGATAAAATTCCCTTAAAGCAGTTACCATAGAAGAAAGTATTCCCATAGGATGGGCTCTTCTTGGAAAGTTTTCAAAAAACTCTCTCATATCCTCATGAACAAGTGAATGATCATTCAGCTTTTCTGAAAATTCTCTAAGTTCCTCCTTTGTAGGAAGCTCTCCATGTATGAGAAGGAATGCTGTTTCTACAAATGTAGACTTTTCTGCAAGCTGTTCTATTGGATATCCTCTGTAGCGGAGTATTCCTCTTTCTCCATCAAGATAAGTGATTTTGCTCTTACATGATCCTGTATTTGCAAATCCAGGATCATATGTTATAAGCCCTGTCTTTTCTCTTAGCTGTCTTATATCAATTGCCCTTTCCCCTTCTGTTCCAACGATTATAGGAAACTCGTATGTCTTTCCGTCTACTATAAGCTTTGCAGTCTGACTCATAAACTCACCACCTCTCTGTTTTTAATCCTTAAGATATAGAAGATTCCTTTTCAGGTCAAGTTTGTTTCCCTGAAAACTTCCTCTTTCTTCAAGCTTTTTCTCTATGAGATTAATGACCTTCCCTTTTTCAAGAAGCCATCCTGGTGCAACAAGCTCATCTCTTGGTGGATCTGATGTAAGTCTTTGTATTACGATTTCTGGTCTTAAGTGTTCCAAGAAATCACATACAATATCTGCATATTCTTCCATTTCAAAAAGCCTTACCTCACCTCTTCTATACATCCTTTCAAGCTCTGTTCCTTTTACAACATAAAGCATGTGTATCTTTACACCATCAACAGGAATGGATGAAAGATACCTTGCAGTCTCTATCATCATCTCCTTTGTCTCTCCAGGAAGTCCAAGTATTATGTGAGCACATACATTTATTCCGTATTTTTTTGTCATATAAACTGCCTTTTCAAAACAGCTCCTGTCATGTCCTCTGTTTATAAGCCTGAGTGTCCTGTTATGAGCAGACTGAAGCCCATATTCTATCCATACCATGTATCGTTCTTTGTATGATGATATAAGCTTTAGCTTTTCTTCATCAATACAGTCTGGTCTTGTTCCAATTGATATTCCTACTATGTCATCAAAGCAGAGGGCTTCATCATACTTTCTTTTCAGCTCATCCAGGTCTGCATATGTATTCGTAAATGCTTGGAAATACGCAATAAATTTCTTTGCCTTATACCTTTTTCTGAGATACTCCCTTGCCCTTTCTACCTGCTCTCTTATAGATATTCCCTTCCTGTATGCTCCTGTCCCAGATCCCCTTGAATCACAATATATACATCCCTTATGAGATATGGTTCCATCCCTGTTTGGACAGCTAAATCCTGCATCAATAGCTATCTTTTGAACCCTTACACCGAATATCTCTCTTAGGTAGCTGTTTAGATCCCTGTATCTTTTCATGGTAAAAATTTCTTCAAATATCTTTCAATTTTATCATTATCCCAATTTGTAGTCTCCTTTAGTCCATCCTTTATCACTTGTAGATAGCTTTCAGAAGGAGGATTTATCTCATCTAGCCAGCATCCTGTTATAGTGTAGATCTTAATCCCATCTTTTTCTCCAAGATAAATTTTCATATGATACCAGCTTTTCCCTTCTTGTTCCCAAATCTCATCAAACTGATCTTCTTCTATCTCCCACAGTCTAACCAATGCATGATAATCCTTATCTTCTTCCTTTTCACATGTCAGAAAAGCTACACCTTTGTTTTCCCATTTTGAAGACTCCTTAGCAAAATAAAGCCTATAAGGAACATACATCCATCCTCTATCAATAGGCTCTGTCTTATTTTTGCAACCTTTATAAAAGTGATTTTTATATTCACCTCCTTTCATATAAACCAAAAATCTCTCCTTAAGCAGGTTTGATCCATATGCAGCATAAATAATCCTCATTTTATAACTCCCCTTCTTTTATGTTTAGCTTTTTAAATACAAATTCTTTTACTTCTTTAGCATTTCTGAAAGCTTCTTTTGCTTCTTCTACAGAAGGGATATAAAATTCATCTGGATACCTTATCTCAATAGCATAAAAAGCAAGCTTTTTTGTGATTCCATAAAGAGATTCAAAACTTTTATCTACACTTGAACAGAGCTTTATCAGATATTCCAAACTGTGAGTTCTTTCAAATTCTATTTTATTCTGAACAAGAAAAGCCTTTAATAGCTTTTCAACAGCTTGTTGGCAATGAAAACAGAGAGTATCTGTAATGATTTCTTTTTCAGGTAAGCTGAGCAGTTTTTCTGCTGTTTTATAATCATTTAAGGCCTTGATAAGCCAATTTTTAACTTCTTTTTCAATCATAAAACAATACCTTCTTTTATGGCAGTCCTAATTATACTGCCAATTACTTTTTTTCTTTCTTCTACTTCCTTTTCAGACTTTATTAAAACATCACAAGGTATAAGTTCTTCTGCAAGCTTTTTTCTTATAAGATGTGAAAATTCTATCTTCTCATCTCTAGTGAGTTCTTTATTTACAACTATGAGGATATCCCAATCACTATCTTTCCTCCAATCACCTCTTGCTCTTGAACCAAAAAGTATTATCCGACTAATCTCCACTTTTCCTTTTTCAAATATTTCTTTAATCCTCTTTTTTATTGTCTCTTCAATCATTCTATTACCTTCCATCTTTCTTTACCCTCTCCTTGCTGTCTTTATTATCCTTCTTGCCTTTGTTGCAATGTGTTTTGGAATCTCCTCAAGAAAGGTTTCTGGATCATATGGTGCAGGTGGATTTGAAAGACCTCTTGGATCAAATTCCTTTTTGAATCTGTCTATCCATATCTGATAATCACTGAAAAATGGTCCCTGAACAAGAACAGGAAATCCTGATCCAGAAAAGAAGTTAAAGAATCCTGTGCTTACATTCATATAAACCAAAAACTCTAAGTAGCTTGAATGACCAAAGTCATTTACCTGCCATCCAGGATCTCCATATTCTGGCATAAATGGTGGAGTATATCTTTCCCAAAGAAGAGTGCCAAGTATTTTTCCTGTCTCAAATGAGCATCTCAGACATTCCTGTCCTCCTTTAAGTTGATTTAA
>Ga0190367_1001524_pt1 | contig 13236 bp, 16 predicted proteins | sample 4872181011_MG_FD_171838 | JGI IMG/M metagenome (GOLD analysis project Ga0190367, IMG submission 171838) | Hydrothermal vent microbial mat bacterial communities from Southern Trench, Guaymas Basin, Mexico - 4872-18-10-11_MG | ecosystem: Environmental > Aquatic > Marine > Hydrothermal vents >...
AAGCAAAGGAGGAGTGCGAATTTTGCAGCTCTACGAAGATAATAAAGAGGGTTGCCGAACTTGCGAAAAAGAGGGTTGAAGAATACGACAGACTTGCAGTGAAAAAAGAAGTAAAAAAGGAGGTTACGAAATGAAGTTCGATGGTTTGCTAATGATTCCCGGCCCCGTGCACTTGCACGAGAGAATAATTAGAGCGATGAACAGGCAAATGATAGGGCACAGAGGAAAAGAGTTTGGCGAAATAATGGAGTACTGTGTTGAAAGACTGAAAGAGCTCTTTGGAACGAGGGGCGACGTATATATCATTTCAGGCTCGGGAACCGCTGGCTTAGAAGCAGCAATTGCATCTTTTTCAAAGGTTCGTCGCATTACATGTGTTGACAACGGAAAATTCGGTGACAGGCTTGGCAGGATCGCTTCCCGCTACACAGAAACGGACGTTGTGAGATTTGAGTGGGGGCAGCCAGTAGATCTCGAAGTTGTTGAAAGGAGTCTTGCAGAAGGGAGCGAAGCTTTGGCCTTTGTCCACAACGAGACATCAACTGCAATGCTGAATCCCGCAAAAGAGCTTTCAAGGATTGCGAAGAAGTACGATGCCCTCGTAATAATGGATGGCATCACGAGCGTTGGAGGAGATGAGGTTTGGATGGATGAGTGGGGCATCGATGTTGCAATTGTAGGCTCGCAGAAGTGCATTGGCGCTCCTCCAGGCCTTGCAGCCGTAGCTGTAAACGATAGGGCGTGGGAGTTCTATTCCGAAAGATGTCCGTTCTATTTGGATCTCGCAGCCTATAAAAAGAAGCTTCCCGATATGCAAACACCATACACTCCGGCACTTCCACTCTTCTTTGCCCTCGAGGAAGCCCTAAGAATGATTGAGGAGGAGGGGCTGGAGAACAGGATAAGGAGGCACAGGCTGTTGAGCAAGGCTGTAAGGGAGTGGGCAATTGAAGCTGGTTTGCAGCTCTTTCCCGAGCCAGACGAGCTTAGCAATTACTCCAACACGGTCACAGCTATAAGAATGCCAGATGGCATCACAGACAAAGAGCTGCGCGGAACCCTTCAAAGGGAATACGGTATAGCTATCTCGGGCGGGCAAGAACACCTTAAAGGTAAAATCTTCAGAATAGGCAATATGGGAAACGTGAGCAAGAGACACGTAATTGCGACGCTTGCTGCCGTACAGGATGTACTAATGCGCTACAACGCTTGCAAGCCAGCACTGCATGCAGCAATTGAAATTTTGAAGGAGCTTTAATGCTGGATGCTTTAGTTAGGGGCTAAGATTATGAAGGTCGGAATCGTCGACACGACGTTTGCGAGGGTAAACATGGGGAAGATAGCGATAGACGAGCTTAGGAGAATCTGTTCATTGCCATACGAGCGCTATACGGTTCCTGGGATTAAGGATTTGCCTGTTGCGGCGAAAAAGCTCATAGAAGAGAAGGGTTGCGACATAGTCATTGCCATGGGAATGCCGGGCAGCAAACCAATAGACAAGCAGTGCGCCCACGAAGCTTCCCTCGGCCTAATTATGGCTCAGCTTATGACCAACACACACATAATTGAGGTTTTCGTTCACGAAGATGAGGCAAAGGATGAGAAAGAGCTATTGATCGTTACAGAAAACAGAGTCAGAGAACACGTCAGAAACGCCGTCGACTTACTACTGAATCAAAGGAGGTTACAAAAACTTGCAGGAACGGGGCAAAGACAGGGATTCGAGGACGTTGGGCCTATCTTGAGGTAATTTTTAAGTACGATTCATGCAATGAGGCATAACTATTTTTTCTTTAACATCGAGAATGTACTATGGAGTGCTCAGAGTGCGGTAAAGAGCTACGGGAAGATGAAAGGGGAATTACTTGGAGGGAGTGTTCGTTCTGCGGAAAACCTGTTTGCCTAGATTGTATAAGGTACGTTGCCGTTAAAAGGAAGGGAATTTACAAAGAATACGTCGATACTATCCCCGTTTGCAAAAACTGTACACCGGAAAAGAGGCTGAGCGATAAACTTGCGAAGATTGTTGATGAAGTTCTCGGCATTGATTTCTGATTTTCTGATTTCATCAAAGCTTTCTGTAAAGGGTATCTCTCTGCCTTGGAATTCTCCCAGCCCTTTTTATGATCTCCCTTAACTCTTCAACACTCAGGAATTCTCCTGAAGTTGAACCCGCTGCCTTAGAAATGTTCTCCTCAATAAGCGTTCCACCAAAATCATTGGCTCCAACATGTAAAGCGGCTTGCGCAAGTTTTACTCCAAGCTTTACCCATGAAGCCTGAATGTTCTTTATTACCGGATGGAGTATAATCCTCGATATTGCTATCACCAGCAAGTCTTCAAAGCCAGAACTCCCTTTTGCAATCTTACCTAAACTATTATTCCTCCACATAAATGGCAGGGGAATGAACTCCGTGAAACCTCCAGTTTCCTCCTGTATCTGTCGGATTATCTTTATATGCCTTATCCTGTGTTCCCACGTCTCTATATGCCCGTACATCATCGTTGCAGTCGTTGGAATGCCAAGATTGTGCGCCGTCTTTACTATCTCTATCCACTGTGAAGACGAGAGCTTTTCGGGGCATATCTTGGCCCTTATACCATCATCGAGAATTTCGGCGGCTGTTCCGGGCATTGAATCTAGGCCTGCGGCTTTCATTTCCTTCAACGCATCCTCTACATGCATCTCGCTATTCCTTGCAGCATGAAGAACCTCCATTGGTGAAAATGCATGGATATGTATGTTCTTTGAAATCTCCCTCACAGCATCGAGTATGTTCAAATAGAATTCGATATCCGCGTTTGGATACAACCCTCCCTGAATACAAACCTCCGTACATCCGTAATCGACAGCCTCCTCCACCTTCTTCTTTATCTCTTCGGTGGAAAGAAGGTACCTTTTTCTATTACTGAAAGAGCAAAACTTACACCTGTTAACGCAGATGTCCGTGAAGTTGATGTTTCTGTTAACAACGTACGTGACCTCATCTCCAACCGCTTTCCTTCTAAGCTCATTAGCTATCTTGAAAGTTTCAAAGGGATCGTCGAGAAGGTTTAGCTCCTGCATCTGTACCCCTCTTCATCGGAAAGGCGAAGCAGCACATCTTTAACTCTCTCTCCATACCATCCCAGCTTTACGTATTTGGGATAGATTGGCAATCTTTCTCTGAGCTTAAATTCCCCCCTTAAACACGTTTCTATTTTCTCCAACCTTGGCCAGGGATGCTCAGGGTTGATGAAGTCTGGAGTTACGTCAGAAATACCTCCGATGTCCCTCGCCCCAGCCTTCAAGAACGGATAGATGTCATCAACGAGGTTTGGTGGAATCTGAACTGTTACATCCCTTGGCAGTATTCTCCTTGCAGCTTTTACAGTTTCAAGCATTTCTTGGTGGGATGGAGGTGGATGATTTTCCATTCTCGTCCCTTTTTTGGGGATGAAGTTCTGTACTATAACTTCCTGTATGTGGCCGTAGTTTTCATGGATGTCCGCTATTACTTCAAGACTATAAATTCTATCTTCCATCTTTTCTCCAATTCCTACGAGTATGCCAGTAGTAAACGGTATTTGGAGTTTTCCAGCGTTTCTTATTGTCCCGATCCTCACCTCTGGCTTCTTACCAGGGCTTTCGGCATGGCATTCAAGTTCTACAGCCTGCTCGAGCATCAACCCCATGCTTGCGTTGTAGGGTTTGAGCGCTTTGAGCTCACTTTTACTAAGAACGCCAGCGTTTGTGTGAGGAAGAAAGCCCATGGATACTGCAAACTTACAAACGTCAAGCAGATAATCCATAAAACTGGAATATCCCATTTCTTCAAGCTTTTTCCTTATACTTCTATGAACGTCTGGCTTTTCACCAAATGTAAGTAGAGCTTCGCTCGCATTCTTTGCCTTTCTTAAAAGTGCCTCAACTTCTTCCATGTTCATAATTTTTGGATTCGACGAACGGAATCCGCAGTAGTAACATTTATTTCTGCAGGCGTTTGTTAGAGGTATGAAAACGTTTCTAGAGTAAGTTACTACATCCACACACTTCCATGATTAGGATAATGGTATAAGCTTTGCTATTGCGTACCAATAGCTTTTTTAGTGGTCGCGAAGACCAGCTGCCATGCTGGAATACTTATACCCCGCAAGAACGTACCTCATAGTTTCAGGAAGAGAGAAGCCGAACGTCATGACAGCAGACTGGGTGACTGCTCTTTCCTTCAGCCCTGCGATGCTCGGTGTTGCAATTGGTCACACACGCTATACGCACAAACTTATAAAAAAGTACAAGGAATTTGTCGTTGCAGTACCAACAATTGAGCTTTTGAAAGATGTGTGGACTGCCGGAACTGTAAGCGGGGCGGATAGAGACAAAACTGAATTACTCGCCCTAACGTTTATTCCTTCAAAGAAAGTTGCAACTCCGTCGATAAAGGAGTGTCAGGCGAACATAGAGTGTAAAGTCGTTAACGAGGTTGAAACCGGAGACCACACGTTCTTCGTAGGCGAGATAGTAGATGCAAGTTACGGCGATGCGTTCAGGAGGGGTGTTGACCTAAGCTACCGCTTCATCCTCCATGCAGACTTTGGCAAGAGATTTACGACAAATACGTCGGAAATCTACGAGCCGTAGTGGCAGCAGTGCGTACAGTTGTACGTTGAAGGAGGAGAAAGTCCTTTTTCATTGTGGCACTTGATGCAATCTTGAACGTCATAGCTTTCGTTTCCGTAAACTATGCTTGGCGTAGCTATGCCAAATTCTTGAAGATAGTCTCCAAGCTTACCAACATCTTTCCAGCCAACTAAAACCGTGACGTTACTTCCGTACATCAGAACGGCCGTTGGCACCCCCATAAGGCGGATGTGCTTTGCAAGCCACTTGCTTTCGTTCGTGCATGCTTTGAAGTTGGAAACGTTACAAAAGTCGAAGCTGACATCCTTAACCTCTCTCCTCATCAAATCCATGTATGGCTTTATCTTAATGCAGCTCGGGCAAGTAGGGCTGAAGTAGAAGAAAACTTTTACTGTTTGATTTTTTGCCTGGCTTTCACTTTTTACCTTCTCATCCCCAGCACAACCCACTATCAGGAGGGCTGCGAGCAGAACAAATATCATCGAACGCATACGAGGTTTTATAATGTTTAAAATAAAAACCTATTGGGTTACACTGTGGTACCAGCTCATTATGTACTCTGGAAGTTTCAGACCTCTCGATGCCAGTCTTTCCACAAGGCTTAATGGTATTGGACTTAGGGCGAAAGCAGCGTAGCAGTAAAAACTATCAACATCGCAATTCAGAATAAAACTCTCGGTTTTGTCCGATAAAGTCGATTCTCTTCCTACAACGGAGTACACCTCCGCCCCAAAGTTTTTCGCTTCCTCGCACCAGCTTAAAAGTGACTCCGTCTCACCGCTCCACGATATGAGTAGCATAACGTCTCCGGCTCTCGGACGGGGTGCGAGGGCTCCGGTTAAGTACGCTTCATCACCTATAGCCCTCTTAACGTGCTGAAGTCTTATTACAGTCATTAACGCTACAGTCCTTGCAATTCCGAGGCCTCCTACTATCACGTGGCTTCTTTTCTCCATAGCCCTAACAAGGTTCCAGTAAAAGTCAGATTCGACAAAATCATCTACAAGACTGCCAATTTTGTTCATCTCTTTCTCAACGCCCCTAAAAACAGCTCTGTAGCCTTTACCAGTATTTATTGCCTGTTTTATTCTTTGAACAAGAAATAAGCTTCCCAGTTCGTATATATCGTTCATTATGCCGTGCTTCATGTACTCTTCGGCGCTCTTTGGTGCTCTTCCTCTTCCTCTGAGCTCTACTACAGCTCCATAGTCCTTTTCTGCAATCCTGCCTATCGTTGATTCAAGATTGGAGATTATTGCGTCTATTGTGAAAGTCTTACTACCGGTTTTCTCGATGTATTCTGAAAGTTCTTGAACTATTTTCCTCGGTGTTGTCGTTTCACCGCTTCCCGAATTAACAAGAAGAGAAACACTCCTGTATTTCTCTTCAAGGACTTCTGCAGCTTCGTACATGTTTCTTCCCGGGAAGTCTATGCTGTCAGGAGTCTTAACGTCCCTGCTTATTCTTCCCAGACCTATGTAAAGAGCACATCGAGAGCGGCCTTCACCGACTGGAATTATGCATTCAGCATTCGAAAGGTGCTCGTAGAACCTTTTAAACTCATTCTTCTTTATTGCTACTATGTTTCTATAAATGCGTTCCATGTACGGAACATTCTTTGATACCATAGTGTTGGGTTGCTCTGCAGGTTAATTGCTTTTTCTGCTTTTGATGCAACACACGATTCGATCTCTTGGGCAATTACTCACAGCAAAAAACTCACAAAACCTGCTGATGTTTAACGCTTGAAGCAAAACCAAACGGAACAAAGCCAAAAATTCAAACTCCCCAACATTTTTATTTCGCCTATCTCTGCTTAGTTCCGTGAAGATCGAAAGGCCGAGAGGGACGAGAGACTTTCTACCGGATGAGATGGAGCGAAGAAGAGCGATTGAAGCGGTTATGAGAAGAATTGCAGAAAGCTATGGCTATAGAGAAATTGCTACACCGACGTTTGAGCACCTTGAGCTCTTCACGATAAAATCGGGAGAAGGCATTATCGAAGAGATGTACGCCTTTAAGGATAAGGGTGGTCGAGATCTTGCCCTCCGTCCCGAACTCACAGCACCAGTTGTGCGCCTCTTTGTTAACGAGTGCAGCGTTATGCCTAAGCCACTGCGCTTTTACTACTTTGCCAATTGCTTCCGTTATGAAAGACCCCAAAAAGGGAGGTACAGAGAGTTTTGGCAGTTTGGTGTTGAGTTGATAGGTTCGTCTTCGTATCTTGCAGATGCCGAAGTAATAACGCTAGCATACAGAATAATGGAGGAGCTTAAACTCGACTTTGAACTGCACATAGGCCATGTGGGGCTACTGAGACACCTGCTAAGAGATGTTGAGGAGGAAAAAGCTGCAATTGTGATGAGATTAATCGATAAAAAGGATGTTGAGGGGCTAATCAAGCATCTTGAAGAAATAAAAGCGCCACAGGACTTAAGCGAGGCAATTCTATCCCTAATAGAGCTTTCTGGAGGAAGAGACGTACTTAAAGACGCATCAGAGCTGACAGGCTTCGACATAGGCCACATGGAGAAACTATGCGATGTGCTCGATTCTATGGGAGTGGAGTACACGATCGATTTAGGAATTGCAAGGGGACTGGATTACTACACAGGCGTTGTTTTCGAGGCGTATGCAGAGGGTTTAGGAGCGCAGAACCAGATATGTGGTGGTGGAAGCTACAGACTTGCACACCTCTTTGGTGGAGAGGATGTTCCCTCGACAGGCTTCGCTTTGGGCTTTGACAGAATTGTGGAGATATGTAAACTTACGCCTGAAGAAAAAAAGGTTGTCGTGGTGGCAAACGTAGGTCTGGAAAACGAGGCGTTTAAGCTTGCTGATTTGCTGAGAAGACACGGAATTTGCGCAATAACGGATGTAATGGGGAGAAATCTCAAGAGACAGCTCAGCTTTGCCAACGATGTTAACGCAAGGTTTGCTGTAATTATCGGTAAAAAGGAGATTGAATCCGGTAGGTATACGGTTAAGGACATGGCATCAGGCGAAAGTATGCAGCTCGAGTTTGACAGCCTTCTTGAGTACTTAAGTTCAAATATAAAATATAAAAAAGTTAACTAAGATAGAAAAACTTCTATAATAAATTTAAGTTGCACAACCGCAAGATTCAGATTTCATGCCATATAGTCATATCAAAGCTGGCGTTCACCACCACATAACCATCCCGCAAAGTTTTTATTTCCACTGCTTTTCTGCAATCCGCCGGCAGCAAAGTTTTATATACCCTTTAGCACAGGCTGAAAAGAGGGAAAATAAAAAGAATGGAGGATGGTGAAAATGGCTAAGGAGAAGGAGCACATTAATGTTGCCATGATTGGACACGTAGACCACGGGAAGTCTACGCTGATAGGCAGATTGCTTTACGAGGCAGGAGAAATTCCAGAACACATAATTGAAAAGTACAGGAAAGAGGCTCAGGAGAAAGGTAAGGCAACCTTCGAATTTGCATGGGTCATGGACAGATTGAAGGAGGAGAGGGAGAGAGGTCTTACAATAGACATTGCGCACAGAAAATTCAAAACGCAGAAGTATGAGATAACCATAGTCGACTGTCCAGGCCATAGGGACTTCATCAAGAACATGATTACCGGAGCCTCCCAAGCTGATGCGGCGATCCTTGTGGTTGATGCTCACGAAGGTGTACAACCTCAAACAAAAGAGCACGTCTTCCTTGCGAGAACGCTTGGAATTAACCAAATGATTGTGGCAATCAACAAAATGGACAGAGTAAACTACGACCAGAAGAAATACGAAGAGACGAAAGAGCAGGTTTCGAAGCTACTCAAGATGGTTGGTTATAAGGTTGATGAAATTCCGTTCATTCCTACTTCCGCTTACTACGGTGACAACGTCCTCAAAAGGAGCGATAAAACACCCTGGTACAACGGCCCAACTTTCTTCGAAGCCCTAGACTTGCTCAAGCCGCCTGAAAAGCCCGTTGACAAGCCGCTTAGGATCCCAGTCCAAGATGTCTATTCGATCAGTGGTGTTGGTACAGTCCCGGTCGGCAGAGTAGAAACCGGAGTACTGAAGGTCGGCGACAAGGTAATATTTGAGCCGCCTGGTGTAACGGGAGAAGTCAAGAGCATTGAGATGCACCACGAGCCACTCAAAGAGGCTTACCCGGGAGACAACATAGGCTTCAACGTGCGTGGCGTTTCAAAGAAAGACTTGAGGCGTGGAGACGTTTGCGGGCACCCAGACAACCCGCCAACGGTCGTTAGGGACTTCACAGCCCAAATAATCGTACTACAGCATCCAACAGCGATAACAGTCGGCTACACACCCGTAGTGCATGCACACACCGCTCAGGTTGCGTGTAAATTCGTGGAGCTACTGAAAAAAGTCGATCCAAGAACTGGGCAGGTTAAGGAAGAGAATCCGCAGTTCCTAAAGACCGGAGATGCAGCAGTCGTTAAGCTTGAACCAACGAGACCGATGGTAATAGAAAAGGTTAAGGAAATTCCACCGCTCGGTAGGTTTGCAGTGAGAGACATGGGTATAACCGTTGCTGCGGGAATGGTTCTCGACCTTACACCCAGGAAGTAATTTTTAATTTTTTAAGATTTTAAGGTGTTTGTATGGCGATAAAGGGCTACAAGGCGAGAATAAGGCTTTCTGGACTGAATCCATCTGATCTTGATAGAATATGCTCACAGATTAAAGAGATCGCCAACAAAACGGGTGTTGAGATTCGCGGCCCGGTGCCATTGCCAACGAAGAGGCTTGTGGTTCCGGTCAGAAAGGCACCCGACGGAGAAGGCAGCGAAACCTGGGATCATTGGGAGATGAGAATTCACAAAAGGCTAATAGACATAGCAGCTGATGAAAGAGCGCTGAGACAGATAATGAGGATTCAGGTTCCGAAGGACGTTAACATAGAAATAGTTTTGGAGAGTTAAACTAAAGCTTTTTAACCTCTAAGCCTGCGTTTTTCATGCTTCTCAAAATCACTCTTCTCGGTACAGCCGGTACAATCCCGAGTGTAGAGCGAAATCCGTCAGCGATATTTATTCAGCTTGGCTCTCATCGCCTGCTCTTTGATTGTGGAGAAGGAACGCAGAGACAGATGATGATCGCAAAAACCGGATTCAAGCTGGATGCAATTTTCATTACACACTTGCACACCGATCACTTCATAGGACTCTTTGGCTTGCTTGAAACGATGTCCCTAAACGAGAGGAAAGAGAAGCTGGCAATTTACTCACCCCAGGCAAAGTTTCTCGCATCTTTATTCAAAGCATTTGGATACGAAGAGTTAAGCTATCCGATAGAAGTCGTTGAACTTAAAGACGGTGATGAGGTTAAATTTCAGGGTTTTAAGGTTGTGGCATTCAAAACCGACCACATTGTGCCAAGCTTGGGCTATGCCATAGTGGAAAAGGATAGACCAGGCAAGTTCTACAGAGATAAGGCTGAAAAGCTGGGAATTCCTCCCGGCCCCCTTTATGCAAAGCTGGTAAGGGGGGAGAGCATCGAAGTTAATGGCAGAGTGATAACACCAGACATGGTTATTGGAGAACCGAGGCCGGGCAGGAAGGTCGTTTACACCGGCGATACCAGGCCATGTAAGCGAACGATTGAAGTTGCGAAAAATGCAGACTTGCTAATTCATGATGCTACGTTCACTTCCGATTTGCAAAAATGGGCTGAAGAAACAAAGCATTCGACAGCTAGAGAAGCTGCAGAAGTTGCAAAAGCTGCAGAAGTTAGGAAACTCGTACTGACCCACATTAGTGCCAGGTATTCCAAAGACGTTACTCCCTTGCTTGAAGAGGCAAAAGAAGTTTTTGAGGAAGTTTTGGTCGCGCATGACTTCATGACGATGGAGGTTAGGTATCGGGACTGATGTCAAACCTCAAGCCTAATTTTAATTTTAATTTATTACTACTATGAACTTAAGCTTCGATGAACCTCGCAAGTCTTCTGATCGCTTCCTCAATATTCTGCCTCGAAGTTGCGTAGCTCAGCCTTATCCAAGTGTTAAAAGCCTTACCGAACGCACTGCCGGGCGTTGCCGCAACGTATTCTCTTTCAAGTAGCTCTTTGCAGAACTCCATGGAATCCCTACCAACGTCAACGAACATGTAGAACGCTCCCTTTGGTGGAGCGTATCTAAGCCCTATTTCATCAAGACCTCTCATTAGCATATCCCTCCTAACCCTGAATTCTGCGACCATCTCTTCAACGCATTTTTGGCTGCCTTTAAGGGCTGCAACGCCAGCATACTGCACGAAAGACGTTGGATGGCTTACAGAATGGGACTGGATTCGGAGCATGTGTTTTGTTATCTCTTCGGAGGCTATGGCAAAGCCTAGACGCCAGCCGGTCATAGCATATGTTTTTGAGAAGCCGTTGATTATTATCGTGCGCTCTTGCATGTCATCAAAGCTTACCGGGCTGACAAACTCACCTTCAAAGACAATTTTGTCGTATATCTCATCGGAAAGTACAAGAACGTCATGGTCAACGGCAATATCCCTAACCTTTTTTAGGAAATTCTTCGGGTAAACAACGCCCAGTGGGTTGCTTGGAGAGTTAATAATAATCATTTTTGTTTTGCTGCTCACGTAGTCTTCGAGCGGGGCGTCTTCAAATCCCTCGCTGTGCGGAACCCAAACAACCTTTCCGCTGACCATTTGAACGCAAGGTTCATAGCTCACCCAGGAGGGATCGAGGAGAATTACCTCATCGTTCTCCTCAACCGTAGCCATTATCGCCTCGAATATTGCGTACTTCGCTCCCGGCGTTACTATTACGTTTTCATCCTTTACGTCGATTCCTCTTTCCCGCTTTGCCCAGTCAACTATAGCACTGACAAGCTCGGGAATTCCCCTTGCTGGTGTGTAGAAAGTCTTTCCTTCGTTTAACGCTTTAACTGCAGCGTCTATTATATGCCTTGGAGTTACGAAGTCGGGTTCACCAACACCCATATTTATTACGGGTTTCCCCTGCCTAGCAAGTTCCTTGGCTTTAGAGGAAATTGAAAGTGTAGCAGAAGGCTGAATTGACTTAGCCCTTCTGCTTATCATATTCCCTTAGCCTCCTGACCAGCTTAACCGCAGCCTCCACCGCACGCTTTGCATACTCGATCCTCTCTTGGGCAGCAATTCTTCCCATCCCAGGCCCGGATATGCCAAGAGAGACGGGTTTGTCGTACTCAAGGCTTAAATCCATGATTTTTCTTGCTGCGTGCTGAGCAACAACTTCGTCATGCTCGGTTTCGCCCTCTATAACGCATCCGAGGGCTACGACTGCATCAACGTCTCCTTTTTCAAGTATCCTCTTAACGGCAATCGGCACATCGAATGCTCCAGGCACCCTTATTGTCTCCGTTACTTCCGCCCCTAGAAATTCCGCATGTTCTCTAGCCAAAACTTCCATCATGTAGGTTATGTCCCTGTGGAATTCGGCAACCACAAACCCGAGCTTAATGCCCTCCATACTGCCACCTCCTCGCAAAAAGCCCTGAGGGTTTAATAATATTATGCAAGTGTATTTTGCTGTATTTTGTTGTTTCACCTTTGCATTCCACTTTGCTGACCACTTGATTTAAAAATATTAAATTATTTTAACATATCAAATTATTTGAAATCTGGAAGTTTATTTGATATATAACTACCAAGGATATGGAAGAATGGGAACTTGAAGAAGGGGACATAAGGACCATCTACGTCTGTAAGAGGTGTGGATATCCGTTTAAGACGTTGAAGAGATGGAAAGGTGTAGAGAAGAAATTAAACCAACTGCGAGGCAAAAGCCGAGTTCTGATATCTTTCTTTAAGCACTACTGATTATATGTAGTAATGTTTATATGCAGTTACGTAGTAGAAAAATTCATGAAGTATACAACAATAAGGATCTCGATCGAAGACAAAAAGAAGTTAGAGAGGTTATCAAAAAAACTCAGTAAGAATCTGGCCGACACACTGAGATACGCTATTGAAGTCGCAGAAAGAGAAGCAGATAAGTTTAAAGGAGATGTTGATAAAGTCCTCTCAACGCTGAAGCACGCTAGGAGTATAGAAGAAACAAACGCAGAAAAAGTAGATGAGTACCTTTATGGCGGCACTGATTGATACTGGAATATTCTTCGGATTTTACAGCTTAAAAGACGTGCACCACATGGATTCGGTCGCAATCATAGTTCACGCACTCGAAGGAAAGTGGGGCAGGCTTTTCGTAACGAACCACATCCTCGATGAAACTTTAACCCTGCTCAAGTACAAGAAGTTGCCGGTAGACGCTTTCATTGAGGCGTTTTTAAACTCTGGCGTACTTCATGTAGTGCGTACCGATGACGAGATAGAAGCCAAAGCACTAGAGCTATTCAGAGAAAATATCCACCGTAAAGGATTCAGCTTTACCGACGCTATAACTGAGGTTGTTGCAAAAGAACTCGGCTTAACTCTGCTAAGCTACGACAGCGGCTTTGGTATAGAAACAATCGGTAAAGGTTATTGGGAGAGCTTGGAAGACAAGGAGAAAAAGAGAATTATTTCCATGGTAGAGAAAGTTTGCAGAAGTAGTTGTTAAAGCCATCGGTGGGGTTATTACTATTTAATATAAATAAAAAAATTTTTTAGTTCTGATTTGTG
>Ga0190367_1001525_pt1 | contig 13233 bp, 22 predicted proteins | sample 4872181011_MG_FD_171838 | JGI IMG/M metagenome (GOLD analysis project Ga0190367, IMG submission 171838) | Hydrothermal vent microbial mat bacterial communities from Southern Trench, Guaymas Basin, Mexico - 4872-18-10-11_MG | ecosystem: Environmental > Aquatic > Marine > Hydrothermal vents >...
AAAAAATTTAAATAATTTTATGCGGACAATTAGGTCTAAAATAACACCGTTTGCAGTAAAATTTTAGCTGATCATCTGGCATACATGGTTTAGGTGCTTTATCTCTTTTTAAGGCTCTGTCTAAAATTATAGCTTTCTCTAAGGTTTGGTTAAATAATTGGTTGTCCCTTAAAATGGTGTAAATTGTAAATTTAAATTGTGATCTTGAAATATATATTATCTTACCTATATATTTGTTGAATATATGCATATATGTATTTGTTTGCTCAACATGGTTAGGATATGGCTTATCTGGTATTCTATTGCATGTTTTAAGCTCAATAACGTATTTATCGGTTACAACATCAGGTATAGCTGTAATTGTAACGTTATCATAGTTAAATTGTTTGATAGGCTCAACATCACCATCTATAATTTCAGCTAACTCTGGCAAAACTGCTTGATGAAAAGCACATCCTACTAAAGCCCATAAATTAAGCTCTACGTCAATGGGTAACCCATGTTTTTTGATAAAAAAGGATTTTGTAAGGCATGTAGTTAAATCCGTTACTCCTATGCCTTCACTACCTTCTTTGTAGTTCTTAAGAGCTAAACGGTGAAAAACGGTTTGGAGTATGCTTTCCAATTCCATTTTCATGTTATCACCTTTTTAACTGTTTTAACGTCAATTACGTCTCCTTCGTCATTAGCTATTAAAATATATGTTAAATTACAGTTTTCACAATATAGTACTCCGTCATCTATGCATACTAAGTCATCCATGCATTTTGGACAAATCCCTATACGAACTAACCAAATATCCTCTTTAACCATCGGAATCCCCCTCTTCAAACCTCTTATCAATTAGCACACAACCACAAACGGGACACATAAAAGCCTTACGTAACACTTTGCCCTTTTTCATGCTGTATTCAAAATATGTTATTGGTATTGCATAATATACATTATTATCCATGCTTATTATTTTTTGGTTTGGTAATGCTTTAACTAATACAACACCACATTTCGGACATTTCATAACTATCACCTTCCTAAATCCATTCTTTAGCTTCTAATAGCTCACCTAATGTTTTTTCATCTAATTCGTTTGTATTTTCTTGTTCTTCATTTATTTGCGTTTCTTTAGTATTAGTATCGTTTGATTTAGCGGTTAGAACGTTCATAAACGTCATTTCACCTTTAACTAACCGTTCAATGGTATCATCATCGATCTCGATGTTTAGCGTTTTAAGAATCGAGTAGAGTGTATTAAAATGACGTTCAAGTCTCGACGTTTCATCTTTGGGTTTTTTGGCGTTACTTATACATTCTTGCGTTAAAATATCAAAGATAGCTCTCGAAACGGCGGGATTAAGGTAAAGCGGTTCATTGTTTTCGTTACGGAGAATATACTGCATTATAGTAGGTGTTTCGGTTAAATATTCGCAATATACAAAACGCTGAATAAACGGTGATATATTTAATCCCGTCATATCTTCGATTATTTGTTTAATTAACTCTCTCGAACTTTTACTGAATGCGTTTAGATTGTATTCATCTATTGTTTTATCTTTAACGTTACCGAATAGGCAAAAGCTAACGGGATTGAAATAATCGATGTCCGTCTTGGAACTTTTTTCTCTTTGCCATTTACCTTGCTCTAAACCCGTTAATAATGCTTCGTAGTCTTCTTTAAACTCATCAAGCTTTTTACCGCTCATTTTCTCGAATTCTTCAACGTATATCGTATCGTATTTGTAACAAAGACCGTATGAGTTAAATCTTGCGTCTCCGATCAATTTCGCTCTCGACGGGAAGTTTAACGCATGATAGCTATTTGTTATTACCGTTAGCATTTTAGCGGTGTGCGTTTTACCCGTTTCTGGCGGTGTAAATTGTATAACGTTTACGGGTAGGTTGAACGGTTTGAATTGCGGTATAATACGGGGTAGTAATAACGCTTTAGTTTCTGGCATAGGTTCATAGCCTAAAGCGTAACAAAGCAAATCTAACGGATTATATTCGCTAAGAAGTGTTTTGGCGGTATCTTCATCGTAATCACCGACAACAATTTTAATCTGATTGGCGTAAACCTTCGTTCTACCTCTTTTGGTTTTCCTAACGTAACCTAACTTCGCAACTATGTATAATGTCGATTTTACGTTTTTCTTTAGCAATGGTATAAGTTCATCGACGTTCTTATAAAAAATAGGAGAAACCTTAGTCTTAAATGCGATTTCGCCGTTGGCTAAGTTAATGCTGAAACCGTTGAGACGGAAAATAACGGTATCTTTGCGTTGTATAGCGTCGTAAAAGTGTATTTGATCGGTAGCGTTTAGCATTGCGGAATAAAGTTTATATTGCTTTTCTTCGTCAAACGCTTTCAATCCTAAGATCAACGAATCATCTAACTCTTTGACGTATTTCTTAAGCGATATTAACGGTAATTCCGCCGTCATGCTTGATCACCGTTATATTGCGTTATCTGGCGTCGTAACTTCTACGTTACCGTTCTTATTTGTTTTGCTTTTTGTTGTGCTATATTTAACGGTGTTAAATACGTTGCGTAATGCTTTAAGATCGTCTTCTGTTAGAATAACATACACTTCGTTGCGATTATTTGGTTTTATGAACCTTGCGAACCTAATGCGTAACGCTACGCCTTTCCTTGCGGGAGTTAAGCTTATGTGCATTTTGCTTAAGTTTACGCTTACACTTTCCGTTTTTGGTGTTGTATCCGTTGCGGTGTTTGTCGTTTTAAGGTTTGTTATTTCTTTTTCTAACTTTCCGACCTTTTCCCGTAACTCCTTAAGCGATTCTACAACAAACCCGACAAATTCCTCCTTTTTCATATTTCTCACCTCCTTCCATTTTTCATGACCGTGAATATAATTAACGAGATTAAAATAATGACGACGGGATTTAACACGAATAAAACGAATATAAACACCATTAACACGAATAAAGCGGTAATTAATCCGTTTAAGCGATTTGAATAAGATGTGAAAATGCGGTTTAGGTGTTTCTTCGAATCCGACTATTTTAATGTCGAATTTACCGAATACTTTACCGATTTCATACGCAACACCTTTATCGCTTTTATGTATTATAACGCATGCATGATAATACGTCATAGCTTAAACGCTTAACGTTGCTTGTTTCGTTACGGTGTAGTGGTTAGCTGGTATTTTAGTATGCTTAAACTTAAGCTTATAACCGCTGTAATATAAAACGTAACGTAATGTCGTTCTTACTTTATAGGATTTGCTGAATGCTGTTCTTTTAACGTAAACGTCATAGTTGTCTAATGTAATAAAAACAGGGTAATCGTCTTCATGTAGTTTAATACATAATGCATATTGCTTAGTCTGTATTAAATAAGTCCGTGATATTATAAGCGGTTTGCCTATGCTTTTACGGTATTCAGCCCATTCTATAAGCTTAGTTAGATCATTGGGTTTCTCTTTAATTGCAACCTTAACTAATTTGCCTTTGCTTATATCGGTGAATTCCGTTACTTTTGTAAGAACTTTAGGATATGGCGGTATCCATTTTAAACCTTTTAACCATTCATTAACGTACATACTTATCACCTTTTACTTTTATAACCTTACCATTAACTACATGCCTATACCTAAAATACCTTTGCAACCTTTTAAAAAATTTAGAACGGTTGTTATACCTTGCCATGCTGATTACCTTTTTTTACTACCTTAACTTTTAATTTGTATCCTCTTCTCTTTAATTCTTTTACTATCATTTCTATGACCTTTAGATTAAAGTATACTTCATGTTGTTTGTCAAAGTAATACTCTAATTCATCTATAAGCTCTTCGTCGGACATCTTAGTTATTTCTATAAATGCACTGAATAAATCCCATGAAAATACGGGTCTTCGTGTTATTCTTACCATTTCTATCACCTTTTTACATAAAAAAATTATAGATAACCTCTGAACCTTAGCCAATCTATGAAACCGTCAATGACTTCATCGATTTGCTCATAATACGGATTGAATACTCCTTTGATGTTCACTAAATCGCTTAGATTGAATTTCTCGAATTGATCTCTGATCTTTTCGGTGATATACTTGGTAAATAAATCCTTTAGAATTGGATTGCAATCTATATAGTCAAGGACGTTCTCATAGTCTAATAGATCAATGTTGTATGCTCTGTAAATCCCTTCGAACTCTTTTACCGTTTTTTCAACCAACCTATCTAACCTCTCAATCTCCATTCCCATCACCTCGATGAAAAGAGGATTGAAAGAAAAATTATTCAAGACCCGGGCAAATGCCAAGTATGTATAAGTAGCATTCTTCGCAAGGTACTGAACACTCGACAGTGGTGTCCAGCTCGAATTCACTGCAGCCCTTGTAGTATGTGTCGCTGTGCGGTGTTATTCCTGCGAGTGCGCATTTGTGGTAGTGTTTACAAACAGGGCACACGCACCCTAGTGTTGCCTTGACTTCTTCTCTTGTAATTTTTTTCGCCTTTTCCGTGTTTAATTCAGCAATCTCCATTTTTATCACCTCAAATAAAAATTAATAAATCCAATTCCAGCCAGCCTTTTTTAGCTCTTCCCATGTGTCCTCGTCCTTTATAAACAAAAACACAATTGGATTTAGTGTATAATGGTGTCCTGCTACGCCCTGCGGGTAGCTGAGTATAACCAGTTTTGCATAGCGGTCTTCGAGAATTCTCTTCAGTTCTTCTGGGTAGTTCCCTGTTATTTTCTCAGCGTCTTTGACGTATTCCTTTGCAAAACCGTTTGTGTTTGGCGGTATTATGAATACGTTGTTTTTGCGTACTTTTACGCTGTCGCCATAGCCTCTCTCGTTTGTAAAGTGCACTACTATTCTTTCTTTATCCTTTTCCTCAAGCCCATACCTACCAAATTTTACGTACTTCCTCCCCATTTCCATCACCAACCCCAAGTTGTGCATGCATGTATATAAACCTTTCGATTTTTGTGCACGAAAAGTTTATATACAATTTGTACATAATTAACACATGGAAGGTGAAAATGGAAAAATTGAATTTGTAGCGAAGGTTTGGTTAAGACCAGTGATATCAAAGGGTAAAACACACAGATATCCAGTTGTTACAATTCCTAAGGAAGTCCGTGAATACATTACACCATATAAATACTATAAAATAATAATGATACCATTAGAGTAAATAAACTTTATTATATCATATTATTTTTTATTATTCTTGCAGTTATGTGTAATCTCAACCAAAATCTCAAAAATACGATCAATTCTGCTATCAAGAACGTCTAAACGGTTTTTAATCCATGCGATATCTTGTTCTAACTCTTTTAATTTTACTTCAATGGTAAAAATAAAAGTAAGTAAAGCTTTAAGTTTACTGATTACATTGCTCATGCTTATAGTGTAGCCTCTACAAGCTTAACTCCCCATCTGCCAGTCGTAGCGTCCTTCTCGATTGTTATGGCACAGTTTGCAGGGTCTAAGTCTGGATTGACGGTATTTGCATTTATCATTGCAGAAATCAACGGATTATATACGTCTGCTACATTGGTTTGAATCCATGTGTCGTCGTATCCAGCATCGATTGAATATACGGTGTAAGCTAAAGCCTCATTCACCAATGCAACTACGGTTGTCTTAAAGCTCTTCTTTACGAAGAACCTCTTAAGATCGGTTGAAGTTATCAAGTGGTCATACGTATCATTAAGCAATGCTTCGAGTATTGACTTCTTGCCGTCTAATGCAATTCCCAATTTCGGAACAGCACCGTATACTTTATCCTTATCACCGACAACCCTTAGTATTACCTTTACGTTGTTCATGAATGCTCCTTTGTTAGCTGTAACTCCGCTCTCGAATGCTCCACCTTCCGCAAATGCATTATTCCTATTTGTGATGTAGTCTGAAGCTCTAGCTGGCATCTTCGTTTTTCTCTTGAGCATTATTTTGTTGTAGTCTGGATGATCCGTTCCGATAAACTGCTCATACCCTGCATTGCTTCTATTCACGATTATTTCGTTGTAATCGCTCTCATCCGCTATAACCCTCTGCAAATTCGTTATAATCTTCGCTCTCTTCCCCTTAAATGTTGTTTCCCAATCGTCTCCGATCTCACTCACTTCGCTTGGTAGTTCTCCCAACGTCAGCACTCCCAAATGGACTTCATATATCGTCGCCATGTTCGTTACTATGCACCCGCTTAAATATATATGCTAACATAATTCTGTCATAATACGCTTTTATATAATTAGGACATTTACCTCGAAAACCTTTATACAATCCTAATCTTTTCGCTTTACCTTGTATTGCGTAAACGGAGCGATTAAAAACTTTAGCCAGTAAATAATTCGGATAATATTCGTATAATGCTTTAAGTAGTTCAACTTCCTTCTTTGTCCATCTTCTACGTTTAACCATACTTAATCTCATTTTTACTCTTCTCTTTATTTTATCCTCTAAACTCATAATTAATCTTCTTTATTTTATTCTCTAAGCTCATAATTTTATCCTCTAAGCTCATTATTTGTTTTTCCAATAGTTTTACTTTAACGCTCAACGGTATATCCAAATCCTCACGCTTTACGGTTTTTTTACGTTTAAATATCGCTATTTCATTTGCATCAATACGCATAATCTCACCTTACCATACTATAAACGCATAACCGTTCATATAACTTACATTAACGAATTTAAACTTAACGCTATAAGCCGTTTCATCTAATAACGTTTCTTCATTGGGATTTATAGGATTCCATGTAGCTCCGTCATCGGTTGAATAATAAACCGCTTCACAATCCGAATCAACCGTTATAAGCAATTTATCGATTCCCTCGCTGAAATCAAACGTTACCGTTACGTAATCTCCCACTACAGTCTGTCTTTCGTAGGTTGCGGTTGGTTCTGGGTCGGTGTATTTTCTTACTATTATATTATCTATTTCCAATCCTTCTCCATTTGTGTTAGGAATATGTTGCATTACGATAGCAACGCTTTGAGTAATGTCATTATCTTGGACTTTTGCGTAAACCGTTCCGTCTTGCTTTACTATAAACGTTCCGTCTCCTTTTCTTATTACTTCTATCAAGTGTTCTTCAGTATCTGAGGCAAAATCTAACAAAGCTAAATCGCTTATTGAACCATTTACCATTTTTTTAAGCTTATTCCAACCAGATTTATTAACCGCATCTAAATTTACAAAGTAATAATTGTCCTCATCTTTAAATATAAATTTAAATTGAAATGCTGGCGTATAACTGCTAGCTACGGCTTTCCATCTATATTTGAACCGCCATAAACCATTATACGCCAAAGTAACGCTTTGTTTTGTTCTTATCGTACTGTCTTCATTTGGAAAAATAAGCTTACCGTTTTCTATATAAGGTTCTGCACCGCTTATTAAATCCCATTTTTCACTATAGTCTGTGCGTTCAAAATCATCGAAAAAGTCAAACGTAGCTTCACCATTGCTTAAATCTTCCGTTCTACTCTTGTTGATTTTGAGATATATTTTCTTAACTCCGTTTGCAGGTATTAAAGGAACTTTTATCCATATTTTAGCGTTATAATTAACCGTATCCCAAAGCTCGACATAATGATTTAGTAAAGTCTGCTGGTCTTCATCGTAAAACTCTAAGTAAACTCTGTTTCCTTCACAATCTTCGAAGAATTGAGGATCGTTATTAATTTCCAATAAGATTTGATAATCCGTTAAATCATTAGAATTAGCCGTATTATCGATTGTAATTTCATAATTAAAAGGTGGCGTTTCTTCAAACGTATTTTTATAACCGTAAGGATATTCTGGAGTTATAACATCGGCTATAATGCTGTAAAAATCTTTAGTCTCCGCATTAAGTAAAGCTTGATTCATCAAAATCTTTAAAGCCATAGTTAATAATTCTTTCTTTATCCTATCGATCCAATAATCATGTAAATTGAGTTTATCCGCTAATCCGATTATATCCGCTATTTCATGCGTATGTGCTGACGGTGGATATTCCGTAGGTTTATCTGGTATGTTTTCCCAAAATGGAGCGTTAAAGAAATCTGTTATCTCGCTTCTTTCATGCGTATGAGCATCGAGAATATCCCAATTCTGATTAACTTTGTCTCCCCATTCCGTTTCACCTATTGCTGGTTTATACAAATTCCTTTTAGGTGTGTATTCACCCATACGGATCAACACCCCATCTTATTTGTCCCCATCCCGCAACTACTACGTATTTAATCTTATTAAATATTTCTGTGCATAAATCATCGTAGTAATCTTTAAGTTGTGGACAGTTGTATAATTGCATTATAGCTTTACTTAACAATGCTGATAACTCCGTAAGCCTATATCTATTTGCATAAGGCTCATGAGCCTTAATAACCCATCTTATAGCTTTCTTCATGCTTATAATCCACAGATTTCGTGTATAATCGGCGTCGGTATAAGGTAATCTTGGTATGCTATATTTCCATTTATTAAACCATTCCAATCCCTTTTGTATAACTTCACTTAGTATTGTCATGAGTATATTCTATGATAGCTATGTAATTTATGCCTTTCTTCGACTTCAACCTTCTTAACTAAATCAGGATACTTCTTAGTGTATTTGCCTTTTCTACCTATTATTGCCAATACTGAACTGTGTAACATCTTATTTGCTAATTCAGGTCTTCCTATGCTCATAGCTTTCCATCTCTTTAACCAATAACTATTAAGAATGCAATAAATAAGCTTAGATGTGCTATAAGGTGTAAAATCAACCGTAATCATATCATGTATAGGTTCATCCATTCTGATAATACCATAATGTCCCTTAGATTTATTCCTAACTCTCTCCCTTTTACTCTTTCTCCTCATAAGGTTTAATAGCATTTCAAATAACTGCATATAGTAATCTGCAACATGCGAATAAGGTGATGTGTAGTCCTTCATCTCCAATTCATAATTAACATAGAAATCTGCAAGTTCATTAGCTAATTGCTTTATTGTTAAAGGTGTTAGCTTAACGGCATACATTGTAAAATGATCATGCGATGGTATATAAGGTGCAAAATAATAACTTGCAATAGCTTTAGTTTGATCGAATAACGTAAAATCTGAAGGTATATACAGCATTCCAGATTGACTTAAGATTTTGATATTGTTAATAACCAAATCAAGCACATCAGAATATCTATCATTGATTGTTTTATCGGTGATAGCTTCATCCCTTGAAATATAGCTTACCGTAGCTTTACCCTTCAATTTCTCTTTCTTAGCCCTTTCAATTCGATCTTTATTAATTCTATGGGCAATATCACTAAAACGATCACGTATATTATCAGCAATATTATGAATACGTTTTCTAATAGCTTTATATCTCTCTCTAACATCACTAATTACTTCTTTAACTCTCTCACGGTATCTTAGGTATGTTTTTTCTAATCTCCTTACTCTTTCCCTTTTAACCCTCATACTCAGCCATGATTATCTCATTTACCGTTATCGTGTATATTTTAGCCTTATAGATTTCATTGATACCTGCGGTTTGAGGTATGACTACAAACACGGTATTAAGCTTAGCTTTAGCCATTAACCTCAATGCTAACCATATATTACTTATTATCACTACGGTATCGCATTGCTCTTTTTCAATGACTTCAATTATATCATTCTCATCTTTCCATCCGTCCTTTCGTTCATAGAAATCTATAAAATCCTTTACTCCCTTCTTTCTCAAACCTTCATATATTTTTCCTAAACTCAACCTACTAACTACCAATGCCTTCATAACACATCACCTTAACTATATGCATATCCATATTGCCTTATAGCTTTAAGCCTATTGTATAAGTCTAATGCTTTGCTCTTAAGCTCTGAATCTAACGTTATACCGTTTATCGCATTCACTATATTGTTAATGTATGTGTTATATATAGACTCAAGATCATTAAGCCAATTCTGTATTAATGTAATAATATTATCCTTTTCTGTATCAAGCTTATTTACATAATCACTTATTCTATTCATAACATCATTGATATATTTATCATAGATAGTTTCGGAGCTTACCAATTGATAATAACATGCATCTATCTTGGTTTGATATTCTTCATCGCTTAGCATTCCAGCATCGTATAAAGCTTTAGTAGATTCTACATTGTCTTCAAGCTGATTCAACCTTGCAAGATGATCATCTACGATTGATGTTACTATTGTATTCAATGCTTCAATAAACCTTGATGCATCTAATACCAAATCCATGAATATATTATTTAGCAGTTGAGATATTATAACGATGTAGGTATGCATAGCTTCATTCTTTTCCGCCAATGCTCTGTCATATTCACTCAATGCAGTTTCTAAAGCATTTATAAGCCTCTGATCCGCACCGAATAATAATGTTTCCAATACTGAATAATTCAAGTTACCTATTGGCATTATTTGGCTTAATGCATATAGTGTTTCTACCCTATCAAGCCTTTGTCCTATTTGCATAGCAATTGATAAATCAGGTGGTAAACTACCTCTTTTGATGTTCAATATCGTTTGCAAACTTGCATTGAAGTTTGTTTCCAATGCAGAGCTTAAACCTTCACTCAACATCTCCATTATTGACTCTGAACCGATTTCCTCACCTGCAACCACTGAGATTTGGCAGGTTTTTTCCATATACTTTGCTATTATCTTAGGTATATCCGAAGGGCTTACTCCTGTGTTCTTTGCAGTGTCCGAGTCTTCTATTATATCAAATAGCTCACTCCACCAATTAGCACCGAATAATGTGTTAAATAATACTACCTTTCCCCATCTACCCAATCCACTTATAGTTTCGCTTATTCCGAATAATTCACCTATATCTACACTTGCTCCTGCAAATAACCTACCCAAACCTGCCTCTCCACTCATACTATCACCTTATAACGTTTCACTTTTTATTAACACCAAGTTTGGAAATATTTTAACTTCTTGCGGTAATACATATTTATACCTATACCCTGCATCACAATAAACTTTATGTCCAAATATACATAGATTAATCGGATAACTTGAATAGTTTATAATATGGATATAATATTTTAGATTTTGCTTATATATTTCGTTTGTATCAGGGTCAATTAAGGTAGCAATAGGGTTAAAGAATACAATACCCTCTACCAATTGTCCGCCAATCGTTCTATCAACCATAACCATTTCTCCCTCTACACCATCAACCGTATATTGTTTTATCGATACTCCAAAAGCTCCTATGTCCCAAAATTCAGGTAGTATCCCACCTATGTCCGTTTCGGATTGGTGGCTTTGATGAACTATGTCCTCTGCAAAGTAATAAGCAAATTTAACATCCTCTACATCTCCAGTTGGTGGAGAATGTGCTAAATCAATGGCAAAGAGTATATGTTGTTTCATAAGCTCAACCGTAAATTCCTTACGTTTGGTTTCATTCAAACCTTCATCAAAAGAGAATCTTGCATAAGTAGGGACATCATAACCGTTTGCCGTTTCTGTGCTATCGTTATAACTTACCTTTACAGCTTTCTCACCTATTTCATTAGCCTTAGATGTTAAATAAGCCTCTATGTTATACCTATGAACATTATACCGTTTATCGTAACCTATTAGGCTTTGAATATTGGTCAAAATGTATTTTATTGTTAATCTAACACTATCCCATGTTTGCTTAGCTATATCCAATCGCTTAAATGTTCTATCCTTCAATAACTTAGCTCTAAAACTATTTGCTTTGCTTACGAAATCATCATAAGTTGGCATGATAATATATAGTATTGTAAGTATTTTAAATTTAACTCATGTTGTTATATTTGGAAACATCTCAACCAAATAACTATTATCTGCACCTACCGTATCACTTAACCCGCCTTTTCTTATAATAAGTATGTATCTATGGCTAATATGGTCTGACCACCAATCGCTATATTTAAAGTCAATAATCCCACCTATCTCACCTACTGTGAACGATTGACCTGCATAAGCTATAACTCTTGAAATCTTAAACTTAGATGTGCTGTTAGTCGTCGTTATAGCCTCTACTTTAGTCGTTTCGTAATTTACGGTATCCTGTGCATATTTAGAACCTAAAGCATAATCCGTTATTGTTTCAGGTGTATTATCAGAGCCTATTAATATGCCAAACGTATCATTATTATCAGGTGAATTCATACTAAAACCTACACCTACTGAACAATCCATATATGAAGATTTTTGATATAAACTTATTTGCACCATAGAACCGTCTTGAAGTGTTACGTTCTCTTTTACCTTAAATAATGCTTTTATTATTCTTATAAAATTCTCTACATAATATTCCGTTATGGTTATTTTCGGTATAATTGTAACCTCTAAAGTATCTCCATGTTTTAATGTTATAACCGTATCAAACACATGCCTGAATACTAAACATATAGCCCTCTTATTAGGTGGTTCTGATAAAGTATATGAAGGGCCATATTTTGTCTCACCTTGACATAGCTTTAAACCTACCTCACCGACATTAACGTCAGTATAACCGTAATTTGTGAACGTTCTTTTCATAGTAAACCATGCATAAGTCCCGTCATTCTCAACATCCGTAAATTTGATAGAACTGTAAGCTAATTCACCATCACCCGTGCCGTCAGGTATAACGGACACTAAATCATAATCATCAGGTGATACTGCGGTTGTGCCACTACCTACTTCAAAAGCATAAAAATATGAAAACCATACATGCGAATAATACCCTGAGTTACCAGGAACTACATAAGGGTTCATCCATGCTTCAGTTGAGCCGTTTACATTAACTATATCTTCATTTGCACCGTTAAACATACTTCTTAGTATTCTTATAAAGTTCTTAACCCATGATTTACTTTTCTCTTTCCTCTTTAATTTTATCTTACCGTTTTTATCTTTAACTACAACTTCAACCTCAACATCTATCATATTAAGCCCCCTCTTCCTATGTTATAACACTACTATTTATAGTTAAGTTGATATATGCATTTATAGATTACTTATATACGGTGGTTACATAACCTTTAACGTCAAGATTAATCATGACCTCTTTCCGACGTTTATATTTGGTTGTTACGAATTTAAGCAAATCTAAGTTAATAATAACTTCTTTTATACGTTCATACCTATTAGTCAAAACATTAAGGATTTCAAGGTTAATAGGTGCATCTATACCTTTAAGATATACTTTAGGTTTTCTTCCAAACATAAACCCTCTTTTATGCCTAACAAACCATATAATTGGTAATTTCATGTATGTTATATTACCCAA
>Ga0190367_1001526_pt1 | contig 13233 bp, 16 predicted proteins | sample 4872181011_MG_FD_171838 | JGI IMG/M metagenome (GOLD analysis project Ga0190367, IMG submission 171838) | Hydrothermal vent microbial mat bacterial communities from Southern Trench, Guaymas Basin, Mexico - 4872-18-10-11_MG | ecosystem: Environmental > Aquatic > Marine > Hydrothermal vents >...
CATCAAGCCACTCCTCTATAGCTGAATAATCCTTTGTGTAAGAGCAGAAGACAGCAAGCCACAAATCCCCCTCCATAGGCCACCACCCCCCAGGTTCCACCATCCATAAGGGGGAGCTTCTTAGGGGGTATAAGTTGTTCACCCACATGTCAGGTCTTACCATCATGACGCCTCGCCGAGAGGAGAGCGAGAAAGCATAGTCTCAAGGTCTTTTCTGAATGAAACCGGTCGTTCCTTACGTGTCTGAGGTATCCCTTTTAGGGGGCGTCTACTGGGTCAAAACGTTACTTACCGGCCCACCAAAAAATTCACTCCCTTCGATTCGCTTAAATACAGGCCCTCTACCCCCCTCAACGGTGAGAACGGGCTTGCCCAGGAGGGCTAGGTGGGCACACCTCCTGGACGACCCTAACTTCAGGCGCTGGTTTGAGAACCTGGCAGCCGGGAGCGAGGTAACCGCCTTCGAGAGGGCCAGAGTCCTCTACCGCTTCTTGAAGATGACGGGTCTCACCCACCAGGAGCTCGTGGAGATGGCGAAGAGGGATGTCCGGGAGGTAGAAGACCTGCTCATGGACTTTGTAGCCAAGCTTAGGCGTGAGGGGAAGGCGCCCGGCTACATCGAGAACTACTTGAAGGCTGTTCGCTCTTGGCTGGAGTTCAACGGCATAAGGCTCGTCAGGAAGATAAAGGTCGGGAACAGGAACCTTAGGCCAACCGTCGAGGAGGAGCGAGTCCCCAGCAAGGACGAGCTACGGAGAATACTCAGCTACGCCAGCGATAGGGCGAGAGTTGCCATTGCCCTGATGGCCTTTGCCGGGCTCAGGCCCGAGACGCTCGGCAACATGAGGGGGACCGATGGCCTCAAGGTGAAGGACTTCCCCGAGATGGAGATCAAGGATGGCAGTGTGGAGTTCAAGAGGATACCGACCATGATAGTGATTAGGCCTGAGCTGAGCAAGGCTGGCCACAAGTATTTCACGTTCTTGTGCGAGGAGGGCTGCGAGTATCTGAAGGCCTACCTGGAGAAGCGCATGGCCATGGGCGAGGTCCTGACCCCCGAGTCGCCGATCATAGCTGTCAAGCAGGGCTACGAATCCCACGGGCGGGGGAGGAAGACGACGAGGCACATCACGACCAAGAGCATAACGCAGGAGATAAGGAAGGCCATGAGGCCCTTGTTCAAGTGGCGGCCCTACGTGCTCAGAGCCTACTTCGACACGCAGCTCATGCTGGCCGAGAGCCACGGTAAAATAAGCCACGCATACCGGCAGTTCTTCATGGGCCACAAGGGCGATATCGAGGCCATCTACACGGTCAGGAAGAGATTACCTCAGAACATCATAGAGGACATGAGGGCAGCTTACGCCAGGTGCGAGGAATACCTGAGCACAAGGCCTAAGCCCAGGGAAGAAGACGTAGGCATAACCGTAATAAAGACCCTCATCGAGACGGGGATGCTCGACCTATCCAATCCGCAGGTGGTAAAACGGCTGGTTGAGATGTTGAAGATTAAGGACTTAGATGTCAGGATAGCGAAGATGAAGGAAGAGCGTGGCCTAAGTGATGATGAAGAAGCTCTTCGAGCTGTCATCTGCGCTGAACTGGGGATAGACTCGTCGAAGATAGAGAAGCTGGTGAGCACGCCCAGCAAGCGCATAGACCCGAGGAAGGTCATTAGTGAAGACGAGCTCGAACAGTATCTCGCAGAAGGCTGGGAGATAGAAGTGGTCCTGCCGAGCGGCAGGATAGTCGTCAGAAGGGCGTTCTAGGCACTGTCCTGTCCGGCTCGGTTATGGCGGTGAAAGCCTAATTATAATCCTATTTAAGAGAATCCCCTCAGCCATCTTGGCCAACGGGATCACCTCTAGTTGAACTCGCTTATCACGAGCTGTGGACCCGCTGTTCGCAATCCTATGAAGGAGACCGCCAACCTCGACCGTGAGCACCTCTACCCGCCTCACTACGCTCTCCCTGAGTCGGTATATCTGGTTGCGAGCTCGTAATGCAAAATCCTCACCTTCCCTGTCCCCACCGAGTTTCGCTTCAAGAGCCCCGGTAATGGCGTAGGCCAGACCGAGATGGTTCATCAGATACTCCACAGCCTCGTGCACGAGCGTCCTCACGGCACTAGCGAGGTCGGGGCTATACACGAGTATGACGTTATCGCATACCTCACCTTCCACGTTTGCGTCATCATGCGGATACCAGACTAGGCCCATCTCGTCCGGTAGCTCCAAGGACATCTTGACTAGCTCAAAGGCGATGTAGAGCTTAGCCGCCTCCCTCAGGAGGCGATCGTAGTTAGGCACTCGGCGAAGTAGCCTCTTGAGAGCACGCCGCAATTTGCTGATGAGCCTCATGGTGCCTCCCGCCTCCCCGAGGCCGCGCTACCTTATAAGAACCGGCATCATGCTTATCTCCTTCACTAGGTAGAATGAAGGATGTCTAGTCTAGTGGATGCCTCAGAGCTGGCTTTCGCGTATTCACTAACCTTACCAGAGTTCTATTTTTAGCCTCTTCACTCGCGTAAAATCCTTGTCTCGTGTAGCTAACGTATCGTCTGCTCTTATAGCTATGGCCGCTATGAACACATTCCGCACGTCGAGCGGCTTCCCGCATTTCATCAAATCGGTCATGATACGAGCGGCTATTTTTCCAGCTTCGCGATCAAAGACGAGCACTTCGAGACTGTCTAGGAGAGATCTTACTAAAGCTAGATTCTTCTCCACGTGCGAAGAGCGGTAGGCTCCGAAATAGAGTTCGTAGACCGTGATGACGGTAGTCTTAAGAGGCTCCCCGATCTCCTCGCAGGCTCTTATCCGTTTCTGAACTGTTTCGTCTCCACGTAAAAGGTCCACTAAGACACTTGTATCGAGAATCACACCTCCCTCACCCGGGCGCCCCACGTGCGCCAGAGCTCCCGGAGTTCTCTCATAGCCTCTACAAGCTCCTCTGGATCGCCAACCCATTTGCCAGCGAAATCGAGGAGGCTTGGCCGAATTACGCTAGTCGTTAACATTTTAATCGTAATTGCGGAGTCAGCTTCCAAGCTCACGGGGTGCACGGGAGATATGTAGGAGCGTGCTTTCGCCATCACGCCATCTACATTACTATCGGAAAGTTCTGACCAAGGTAGCTCGGGCCAAGTGCCCGCTATATTACCGGAGGGGGCGTCATAGGGGCTATCTGGCATTATTTCACCCCCTCTTTGAAGGGTCTCCACGAAATCTTCCACGTCCAACTCAGCCAGTAGATGGGCTCATTGAGCCTAGTCCTATACCTTACGTTACGTGACACCATTACCGCTTCTGCCTCTACCCTAACCACGTATTTGCCCTTAGATGTATCAATTATTACTTCCTCAACCGCCGGTTTCTGTTCTACGATGTCCACTAACTCCCATCCTTCCTTTGGAGGTGTTGGTGGTGAGAGAGGCTTATCGGAAACCTTCTGACGAAGATCCGGGGGCACCTCTAAGGTAGCTACGCCTCCAATAGGTTTTACCTCTATATGAATGCCGCCGAACGGTGAGAAACCAGCCTCTCTGGCGTCAACTACAGCAACCCTTAGTTTTAATATGGTTCCATCCGAGAGCTTCACGATCCCTATCTCACTTTGTTTCACGAAGCTCATAGGAACCAGCCACCTCTTGTCTTAAAAACTCATTATTTAAACTTTTCGGGAGGAATCCCCCATTGATCTTTTTAATCGCCCTCATCAGCCCTTTAGGCCGCTTTTCTGACGAGCTGAAGGCAACCTAAGATTGTGGGTTAATTGTTACGCTCACATACCAATGGAGGAGGACAGCAGACCGCCAGTCTGAAAGTCCAATTAGCCATTCTTCAGGGCCGTGAGGAAACGCCTGAAGAGCGCGTTCCGCCTCAGCTTCGTGAGGTCGAGGCGGCTGGCGTAATTGGCGAGCCACCGCTTGACATCCCTATCGCGGACCCAGGCACCCTTCTGCCTCCGCTCGTGCTTCAAGAGGACATCTAGTGGCCTCTGGCCCGCCAGGGGGAGGCAAAGGCCCACGCAGATCCACTCCTCGATGCTCCACGTGAAGATGATGAGGTGGACGTGGCTCCTGAGGTGCCCAGGCACTTGCCTCATGCACGCACGAGCTGTTCCTCCGGGATCGCCATGACCATCTACCACGGCTATGAGCTTGTCGTAGCCCCACGCTACAAGCGCGTCGAGCGCTGTCCTGCCGAGCCTGTTGATGAGATTCCCTTTTTCCCTTAGCGGACTTCACGAGGGGCTTGGGGCCTGCGAGGTTCAGGCGCCTGAGGAGGGCGAGGATGAAGTCGCGTGCGTAGTAGTCCTCAACCCAGATGAAGACCCTAGGGCCTCTCCGAGAGCCCGCCATACACCCAGCTCTCCCCGAGCGTGAGGCCTAGCTCACGTAACTTCTTCCTCAACTCCTCCGGCTCGGGGATGCGTCTCACCTTCGTGCCTTCAGGCCCCTTGTAAGCCAACAGGACCTCACCCGGGTCGCAGAGGTCCAGCACCACGGGCGAGTGCGTGGTCAGCAGCACTTGGCAATCGGCATGCCTCAGCTCGTCTATCAGCAGCTCCATCGTCTCGTGGTGGATGGAGTTCTCAATCTCGTCTATGGCCAGAAGGGATGGCTCCAGCTCCAGGGCCGTGAGGATGGTGAGGAACTTGTAGAAGCCATCGCTTATGTTCATGGGGAGCATGTAGGCGCCGTGCTCGCGCACTATCAAGTGAACGCGACCATCCCCCGTGAACTCAAGCCTCAGCTCCTCCACGCTGGGGAATGCCTTGCTCACCAGCTCGTAGAAGCGCTTAGGAAGCAAACCGTGCTCAAAGCGGAGTGTGTAAAGAACAGCATGAAGGTTGCTGCCATCGGGCGCGAGCACCTCGGTTCTAATCGGCGGGCTGGCCTCCTTCGCCCTGCGGGCGTTAAAGAATAATGGTTGAATGCGCTCTAGAATAGTCATGATGGCAAGCCACAGATTTGTTATCTTCAGAGCCTCAGGGATGGGGATGGTTTTCTGTAATACCGGCCTCAATAATTCTACTGGCGACAATGTGATGAGCATTGGCTCGCGTGGATTTAATTCGATTAATTTTTGGCCGGTAATTTCTTCATTCTCTACTCTAACTAATGTGGAAAGACCCTCCCTGCGCGCTATCACATCGCCGATTCTTATCAATTCGCGCACGACCTCAAACCTCCCGCCCGCGCCCGTTACCTCCAGCTGGTAGCGGCTGCCGTCCGTGAAGTCCAGCTCGAAGCGCACGTTAAGGCTCTCGTCCCGCATCCAGACGGCATTTGCGTAGCCCCAGTAGTCAGCGAAGGGGTTCAGCACGCCCGGGTCCATGATGTCCCTGAGTAGCTTGAGGGCCTGTATGGTGTTCGTCTTACCGCTTGCGTTAGGTCCTATGAGCACGTTGAACTTCCCCAGCTCTATCACCGTGTCCTTGAGGCTCTTGAAATTGCAGATGCGTATCCTCTTGATCATGGGTGCCTCCTCACGCTGAGCCAAGCCAGACCGCCGGGTTACAGAGGGGAGTTATCCGATTTAAGTTATAAGCCAGCTTCCCGGAAACAGGAGCACCAGGTGCCCCTAAGGTTGGTCGAAGCGACGATTGCTCCTCAGAACGTCTTCTAACTCTCGCACCATGCGCCTTAACTGCTCGATCTCCCTATCACCAGCTCTGGCCCATAACTCGGCTGTTAGTCTTGCCTTGCTCTGGTCCTCGGCCAATAAGGCTGCGAAAACCGCTACCCTCTGCTTAGAATTCAAGCGCTTCTCCCACGCCTCCTCCATAGCTTCTATCACGCACTTTAACTGGGCGTGAGCCTTCATGGCGAGGTCTTCTATCAAATCCTCGAGCTGCCCCGTCTTCCCTCTGCCGGAGAGCCCTTGAGCAACACCAGCTACGCAAAGCACCCCTCCTTCGGCCTCGACACGGATGAAAGGGCCATGCCACTCGCACCTGCGCCTGAGGATGGAGGAAACCGTGCCTTGGACACTCCCTTTCACGTCCTTATCCGCATCGCCCACCAACACTATCTTGCGAAGCCCGCCATGGACGAGTTCATCACGGCGCTTGAGCAGCTCTCTCAACATCGTTCTCGAGTTATCGAAGCCACCACAACCGGCCAGCACGATGAGGCCATCGTATAGCTCAAAGACCTTAATCCCAATACTCTTCACTACCCTGGAGGCCAATAGCACGTTCTTAAGGGCTTCTGGCAGGGCTTCTGGGCCTCCTACCTCTTTGCCGCCTAAGGCTTTCACTATATAGCCCTCATAGAATATCCTGTCAAGAGCCCCTTCGACTAAGAGCAGCGTGATGGGCTTCATCTCCTCAAGTCATACTCCAGTTCTTCTCTTAACTCCTTGACCTCCTGGGCCGAGTAGCTCACAGAGTTCAGCTTCCCTTGCTCAAGCGAGAGCCTGTGCACGATGAGGCTGTCCGACACCCCCAGCTTTTCGGCCTTCCTTATCAACAGGTCTATGAGTTCAAGGCTGTGCGTTGAGAGCACTACCTGGCAGCGCCTCTGGGCGTGAGAACGCACTATTGCTTCAGCCACAAGTTCTAACAGGCCCGGGTGCTGATGTAGCTCTGGCTCCTCAAGCAGGAGAAGTGCGTCCGAGGCCACGGAGAGGAGCATGAGATAGACGAGGGCCAGGCGGAGGCCATCGCCTATTAAATAGACGGGAACCGAGTATTCCTCATGGACGACATAGAGCACCCAGCGATCGTGTTCCTCTAATGGCTGTAGATCCTTTATTCCATATTTTTGTGCGATTACATTTAGAACCATGTTCTTAGCCTCTATTCCTCCGCTCCTTACCATGAGAGAATAACACTCTTCTGGACGACCATAAGATGTCACAGCCTCCCAGTCAAGTAGGAGTGTTTCGATAGGACTCCCGGAGGCCGACTCTCGAATGAGATCGTATAGTCCATTTGCATCTATATAGTGCCTAAACTCTCTTGTGAAAGCCCCGCGGGTAGAAGAGACTATGGATGCGCAGTTGCTTACATCTAGCCCTCGCAACCTCAGGCTATCTATGTATTCCGCCTCTATTCCAGTTTCTAGTCTAAGCTCAAGTTTTACTTGAGCCCCGTCTTCCATGTTAAGCGTAATATTACAGCTATCCTGTCCTACTAAGAATAACCAACCTGCTGTTGAAAGCCCGAACCATCCCCGCCTCATTAAAACATACTTAAGGGCTTGTCGTCCGAGCAAATCATATTCGCAGCCTGACGCAGCGAGGTAAAGGGCCTCTAAGACCGTAGATTTACCAGTATTGTTGCGGCCTACTAGGATCGTGATGCCCGATAGATCGCTTAACGTGCCCTCAGCTATGCCCCTCAGGCCCTGTATGCTCACGGACTTCACGAGAACGCCTGTTCTCTTGGTCTTCGCAACCTCCCCTTTAACGGTAGCCAAAGTTACTCCTCCCGATGCTACACGTGGATACAGGTTTATAAGTTATGTGCTGATGGCTTTGCGTTAGAACCGAAACTGGTCGAGTTTAGTGCCGAGCTTTATACCGTCCTGATACGTTACTCACGGGCCCGGCCTCCGGACCTCGGTAGCTGATGAGTTCATCAAGCCTCGTCTGAACCACAGCCCTCATGAGGCACGACTGGCACATGGTTCTGGGGCTGGAGTCCTGGTGCCGTGAACCCGCCACCCCCCGTGGCTAGACATCGTAGGCGAATGAGGCCTTGCTGGCCGATACCTCCACGGCAGCAGAGTGCCTGAGGGGGTGCTGATGGCTACTGGAGGTATCTATGTATGATGGTTGGTCGAGGTTAAAAGGGCGTGATGTAGGTCTATAACATCATCTATAAGGCGGGTCGGCATCCAGGAGGCCTGCGGGCTCCTACAGTTCACGGATTCAGACTTCAGGCGTAGGTGCATTGTCAGGAAGGTGTTCTACTCCCCGACGAGATCCCGGGGCGAGGAACGCTGCCTCCTCCTGATGGGCCTGGGAGACTCGAGCAAATCCACCTTTGTCAACTGGCTGGTGCTGAACCTCTTTGGATACGGTGGAGGAACACGGCATCTTCCCCATCCTGGTGGAGGTTCCCAGGCTGGAGCGGGGCTGGGAGGACAGGCGGCTCTCATGGCCCGGGAGATAGCCGAAACCCTGGGGGAGCACCTGGCCTAGCTAGAGCTGATAGAGCATGCGGCCGCTATGCCGACAACGTGTGCCTCCCGACTGAGGGGCCGGAAGGCCTTAAGGAACTCGTGGGGAGGGCCGAGGAATATGCGACCATTAAACCTATCCGCGCCTAAAGAGTGCATCAGAATGCTTGGAGGACGTAGGCCACTAATTGTGCGATAAGCTGATCGGAGGCGATGGAGATGGCTATTGAAATCACTATCGAAATGATCATCTTAACGAGTGCTTTTCTCCGATCTCCGCCACTTGGCCATACGATGTTTACAGCCTTATAGCCGAGTGTCATCGCGACTATGAACACGAGGCCTAACATGAACCCGTTCATCCGCCCCTCCTTGTAACCAGCTTCGTAGCCTTCCCTGTAGCCCATCTCGTAGGCATCACGCCACTCCGCCAGCAGGCCATTCCAATACCCATCGTAGTAGCCCTCCTCGTAGCCCCTCCAGTAGCCAGCCCAATAGACCCCTGGTGTGATGAAAAGGTAAATCAAGTAAAAGGCCACGCCGACCAAAACGCTCAAGCCGATCACCTTCAGAGCCGAGGCTGGCAATCGAGACGACTTCATCGATGACCCTTCGTCCCGTTCACCTTTTTCCGAGGGGCAATTATTAAGACCTGCACCACAGCGGTATCCGAGGAGCCTGGGGGTATTATGAAACTTTTCCGTAAGTGAATAAGGCGGGGGGTAGCAGGGCTCCCTCTAGTTTAACGGCTGCTTCCGTATGCGCATGTGCAAAGGACGAGGCTAGGATTATCGTCCATAGCGAGGATCCGCCCGCCTCCTGCCCCCACTCGGCCTACATCACTTAACCCCCGGCCAGCCAGCTTCTCCTCAAGTTCCCGCAGTATCCCCTTGGCGAGGGGTTTGGGGGCTTGGACGAGTTCTTACTCTCCGCCCGGGGCGGGAGCCTCACGCCTAAGGTCGTGGGGGACGTGTTGGCACGGCTCAGCCGGAGGGCTGGCCTCGGCCGAGCCGTCCATTCTCACATGCTTAGGCACACGCGCATGAGACGGACGCAGAAGCCGCCCTCAGGAAGGCCTATTCTCTTCAGCCTCGATGAGAACCGCGCGAAGGGCGTTGAAAAAACTCTTTAAATTCCTCGTCTGGGGGAGGATGCGCCTTCCTCTGCTCCAGGGCCTCGGATGGCCACAACGAGGACTTGGGCTTTGCGGCGATGACAAGCCCCTCGGTCTTCAGGTCTTCCTTCAAGCTCTCCAAGAGCGGGGCGAACTCGGGCATTTTGGTGCTGGAGAGGATTTCGCCCAAATCGGTCAAGAAGCTGCGGAAAGCTGGCAAGAAGCCCTCATCCTGAGAGACCGCGGCCAGGACGATAATGCGGGGGAGGGCGAAAAGCAGAATGCTCCGGAGGCGGGTGAAAAGGCTTTCACGGTCCACATCGCCTTGATGATAGCGCAGAGCCAGGTCGATGACGAAGTTTTTGATGAGGACGAGCGCCTCCGAAGGGAGGAGAGCGGGTTTGCTCAGGGCGATGAGGAAGCGGGCGTAGTCCGTCAAGCCCCATTTCACGCTTGTGCCCAGCTTCCCGGTCCGCTTGATCAAACCCCACACCCTTATCTTGACAAGCCATCGGTGCACGGTTGCCCTATGGGGCTTTCTCCCGGCCCACCACCCTTAGCCTGTCCTGGGGTATCCCGCTAGAACCTCAGATGTTTGTTAACGGCAGCAGCTAATCTTAATTTACACGGCCTAAGGTAAGTTATCTTACGGTGGGGCTTGGTGGATTGGTATTATTATTGCTATAGCTGTGGGAAGAAGTACCCGCGTGGCGTGAGGTTCAGATGTGAGTGTGGCGAGCCCCTCTTCGTGGGCTACCATTACGCCGAGGCCCGGGATTACCGAGAACTCTTCCCCTGTGAGGGCATCAAGCTCGGCGAGGGGAACACGCCTCTCCTGCAGCTCGATGGCGTCTTCATCAAGAATGAAGGGCTGAACCCCCACGCTCTCCTTTAAGGACAGGGGGACCTCCATAGGCGTGGCCATGGCTATGGCTTTCGGCTTTAGGTCAGTCGGGGCCGTATCGACGGGCAACATGGCTATCTCCGTGGCCACGTACGCTGCCTACCTTGGCCTGCGCTGCGAGGTAATCGTTCACAGCGGTGCCCCGAGCTCGAAGCTCAAGGCCTTGGAGGCCCTTGGGGCTGAGCTGAAGGTGGTAGAGCCCCGCGAGTACTCGGCATGGTACTACCGGTCCCTGAGGTCAAGGACGACCTACTTTATAAACTCCGATAATCCCTTCAGGGTGGAGGGCCAGAAGACGTGCGCTTTTGAACTTTTCGAACAGGTAGGCAAGCCCACAGAAGTCATCTTGCCCGTGAGCAGCGGGGGTAATATCTCGGCCCTCTGGAAGGGCTTCATAGAGCTCAAGGAACTCGGTTACCTAGAGGAGGTCCCAAGGTTCGTGGCCGCCCAGGCCGAGGGCTGCAGCCCGATAGTCAGGGCCTTCCGCGAGAAGCTGGACCGGGTGGTGCCAGTCGAGGAGCCCAGGACTATAGCTAGCGCGATAGCGAACGGGGACCCCCCGAGCGGGAACAGAGCACTCCACATACTGCGCGAGACAGATGGGCTGGCCGTGGCCGTGAGCGACGAGGAGATATTGGAGGCCGCGAAGGCGTTGGCCAGGAGAGGTATAATAGCCGAGCTAGCTTCTGCTGCCGCTTACGCCGCTTACCTGAAGGTCAGAAACGAGTTGGGCGAGAGACCGGTAGTGATAATAACTGGCTCGGGCTTCAAGTGAATAAGCGCGGCTCTAGTCCCGATCGCTAAGCCCGCGTGGCTATCTCCTCTAAGAAATACCGGTGGATTCTGGTATCGCCGGTTAACTCGGGGTGGAAGGTGGTCGCCAGCATGTGTTCTTGTACGGCCGCGACTGATACTCCCTCATGCTCGGCTAAGATGGTAGCACTGCCCCAGGCCCGTATTATCGCTGGCGCCCTGATGAAGATGGCCCTGAAGGGCTCACCCCCGAGGGCAGGTATTTTCACGTCTACCTCAAAGCTGTCCTTCTGCCTGCCGTAGTAATTCCTTACGACCTCGATATCCATGACGGCCAATAGGGGCTGCCCTATCCGGCCGAGGACGGCATCGCTGACCTCCTTGGCCATCATGATAGCCCCGGCGCATGTGCCGAAGACTGGCAGTCCGTCCTCTATGGCCTGCTTGAGGGGCTCAAGCAAGCCAAACCTGTGCATTAGCTTGCCTATGGTGGTGCTCTCGCCGCCAGGGATTATTATGGCATGCAGCCCATCCAGCTGGCGTGGCTTCTTCACCGGCATTACCTCGCCTTGCAGCCCGAGTTCCTTTAGCGTCTTCCTCACGAGGAAGGCATGTTCCGCTACGCCGCCTTGGTAAGCCAGGATGCCGACGCGCATCGGCCTCTAGACCCCCCTGACCTGCAGCAGCTCTTCTGGCCTCAGCTTCCTGATGTCTATACCCATCATGCTCTTCCCCTCGCTGATCATCCTCTGGGCCTCTACCACGGCCTCGGGGTCATTCCACATGCCCACGGCTATGACTATGGCCTCGGCTCTTTCCCTGGGGTCCTGGCTCTTAAAGATCCCCGAGCCCACGAAGACGCCATCGGCCCCCAAGTACATCATTAAGGCCGCGTCAGCTGGCGTGGCTATCCCACCGGCCGCGAAGTTCACCACCGGCAGTCTTCCAAGCTTGGCCGTGAGCTCCACGAGCTCGTGTGGGACCCCGTACTCCCGTGCCTTATTCAGCCGCTCCTCGGGGTTCATGCATCGGAGGGCCTGTATCTCGTCCATTATCTGCTTCATGTGCCTGACGGCTTCAGCTACGTTGCCAGTCCCGGCCTCGCCCTTAGTCCTTATCATGGAGGCGCCCTCCGTGATCCTCCTCAAGGCCTCCCCTAGGTCCCTAGCCCCGTTCACGAAGGGGACAGAAAACTCCCATTTGTTTATGTGGTGTTTCTCGTCCACGGGCGTCAGGACCTCGCTCTCGTCTATCAAATCTACGCCCACAGCCTCTAGAATACGGGCCTCCATGTAATGGCCTATCCTCACCTTGGCCGAGACGGGGATGGTGAGGTGGTCCATCACCTCCTCTATGAGCTTCACGTCCGCCATCCTGGCTACGCCGCCGCTCTTCCTGACGTCATAGGGCAGCTTGTCCAATACCATGACGGAGACCGCGCCTGCGTCCTCGGCGACCTGCCCTTGCTCCACGGTTGTGATATCCATGCAGACCCCGCCCTTCTGGAAGACCGGGAAGCCGTACTTGACCCGCAGGGTGCCCTTACGGGGGATCTCCAGGCGGTCAGGCAGGCTCCTCGGGTAGTAAGCGATGTGGGCTCCGTCCTCCCTTAACTTATCCATCGCCTCAGCTAGCCCGTAGAAGAAATCGACGATAGTCGCGAAACCTACCTCAAAGAGACGCAATTCCATCACCTGTCCGGCCGGAGGAAGAGAAACCTATAGGCAAGTGCTCAATTTATGCGCAAATTTGATGTAGATTGCACCATGGAGCTTCCCTTAATACCCAAAGCCACGAGCTACATCGAATTGAGCTCAAGTTGCGTCTGCTGCGCGGCGTTCTTATGCGCCTTTCGCGAGGCGCTTAGCGAGGAAGAGCCAGTGGTGGCGTATCTGGAAGCCCAACTTCTTCAGCAGCGTGATAGCGGCCACGTTGTCCTCCATGGTGTGGAGCGCGACCGAGTCCATGCCCTTCTCCCTTAGGAAGTTCATAGCCCTGCAGGTCAGCGCGGTCGCCAGGCCCATCCGCCGGTAATCGGGCAGGGTGGCTGCTGGGCCGAGGTAGCCCCTCTTAGCCCCGAAGTACGCGTTGTACTCCACGTCGCGCCTGGAGACCACGACGGCCACTAGCTTTCCCTCGTGCTCAGCTACGTGCACCCAGCTCTCGTCGAAAAGCGGATCCCTGGCCTTCCATCTCTCGATAACGCCCGGCCACAAGCGCTCCCAGCCGTAAGCCATGTTGACGAGCCTTATGAGCGCATCTTCCTCGCCCGGGCGTAGGCTACGCAGCACCACGCCCTCCGGGAGGGGCGGCAGGGGCCTAGGGCGG
>Ga0190367_1001528_pt1 | contig 13215 bp, 11 predicted proteins | sample 4872181011_MG_FD_171838 | JGI IMG/M metagenome (GOLD analysis project Ga0190367, IMG submission 171838) | Hydrothermal vent microbial mat bacterial communities from Southern Trench, Guaymas Basin, Mexico - 4872-18-10-11_MG | ecosystem: Environmental > Aquatic > Marine > Hydrothermal vents >...
AAAAGCTAGCCCAGTTTACATGTGGTATGTCTACTGGTTTCTTAGGCTTAATTACTATTGCCTCATATCCTTTAAACCATTTCCATAAATTCTTAAATGTATCTAAAGTTAATTCAATGTAAACTCCAAATCTGGTATTAATGCTCATATCTAACATGTACTCCTTATGTTCTCTATTAACACTTACATTTAATGCTTCATAATTGAGTAGGATATCCCATGAATATATTCCGCCGCTGGGGTCGTGTATGAATATAGTTTTTGTGTTTTCATCATAGCCAACAGCGACTATAGAGTGTCCGCGAACTTCAATGAATACTGGTGTATTATTGTCTAGTTGGGTTTTCAGCCGTGACCATGCATTGGCCCATTTATTAAAGACCTTATATCACATTTGAATCCTAATAGTTCGGCTGCATATATTACGGCGGTAATGGGATATACGCCGCCTCCATAACCCATGTGTAATTCCCTGAAATACCACATACCATAGTTCCATTCACTTAGCTGTAATAGTAATTCTTCTGGGTAATCATATCCATAGTATGACAATATCATTTGGAGAGCTTTAATAGCACAGATGGCTGAATGCATAGGATAATATGGTACATTTTCAACTACATGATCCTTATCGGAAATGCATGAAAAGGCAATAAAGTTAAAGAGTATGATCATCAACATGGCTATGCATGGCATTGGTATTTTCGTGGCCAAAACTTTCAATGAAGTAGGCATTATATCACCTCACTAGGTGATTATTTAGTAATGAGATGTATATTATGCATGTACTCTGTAAGACAGAATAATGCAATAAATTAAACCTTAGATTCCATTAACTAAATCCAAGAATAGCTGCTAGAAGGACAGCTACTAGAAAACCCGTAAGGGAACACATTATGTTAACTACGTTGTTATCTATGAATTCTACCCCAGATACTAACTTAGTCTTTTTGCCGCAATGAACTTTAGATTCAACTTCACTTCCACATACACTACACATATACTTTGCCTGAAGCGTAGCTCCTATGACGCTATCTACAGTTGAACCAGCTAATGAAGCTAATACCGGTATGAATACAATCCATATGCATTGATAAACATCTACTCCATGTATTAAGCCTGAAGCATGTGCTATGACTCCTATTGTTAATCCTGAGGTAAAGACCATTAAGTAGCCCAATAACGTAATTCCTCCAGAAGTTCCTGGCTTAACTTTAATCCAAGGTTTAGTTATAAGTCTTGGAGGTGAGGGACTTAAAACACCTATCTCAGAGGCAAGGGTATCTCCCATAGCGGCTGCGATCGCACCCAAGTATCCTAGAATCCATATTTGACCTCCAATAATCCTCTCAATAATTACTGCAATTAATGCTATTAATCCATTTGCTAATACGTTTCTCCAACCCCTAGCACCGCCTTTCTCTTCAGCTACTCCAAGCATTTTCTTAAAATTGTACTTAAATTTCGTAGCAATACCTGCAGTAAAGTGAAATAGCATTATAATTATAAACCAACTCCATCCACCTAATAAGATAATGGGAATACCAATAATCCATCCCATTAAAAGTCCTGAGAAATCAACTAAATTCCTCTTAAATGATAATAAGCCTATTAGTAATACTGTAACTATCCTCATGATGTAATCTACTAGTATTAATATATCCATGGTATCACCATGCGGTCTTAAAATCCGTAATGTACAGCTAATATAAAAAGTATTAGGAAAATAATCTCAGTAATACCACTAAATATCCTAACTGAATCGCAATGTCTCCGATGAAGTCAATAATATTTTTACCCCGAAGAGTAGCTAGTCTTAAGGGATCGATATGCGCCAAACACGTTAGATCCAAAACTACAAGCTAAAGCAGGACTACTTCTACAAGTGGCAATACATCTCCTAAGACCTGACCTAAAACCAGTAGGATGCGGAGTACATGAAAGAGGGCTCTATTGCGACTTTAAACCAACTAAAGGAGAATGGCTTAGCATGGATGAGGCTAGGAAAGCAATAAACCTAGCATTAGAATTGAAATTAGCGTCTGAGGAGATAAAGTTATGTAAAAGTGGAGAGATAGATGAACTAGCTTCAATTCTTGGAAGAACTAAGAAGTATTTAATTAAAGATGTAGAAGTCTACTTAGAACCTGAACTAGAACCTGAAGGTAATGTAGAAGCTATAGCAGTAATAAGCGTAGCAGCACACAACCCACTACCCAATGTAAGTCTTGTAAGAGTAAATGCTATAGCTTTCCCAACAAAAGAGAAGATGGAAGAATACTTGAAGTGGCTTAAGGAAGCTGAAAAAAGAGACCATAGAGTATTAGGAAGAAAACTAGGACTATTCACATTCCATGAAGAAGTTGGTCCAGGACTAGCTATATTTCATCCAAAGGGATTCATAGTTAGAGAAGAACTAATAAAGCTCATGAGAGAAATTAACAAAAAACTAGGCTATGAGGAGGTATTTACACCACACCTATATAGAGCAATAATATGGAAGCGTAGTGGCCATTACGAATTATATAGAGATAAAATGGTATTAGCTGATGTTGAAGGAGAAGAATATGGAGTTAAGCCAATGAATTGTCCAGGACACATACTCATCTACAAATCAGAGCCAAGAAGCTACAAGGACCTACCAATAAAGCTAAGCGAGTTTGGAACCGTTTATAGATGGGAGAAAAGAGGAGAATTATATGGTCTCCTAAGGGTTAGAGGATTTACTCAAGATGATGGACATGCATTTCTAAGAGAAGACCAAGTAAAGGATGAAGTAAAGAATATACTAAAAGCAGTAATAGAACTACTGTCGATATTTGGATTTAAGGAGGAAGATATAAGATTTAATCTATCTACGAAACCAGACCAATACATTGGAACTGATGAAATGTGGGATAAAGCAACAGATGCGTTAAGAGAAGCATTAGAGGAATTAAAGCTACGGTACAATATCAAGGAGAAGGAAGGAGCATTCTATGGACCAAAAATCGATGTAGAGTTTAGGGATAGTCTTGGAAGATGGTGGCAATGCAGTACTATTCAAGTAGACTTCGCATTGCCTGAAAGATTTAACCTAGAATACACTTTACCCGATGGAAGCAAGGCTAGACCAGTAATGGTTCATAGAGCAATACTTGGTAGTATTGAAAGGTTTATGGCAATAATACTAGAGCACTTTGCAGGTAGACTACCGACATGGCTGAGCCCCATACAGGTAGTCATATTACCGCTAACACAAAAACAATTCAGGTACGCTAACGAAGTTGCATCAATGATGAAAGACAAGGGAATAAGAGTTGAGGTATGGGAGGCCACAGAAACACTAAGTAAGAGAATAAAGAAAGCATATGACCAAGCAATACCATATATAATAATAATCGGCGAAAACGAGGAAAAGAACAAGACTATTACAATTAGAGGTAGAAGGAACCTACAAGCAAGAAACGTTGACCCTAAAGAATTCATTAAACTACTAGAAATGGAGATAAAAAATAGAGATCTACAGCAAACAGCTATAATGAAAATACTAGGAAAAAGCTAATACTTTTCCCATCCTTCATTCTTTAAATACTTATGAAGCATAAAGTAAGGTTCTCCTAATATGTTCGAGAGAATAGAATAAAAAGGCATATTAAGTTAGGTATTGAAGGGCGAAGAAATGAGCAATAAACCGATAGCAATATTGACTATAATCGCCATTGTATTGGTACAAACACTTTCAGTAGCATTACAGGCTGTAGCCCTAGGTTACATCTATATTAATGAGGTTAAGTTAATAGTACCTGCAGTAAGTAGTACGGGTCACGGAGTTACATCAGAACTCATAGTTAAAGTAGCATATCCTGGGAACGGTAACGTATACTTCTTGACAGAACCATTAACTCAACTAGATACACAAGCTTCAGCAAAAATAGCAGCATTAGTAGCAACAAATATTTTAAATATAGACTTCTTTAAGTATGACTACTTCTTCGAATTAAGGTCAAAGAGCATGATCATTGGAGGGCCAAGTGCTGGTGCAGCTATGACGATTGCAGTAATGGCAGCACTACTCAATGCCACCATACGAAAAGATATTTCAATAACTGGTATGATAGAACCCAACGGAGTTATAGGACCTGTAGGTGGTATTCCAGAAAAACTAGAAGCAGTTGCAAAGAAAGGCTGTAAAATATTCCTAATACCACTAGGACAAAGATACTCAACAGTTCCAATTCAAAAACAGCTTCCAGGAGGCATAATAATAACAACATACAAGACCGTTGATGTAGTTAAGGAGGGTGAAAAACTAGGCGTAAAGGTAATAGAGGTTGGGGATATAAGACAAGCACTATACTACTTCACTGGAATAAACTTAACACTAAAAACAATTGAGAAGTGGCAATCATTTAGACCTTCCCTTCCACAAAAAGCAGTAAGTATCATTAAGAAATGGGCTATAGAAATAAGTAAAGAAGCCAATAAAACACTAAGTGAAGTCTATGAAATGTTAAATAATCTATCTAGCGGAGTGAAAGCACTTGTAAACAAGTACATTAAGATATGCAAGAGGGAGGCAAGCGCTGTAAATAATCTATTGAATAAAGGATATGTATATGAGGCAGCAAGTAGTGCTTATAGAACGCTAATATATTCAACAACGGCTAAATACATATGCCTATTATCTCTAGGCAAAGAAGACGTTAACTCACTAGTATCTAAAGTAAATGAGACCTTGAGGAAGGCTAAGGAGGAGATATTTAAATATAAGCCAAAAACCATAGGAGAAGTTGAAGTAGCTATTGCTTCTAGGCTTAGATACTATATTGCTGAAGAAATGGCCCTCTCAGCATTTAAGTCAGTTAAAGAGGAAACTATAACCGTAGATGCAGTATACATGCTAGCTTCAGCTAAATGTAGAGCTGAAACAGCTAAGAAATGGATCGAATTAGCTCAAGCAACAACTACGCAAATGAATGTTAATGAAGATCTTGTACTTAAAGTAGCTTCAACAATTATGTATGAAGCTAGAAGCGTTGTATCATACACTCAAAGCCTAATATCATCAAGTAGTACTGTAGAGGATGCATTAAAGTACGTTGAAAAATCGATTAACGCATACGATGAAGGAGACATGTACGGTTCTATAGGTTTATCCCTAATGGCATTAACTCTTAGCATAAAAGCACTCAATGAAGCATTTCAATTGAAAGGGACAATAAACAAGACATTAGACATTATAGCTTCATCAACAATAAATCAGATAAATGGACTATTACGGAACAACATAACACCGGTATTGTCATTAAATTACCTAGAATCAGCTCAAATATCATACATTATGGGTGAGGTTGATGACTGCTATACATATCTGACATTAAGCTCCCTACACGCTCATGTATTAAACTTAATCCTACTAGGAACTAGTAGTAAAGTTAAACACGAAACAATAACACAGAAAACACAATCAATACAAGAAGTAACAAAAACAACAACACAAACAACAACAGTAACAAAGACCATTACAAGCGAAAAGGACCTTATAACAGGGTTTATCATAGGATTAATGATAGGATTAATAATAGCCATAGCAATAATGATAGCATATAAACCTAGAACAAAGATAGAACAAACTATCCCCTCTCCCTCCTCTGAAGAGCAGCCCAAAGCTTAATCAACGTAATAGACGCTGAAAGTAAAGCAAACCCTATAAGAGAAGATAGTAGAGCAGAAGCAACAGCATTTAAGGTCATGAGATCTATAGCTCTCAAGAAGAAGTATAAACTTATAATCATCAACATAACCGATAAAGCTAGCATGAACCTATACTCCATCTCAGCCACCTAAAAGTATATCAAATAATAAGCCTAATATCTCCTTCAACTTGTTAAAATAATTAACATATGCTTCATTAAAATATTTAGACCATGTAGGGGTTTCACCAAGAAATATTGTAGTAAATAAACCACTCACAAACAACATAATAATCAATAATAGAGTAGTAATTAAAATAGCCACGAGAATAGCGTGGCTCCTATTTTTACTTAGATTTGCATCATATAACTTGTACAATAATAATCTAAGAAATAACCATGATATAAACGATAGTATTGAAACAGCTATAACGGTAACTAACGTCCCCTTAATGAATAGCTCAACTATAAATGTTAAACAAGGAGATAGCATAATTAGTGATATAAACGCCATTAGTTCAACTAAAACTCTTTCAAAACCACTAATACTTAAAGGAATTACATTCTTAACTCCTACTTCATATAAGTCCTCATCAACTACGTCAGATAAATGGATACCTCTCAATAGATAGCTTATAAGTCCACGAATTTTCTCGTGAATGATACGTGCAATGTATAGTCCTAGAAATAATAGTAGGAGGAGCAAGATTTTAGACTTAAAATACACTACAGCTAACTGGCTCAATACAGGGTTAGATGACATTAGAACTGATGCTAAGACCATAACTATATATGGAATTATAATTAATACTATGATTGATAAAATTATTGAGATAACATTGAATACTAAGTCTAAGCTCCTAGGAAACTTAATAATATAATTGAAGTTAAGTATCATAATCATCAAAACAAGATACATAACCACATCTACAACATCTATCCTAGATACCATTCCCTCAAAAATAAAAATGCACGTCAATAATACTATACTACATAGCCTTAATTCCCGGACAGTACATATAACGTAGGCAAAGTATAGTGAAATAAATATAGCCGTTGTAAACACAATGTATCCCACTTTTCCAAACAAATCTAACATTAAGGTAGATAACAATGAAACTCTAAGACAACTGGTAATTCCCGGCACTATACGATAAAATACCATAAGAAATGTAGCTGAAGTCAACGTGAATTTATAGTAGAGAGCTAGAATTCTCTCATTCATATCTATACCTCAACAACTCTTATACTTAACTCAACACCCTTTAACCTGAATATATACTTTTTAATGACATCTAAATAACTTGGCGACACCCCATTATCCATATAAACTATGACTCTACATGAACCTTTATCTATTAATTCTTTAACGTACTTTTCTAAATGTTCCATATAATCTTCATTACAGTATCCTAGGTCTCTTGTAGGCCAAAGTACTTCTCCAAAAAGCTTTAAAATATTTAGTGCATGTTCTTTTCCATTACCATAGGGAAGATATATCCTCGTACATGGGGTTAAAATTATTATTGAAGTATCTATACCCCTAATCGATGAAAGATAGGCTATAGAGGCGATTTCTCGAGCAACTAAGGGATATTTCTTTTCTTTGAACAGCTTAGTTGAAGTTAATAGTATGAGTAATAGTCTACCATAGGTACTCGCACTATACTCTTTAACTATTAATTGACCTCTCCTAGCACTTGCCTTCCAATCAATTATCTTAGCTGGATCGCCAATAACATACTCCCTATGACCGATAAAATCCATTGATAAACCTCTAATATCCATTCTTTTACTACCACTAATAGTTGCATAGGGCAACCCACCTATCCCTAGAGCTAATTCATGAATTCTAATTATCTTTGGTATAACTTTAACTACACTTTTTTGTTCAAGATTTTTGGTTCTCTTAATTATACCCCATGTATCCTTGATATTGGCTATTATTTTGTTAAATACGTACTTACCTATACTACACGGAATCCCGTACTTTACCGTAATAGTTTTTCTTGGAGGAATATCAATGGTGATGCACTTTCTGTCAACACTACCTTCACCGATATATTCATCACATAGTTCAACTTCATTAAATGTTATTTTTGACCTATTATCTATAACAATTTTTACCTCTAGTTCATGAGACTCCATATAATATTCATTAACTATTCTACTAATGCTTACGTTTTTATCAAACATAGTCATTAATATGTTAATGAGTAGCTCTGAGGAACCGATAATAGTTAGGGGTACTAGGACAAGTAGTAGTGAGGTCATGAAGTTAGGTAAGTCATAGAATAGTAAGGATATTACTCCTAAAACTATGCTAATGAGAACTAGTATATTCTTTAAATTACTTAAACTTTCCTTTACTATCTTATATTCTACCATATTTTGAACCTCTTGGTGTACCTTAAAGTTAAAACTACTACTATCATTGCTAGTAGTGAAGCTAAGAATGAGGTTAACCTAGTAGGATCAGATGTAATAAATGCTATTGTTATTCTTTCTAAACTATATATTAGTGAAGTAACGGTTGCTAATATCATGACTGGATGTAGCAGTACTTCAACTTTCTTGACATGCTTAAGAGCTTCCTTAATATCGGGTATTTCTTGGTGTATTAGGTCAAATACTATTATGGTATCTTTCGGTTTTGCGTTCATGCAAGCATACTCTATTAAATCTAGTACGAAGGAAGTATAATTGACTGTACTTGTACTAAGTTCTTGCATTAAGTTAATAAATATTGAACTATCACTTAATACTAAAATCATGTCGTCATCCATGACTTTAGATAAAGCTACTATTTTACCATCGCTGCATTTGCCGATTATTTCAATGTTTTTATCTCTTGCCACTATCCATGAAGCATAATTTAAGAGTAGAGCGTAATATGAAACACTCATTCGTTTCCTTATAATGAACTCAGATATAGGGAATGGTGTGCCAAGTTCTGATAATAGTAGCTTACCAGTTATTTCGATATTGAATTCTTTAAGGAACTCATTAGATGTGGTCATTTCATCAGCTACTATAATAGATAAACTATATTGTTCCATCAATTTTTTAATTTCATTAAAATCGTGTAGCGTCATAGGTTTTGATGGAGCCATGCACAGGTATATGATCCTTTTGGGCCTATATATTCCAATAATAAATGATAACTCGTCATAGGATCTGCATTGAGTTATGGTATACCCTATCTTCGTGAGTTTAGAAGCTATAGTTGATGTACCATTCCACTCCGTATTGAATGGTGATGCAGTTCCAGCATAGAAGGGGGAAATAACCTCAACTTTCCTTAAACCTTGAGATATAGATGATACGAATAGTATGACTATTAGTGCTAGTAAGAATAGATTGAATCTCAAGACTTAATCATCCTCTTAAGCTTTATTGAAATATCATTCATAATTTTTAGGTCATTTAACTCTATCTTTTTATTTGAATAGATAGCTTTTTCGAAGATATCATAGGCTTTTGATAGTAGTTCATAGTATTTAGTACCTCTAGTTTTCTCAATAAACTCCTTATATGTTTCGTACTTGTATCTTACATATCCTATATTACTTAGCCTACTCATTATTGTATAGAATTGTTCGATTATTTTAGCTCTGATACCTTCATATTTTTGAGCCTTCATAATAGTTCCTGTAGTCTCCTTAGTTATGGTGGGGGTTCTGCGTTTAGGTATCGTGCTTACAATTGTATAGGCTACATATAGTATTAGTATGGATAATGGTGCTAAGAATATTAAATAAATGTGTCTTAATTTACCTTGGTTAGTAAAGTGAGGGCTATATAGCGTTAATGGTGTAGTTTTATTCATAGGTATGGATTCTAGTATTTTAATTGTTGATTCATCAGTTATAGTAGATAATATATTGTAAAGTCCCATGATGTAGGGGTCGATAAATATTGGTATTGTTTTATTTTCCTTCTTATAGCTCATTATTTTAGACATTAATTGTATTTCACTAATAGATGTTAGCTCTACGTATACCTTAATGAACCTTGAAATACCTAAGTTAATGTATAAGTTGTTATCTTTTCCTAAACCTATCGACATTAGTGCTAATAGATGCCTATATACATCCGTGGGTAGATACGTTACAATACTAATGACCTTGAACTTTAGGTTCTTAAGTACCTCTCTTGCATACGAGGAATAGTATATCATATAGGAGTTTACGAACTCAATGAGCAGTTCTTCAATGTCTTGTAGTTCTTCATAGTATTTTGTATGAAGATGTGTTTTTCGTATGTTCTTAATTTCTTCCAGTAGGTATTCTAGAAACTTTAAACTAGTTTCTCTATCTAGGGATAGTAGGACATATGGAATGTTAGTGGTGTTTAAGGCCTCTAATAAGAGCATAAATGCACGATAATTTTTAACATATATATCATGATATACACGAGATGAGATGTTATTCATCAATAAATTAAGGGCTTTATCATACTCCCCGGTACTTACTAAATGATTATATCTTTCAACAAGCTTTGCTAATTGTATGTCGATGTTCTTTAACTCTCTTAGTGCCATTAAAATTCTAGATCTGCGGTAAATGGTCATGAATTTTGCATAGTATGCTGGATCAAGTATTAGTCCTTTGCTTGTAGGTATACATCCTAAGATAACCGCTAATTTTACGAATGTTGTTTTAGGAATAAGTGCTATAGATTCATTACTAGATACTATCTCTAATATCTTGGTTTTAACTTTCAATAACTCCTCAATATCATTTTCATAGACTATATGGCGATACACTTTCAACTCATTAATAATATTATAGAATCCTAAGTTAGACAGATCATGTATAATGCTCTGATATAACTCATTAAATGATTCAAGGTCTAAGTTTATGAAGGGCGCATTAAAGCTTCGAGCATGCCTAATACCTGAAGCATCTATATAGAAGCTGCTAAGTATAATCTCGATAAATAGTATTAATGAAAGGACCTTGAAACGCCAACTCTTTGTATTTTTCCACATATTTCATCTGAGAATAGTTTATTACATATAAAATTAATAAAATTAAGATCTAATTTCTATTATGAGAATTTTAAGGCCATGGACTTACTTTAGACGGCTTACCTACTGGTAGGACATATAGGGGTTCAATATTCTTTGGAAGCTTTAGTAGGCTTTTAACTTCTCCATCATGGTATGCTCCTATGGCGACAGTCCCTAGCCCTAATGCTGTTGCTTGGAGGTAAAGGTTTTGAGCCGCATGGCCTACCTCGTAGTATACATACCTAATACCTCTTCTACCATAAACTCTTGTTGTTCGTTCAAGTTCTGCAGCAATAACGAATATTACTGGAGCAGTGCCAACCCATGACTGCCCTAAACATGCAGATTCAAGTTTATCTCTAATATCCCCCTCAATGTGAAGTTCAAGAGCATGCTTTTTTGGAAGGTAATGGTAAACGCCAGGCTTTAATCCCTCAACACCATCCTCTCCTACAACTATGTAGACTTCTAGGGGGTATGTTGCACCAGCACTAGGAGCTGCACGAAAACCATAAGATTCCTCAGTAATGCCTTGAACTGCCCAAAGGAGTTGAGAAAGTTCATCAAGCTTTAACGTATATTTCTCCCACCTCCGTATACTCCTCCTCTTAGCAATGGCCTCTTCAACGCTCATTAATCCTGTAGACTTTGGTTTAGGAAGTATAATTAACACTAAACCCACCCTTCTACTACTAGCATAACTAAATACAATATTTAAGATTTATATATGTTAAAGGAGGAAATGCAGGAGGAGGAACCTGTAAATTGGTGAAGGTAACGCCTAGACTAGTAGCATTAATATTTGGCTTCATTGTAATAGCAAGCATAGTAGCTGGAGGATTATCATTACTAATATCTTATCTTCCAAGAGAAGAGAATGGAGTCTTCATAGATTACCCAAATAATACAAAGATAACTGGAGTAAAAGAATGGAGCCCTCCAAGTAAAGGAGTAGTAGTAATGTACTTTAAGGAAGCTGAAAGAGAAGAATGCAAGGAATTTGATAAGACTTGGAAAAAATTCATAGAATTACTCAAGGAGAATAATGAGAAGAACATAACAGCCATAAGAATAGTTGTAGATAAATATCCCGATAAAATGCATGATAAGCTTGCTGAAAACATGTTCTATGAATGGCACATGTATTTAACCATAATTAAATTCCCATTTAGAACACCATTAATAATAATACTTAAGGATGGAGTTCCAGCAACAATACCATTAATGCCAGGACCAGAACTACGAATAACATCTGACCAAATGTATAATTTAACGAAAACAATACAGCAATTAAATCAAACAAAAACTAGTTAAAAATAAGGTTACTTTATAGGCTTCTTCTTGAACAGCCTAAATCCTATTACTCCAGCTATTACAATTACAGCTACTATAATTACTATTGAAGTTACTGGAATACCTGCAGCACCTACGGGTACTAGTATATGCTTTATTTCTATTCCTTTTAGGAATTCTGTTTCAGTTACGTTGGTTAAGACTATTACATCTAAGCTAGCTTCCTTACCCTCAGTGGGCTCACCAATATCTAAGGCTATGACTGGTTCACGTTTAATAACTTCAGCTCTGGCTGGCATTATCAAGTAGTCAACTGAAGGAGCAACCTTCTTAGAGATATTCATAATTATCTTAAAGTGAACACCAGTAGCATTAGACTTTAGTATTTTGACTTCATGTGAAACCCAGTATCCAGGCTTCTTAACGTTATCTACATATACGTTGACTTTCCTTATGGTTGTTACTGCTTTAAACTTAACAACCATATTGTCATGGGTAGCTTGGTCTGTTCTCGGTATTGTAGTTACGTTCTTTAGTACCTCTACTCTAACGTTTAGCTCAGGTATAGTCTTTAGTATTGGTAAAGTTCTTGTTGGTACTGGAGTTGTAGTAGTTAATGATGTTGTAGGTGAAGTTATGGAGGTTACCGGAGTTGTAGTCACTGAAGGAGTTGTTGGAGTTGTAGTTGGGCTAGGTGTTGGTGTTTCAGTTATACTTATGGGCTTATTAGTATCAACAGCCTTAACAACCTTAACCTTAACATCTAAGCTCTTAGCCTCTACCTTTACTTCCCCCGTTACCTTAATATCCTTTGGATTCACATAGCCATGGTCGAAAGCCCATTCTATTTGACGAGGATATGCAGGCTTAATGTCGTAGAGCTCTGCCCAATCCTTTCCAAAGCTTATTTTAAATCCTTCCTTTCTCCAAGAAGGAGCTTTAACCCAATCTAGGTAGCCTATGCTTGGTGAGAATAACATAAGGAAGTCATAGTATTCTTTGCCAAACATAGTGGATCTTTCATATGTTCCTATGACATATAAGTGTTCTCCAGGACCAATAATCATTTTCTCGACTTCACCGCATACACCCCATACTGAAAGCTTTGTATATGATGGATCTACCTTCCCTATGATCCTGAAACGATACTTGGAGCCTCCAAGATATAGTGAGCCATCAGGTGCTTCAATCATACATAAGAACCATAAGGTACCTGGGAATTTAGGTTCACCG
>Ga0190367_1001530_pt1 | contig 13195 bp, 14 predicted proteins | sample 4872181011_MG_FD_171838 | JGI IMG/M metagenome (GOLD analysis project Ga0190367, IMG submission 171838) | Hydrothermal vent microbial mat bacterial communities from Southern Trench, Guaymas Basin, Mexico - 4872-18-10-11_MG | ecosystem: Environmental > Aquatic > Marine > Hydrothermal vents >...
AGTTGAGAGATTTAGAAGATCTCGGAGCAGAAGACGTGATCTATGTTGAGGGGGTTGTGAAGAGGCAGCCGAAGGCTAGGCTTGGAGTAGAGGTCCTCCTAAGGGATTATAGGATTCTAGCTAGGGCTAAGCGCCCAATACCTTATGATGTGACTGGGAAGGTTCCCGCAAGTATAGATACGAGGCTCGATCACCGGATACTCGACCTCAGAAAACCTGAGAATAAGGCGATATTCCTCATAGCCTCAACGGTTCTCCAAGCGGTTAGGGAGTTCTTGACCAATGAGGGGTTTGTGGAGGTTAGGACTCCGAGGATCATAGCGACCGCGACCGAGGGCGGGGCGGCGCTCTTCGAAGTAGATTATTTCGGTAGAAAGGCGTTTCTAGCCCAAAGCCCCCAACTCTATAAGGAGGAACTCACAACCGTCTTCGAGAAGGTCTTCGAGATAGGAGCATTCTTCAGAGCTGAGGAGTCACATACGAGGAGGCATGTAAGCGAGTTCACGTCGATAGACATCGAGGCAGCCTTCATGGATCTATACGATGTGATGGAGGTCTTAGAGAGGCTCATAGCCCATGTCCATAGAAGGGTCTTGGAGGAGAGGCGGAAGGAGCTTGAGATACTCGGCGTCAGGCTAGATGTCCCGAAGATCCCGTTTAACCGCTACACCTATGATGAGCTTGTTAGGGAGTTGAAGGATATGGGAGTTGAGATCGAGTGGGGGGAGGACTTCGGAACCCCTCATCTCAGACTCTTAGGCGAGAGACATAAGGGATATTATTTCATAACCCATTTCCCAACCGAGTCAAAGCCCTTCTACATCCAGCCATGTGAGGATGATCCAAGATTATCCGAGTCATTCGACCTAATGCATGATTGGCTTGAACTCGCCTCGGGTGGAACTAGGATTTCTGATAGATCCCTTCTAGAAAAGAGGCTTAGGGAGCAAGGCTTAAACCCTGAATCATTCAAGGAGCATCTAAAGATCTATGATTATGGGATGCCCATCCACGCTGGGTGGGGTCTTGGATTCGAGAGGCTCTTAATGGTCTTAACTGGGAGAAGCAACATCAGAGAGGTAATCCTCTTCCCAAGAGATAAGTTTAGGTTGATCCCTTAATCCCTCCGCCTAACTAGGATGTAGATTAAGTCTTTAATCCAAGGCTTATCGAGTGAGAAAATCATCCAATTTGACATAAGCCTCCTAACAATCTTGGAGAGGTTGGCCGAGGACTTCAACCCCTTTAGGATCGTTACTATCAAGATCCTCCTCGACACCCTCTCAAGCTCCCTTAACGAGCTCTCGATCCTCAAGAGATGGGCCACGGTTATCAGAGCGGTCAAGTCGAATACTCTATCTCTGAAGGGAAGGTGATGGGCGTCCGCTAAGATCAGATCAGAGCTGGGATCTCGACTCTTCCTCGCCTCCACAATTCTATCCTCCAAGATGTCTAAGCCTATGTAAAGTCCATCGAATCCAAGTCCGCGGAGATATTCTATGAGCAATCCGATCCCACAGCCCACATCTAAGATCAGATCGACATCTCCCAAATCTATCATGGAATTCCTGAAGATCAAGTCATATTTTTGTAGCTGTTCCTCTCCATAAAGCTCCCTATATCCCTCAGCAGGAACATCATAGCCTAATACCCGGCCTATCTTCGCCACAATAGATGGGTAACTTAACCCAGCTATAACCGTGATTAGGAAAGGTCTAAAAGCTGGAGCATCACATAATTATCTGCCGGCGATGAGGATTTTGCCGAGTTCGGATGAGTGAAGTGATCGGGCCCTCACCGAGCCGGCTTCGCCTCGAACTCTTTGATCTCTCCGCCGATCGAGTCTATCTTGGCCGAGATTAGGTAGCCCTCTTTCGAGAATCCCTTCTTTAGGATCGTCTTGAGCCTCACTATCCAGATGTCTCCATCCTTATGTTGTTCAAGCCTTATCGAGTCAACCCAGTAGTCCTCAACCCTCCCATCTAATCTCTTCTCAGCCTCCCTTAAGATGAGTTTCTTCGCATCCTCCCAAGATGAGACGGCCGCTTTGATCATACGCTTAGATCAAGATTCTCGGTAAATATAAGGTTCTTTCACTCGGTTCTAAGGGCTTCAACCGGATCCATCCTCGCCGCCTTTAAAGCAGGATAGAGGCCTGAGGCCAAGCCTACTATTATCGCGAAGATGAAGCTCATTCCGAGGAGTTCCGGTGTTATAACCGGTGAGTATGAGAACTCAAGCCCTCTCGCAAATCGTATGGATGGGTTTTCGACACGGAACATTTTAGCGAAGACTCCTCCCATAGCTTCTGAGGAGATGACCCCCATCGAGACTCCGAGAATCCCTCCGATTATCCCAACCAGCGCCGCCTCCATCAAGAAGATCGCGGCCACATCCTTTTGGCTGAATCCCAAAGCTCTTAAAACACCTATCTCCCTAGTCCTCTCCATCACCGACATAATCATCGTATTCATTATGCCTATCCCCGCGACCACTAGGGAGACGCTTGCGACTATAAGCATGAATAAAGAGAAGTTTGTGAGAATCGCCCTAACATGCCTGACGATCGTGAGAGGGCTTATGATCTCAATGTCGTCTCCATAGATCCGCCTCAACATATTGATTATCGGCTCGACATCATCTGGAGATCTCGCGACCAAGACTATCGATGGATAGCTCGTAGACTTGAAGATGTTCCTCGCCGCGTTGATGGTTATGAGGATGCTCTTATCGACATCCAGATATGGGGTTGAACCGAACTCTTTGAAGATCCCTCCAACCATGAACGTGTAGCTCTTCACCGTCGAGCCCTCTCGAATATCGACGGCTATCGATGAGTAGAGGTTAACCCTCTTATTCGGATCCTCGGGTGGGTGAGCTATCTTATATCCCAGCGAGGCCGTTCCGAGATCGTTTGGCTGGAGCATCATCCCCTCCCCGAGCTCTAGATCCGGTAAGATTAGCTTCAGCACTCTGGGGTCGACGGCTATGAGGTTTGCGTATTCCTGTATCGAACCCGATCTGAAGTAGACTCTCTTGAGATAGAATGGAGAGGCGGCTTTAACTCCGGGAAGCCTCGCAAGCTTCATCACGTCTGTATCGGTCAGCTTTAGAGATCTTTTCGCTGGAACTATCCAGATGTTGTTGGAGCCTATTCTCGATAGAACGTCTGTTAGGAAGTGGTCGAATCCCTGGGTGTTTGAGATTAGCATGACGACCGCCAAGATCCCTATCGTAACCCCGAGTATGGTTAGGGCGCTTCTAGCCCTCCTATCCTTCAAACCTTTAAAGGCATAGGAGAATAGGTCAAGTGGTTTCACCAGCCCTCGCCCTCCTCCTCACTAGGTAGATTGCTGAGACTATAACTGCTATCGAGACCACCGCTATTATCGAGATCTCCCTAAGTCCGATCAATTGAGGTGATCGATGGGCTTCAGACTCAGCCGCCGGCATCTTCACATATGCCTCCAAGATCGTGCTCTCCTTATTCCTCAGCGAATCCATGTAGGTGACGTTTAACACGATATAGTAGCTTGTGTTCGACTTGGCCGGCGTCACATACTCGATAGGTATGTTGAAGAGGAGTGGGGCGTTTGGATTGAGGTCTCCTAGATAGCTGACCATGCTTGACTTTAGATCTCCTCCAACTATCTTAACCCTAGTGTAGGATGCTGTCTCGGTTCCCTCGTTCAGAAGTCTCCCAACCAAGAATAGCTCCTTCCCCAGTCTCTCCAAGGATATATCCTGGAGCTTCACATCTATTATCCCCCTAACATACATCCCAAGCTCATGAACCTCGTTCCTAACTAGTCCGGAGGAGTCCTCGAAGCTCGCGTCAACCCTTAGATTGAATGGTTCTCCTATCGTCGACCCCATCGAGGTTTCAGATGGAACATACATCTTTAACTTCAAGATCTTCTCTTCGCCGTTCTTGATCGAGTCTATATGCCATGTGGTCGGGCCTAGTAGGGTTACCCAGCTCGCCTCTGGAGTTAGGGTTAGGGTTAAATCTCTCAAATCCTCTCCAGCGATATTCTTTACCCCGACCTTGATCTCCTCTATCAAGCCTCCCCTAACGTATTCATCACAATAGATGCTGAGCCTCTTCCTCTTACTCTCCTCCACAACCGTTATAGTAATGAATCTCTTGACAACATGTCTTCCCTCATCATCGGCATAGCTTAAGATCACCGGGATCGTGAAGGATTTTCCAGCCGCGAGCTGATTAACGAATACCTTGAGCTTAAGCTCCTTCTCCTCTCCGGGCTTCAAGTCCCCAAGCTTACTCGTCATGGAGCCTTCCACCAAGGTTATCGGCGGATAGGCCGATTCAGGCAAGCTTACGGATATGTCGACGGATTTAGCCAGCTCGGTTCCCCGATTCACGACAGCTATCGTCAAGTCTGTTATCTTAGACGGCTTCAGGATGGCGTTCTTCAAGTATGTGTCCAAGACGACTCCAACCCCCCCAAGTGGCGAGACCTTAACAGATAGGATCCTCTCATCCTCAACGATCTGACCATATGAATCCAAGTATCTGACTGAAATCCTCATGCTTCCAAGCTTATCTGCGAGGAATCTCTCAGCCAACACCTTCAAGGAGATTTCTTTGGATTCTCCAGGTTCGAGGTCGCCGATTATGTGGGTTCCCTGACCTGAGATTATCGCCAACCCATTCGTCACGCTGTCAATCCTCAAGACTATTGAGGACGCTCTTGCAGATCCCGTGTTCTCTATCTTTAAGGTGAGGTCTTCGACTTCATCGGATCCGATCTCTTCAGGACTTATCGAGAACTTTAGATCGCTTCTACCGGTCACCCTGAACTTGACGTAGAGATATGCATGCTCCACGTTCTCCTCGTCCCAGAAGACGTATCTTATCCAGAGCTTTGCCATATACTCCCCTATCTCAACATCCTCCCCGACATCCACCAAGAACTTTAGATAGAAGTAGCTTCCAGCCCTAGGAGATTGCACGGCATAGGATCTCGTCACGGATTTCCCGGTCACCGAGTCCTTGAATCCATCAGGGAGATACAGTTTTCCCTCCGCGAATCTGAAGGTCTTATTCCAAGCATTGATCAGCCTGACGACTAGCTGGACCCCATGATCCCCTGGAGCGACCTCAATCTTCCTATCTATCTCTCCAAACCATGCGTCTGAGAAGAGGATCTCAGGTGCCTTGGCTTGAAGAGGTTGGAGCATCGATGTCAGCAAAGTTCCGATGAGTAGGATTATGATTATGCTAGTTCTCCTCATAGATCACACCATCCCTAATCTTAACCACCCTTTGGGCGGCGGAGGCGACTTCAGGATCATGGGTCACGACGACCACGGTTATTCCAAGCTCTCTATTCAATCGGCTTAAGACCTTAACGATCTCCTTGGCCGAGACTGAGTCGAGGTTTCCCGTGGGCTCATCCGCCAAGACTATCCTAGGTCTCGTCACTATCGCCCTAGCTATAGCGACCCTCTGCTGCTCTCCCCCGCTCAGCTCGGTCGGCCTATGGTTCATCCTATCTCCCAATCCGACTTGCTCGAGTGCCTCGATAGCCCTCCTCCTTCTCTCAGATCCATCCACCCCCCTCACGACAAGCGGTAGCATGACGTTCTCCAGCGCCGTCAGCCTAGGTATTAGGTTGAAGGTCTGGAAGACGAATCCAATATATCTATTCCTAAGCTTGCTGAGCTCATCATCATTTAGCTTGCTAGGATCCCTCCCCTCGATCAACACCCTGCCCCTCGTAGGCCTATCTAGGGCTCCGGCTAGGTGGAGAAAGGTGGATTTACCGCTTCCAGAGGGCCCCATCATGGCCAGATGCTCTCCCCGCTTAATCTCTATGCTTAGACCTCGGAGGGCGGCGACCTCAACGGTTCCAAGCTTGTAGATCTTCCAGACATTCTCAAACTTTATCGCTGGAACCTCCATCTCCGCCACCATCGCCTAGCTCTAGGGGCGACCATAAAAGTTTTTTGTAACTGGAGGAGTATTATTCACGAGAAGATGGAATCGGCGAAAATCATAAACTCCCTAAAGAGACTCGGATTAACGGAGTATGAGTCCAAGGCGTATATAGCCTTATTACAGCATGGAGAGGCCGACGCCTTAGAGATCTCTAGGAGATCGGGGGTTCCGAGGACTAGGATCTATGACATCTTATCGAAGCTTGAGTCTAGGGGCTTCATCCAAGGGCTTAAGGGGACTAGGCCGACGATCTACATAGCCCTCCCGCCAAGCCATACGCTAAGACCCTTGAAAGACTCGATCATCAAGGACCTTGAAGACGCTCTAAACGATCTCGAACAACTATATCTAAGAAACTCCCCACCGCAGAGATATCATGTTTGGCTCTTCAGAGGGATACGAGCATATGGAACCGCCTTGAGGCTTATAGATGAGGCCGAGGAGAGCATCTTAGTCAGGATAATATATCTTCCACATGACGTCCTTGAAAACATCTTGAATAAGTTGAGGGAGGTGAAGGCCGACGGCATAGACATCTACTTGATAATCGATGCGAGGATCCTCTCGACATCCATGCCCAAAGAGAGTGTGGCGGAGATCGTAAAGGAATTTAACGCGAGGATCCTCGACTCTCTGATACCACTCAATGGATTGGTCTTAGACTTTAAGCAAGCCCTCCTACTCTACGTCTCGCCAACCCTCCCCGAAAATCCATTCGCATTCCTCATTCAAGATATTGGAGAACTCGGAGAATTGATCAAGAAGTATATGATGAACTTGATGTGAAGAATAAAGATTAATTATCGGCGAAGATGAGGGTCGATTTAGGTTGGAAGAGAGGAAGGTCACGGGATACATAACTTTAATTGAGCCTAGAACTCGGAGAGGGTTAATCGAATATAGGCTGAGAATAGTTACGCTTGGAGGGGAGAGGATAACAGCATACATTAGAGAACTCCCGCCATGGCTTAAGCTTGGAACACCCGCAGACATCACAGTAGTTAGTGTTGGGAATAGACTTCTAGTAGATCGCCTCTCAAGAAAAAGTGGCCTACATGAGTTGAGAATAGCTCCGACGATAATCGATGAAATCACGAGGGAAACATTCACCGTGATGAGTGGGAGGATAAATGATAAATTCTTCAGCATCCCAATCCTCGATGATTACCTAGTATCGAGGCTCCCCGACAAGGTTCCATCAAAAGTCTATTGCATATTCTCTGAAAGTGAGGGAGGGTTAAGGATACTGGAGTTAATCTCGGAAAGAGAATATAGAATTTTCACAAACACTAGGAGAATTCTGAATAAGATTATAGGAAATGAGAAGAAGATAAATGAATATGTGAAGGGATTGTTGGAGGATTATGTGAAAGAGTTTGATTGATAAATCTTAAAATATCTCCTGAATTTAGATTAGATGTTAAAATGAGGATTAGATATGTTCAAGCTCCTGACTTAGATGAGAGGGTTAAGCGGATTGTGGAACTCCTCGACCTCTCACATATAGACCCAGATAGAGTTAAATGTGTTAGAAGCTATGGGACGAATGCCCCGAAAACTATCGCGAGAATTCACGGCATATCTAAAGCATTCTTAACGGGTGTTGGGATGAAGCCACATTATGTCATAGAGTTCATCGCCGAGAAGTTCGATAAGCTTCCAGATGATGAGAAGGATGAGATAATAATCCATGAACTTCTACATATTCCAAAGACCTTCAGCGGGAGCCTCCTCGATCATGGTAGAATCGACTTCGATGGGGAGGTTAAGGTTTTACATAAGATATTGAAGCGCAGGCTTAGCCGAGAAGCCTCTCAAAATTCCTCTCGATGATCTTCTCTAAAGAGATCCTATCCACTCCCTTAACATTTGAGATAAACTCCACTAGGTCGCTGATCATCGTAGGCTTCAACCTCAATCCCCTATAGTTGTATGGGCCATCACTCTCGGTTATGATCATGTCCAATTCAGCATTCTCGAGAACCCTCCTATGCTTTGGCTGAACCCTCACAGCTGGATTTATCGAGATATAGTATCCTGCCTCACCTATATCTCTCAGAAGTTTTATCGGCCCGGTATACCAGTGGAATAGCGCCATCCTAACATCCATCTTAAGCATGATCTCGAAGACCTGATCCCAAGCATCCAATGCATGGACGTTCATGGGTAGATCCAGCTCCGCCGAAATCTCGCAGAATAGCTTGAAAACCTCAACCTGTCTCCGAATACTTCTCTTAATCCTTCCATCGACTCCAACCTCCCCTATGCCCATCGCCCCACTCAGCCTAAGAATTTCCAAGACCTCTTCAAGCTCTTTCTCTGATATAGACTCGAGATCCCATGGATGGATTCCAATGAATGGTATTATGTTATTGAACCTCTTTGAGAGGTCGATCGTCCTCCTACTGCTCTCAAGATCCTCCGACACGGCTATGATCCTAATTTCTGAGAACTCTCTTAGCTCTGCATCGGAGAATGCATGAGCATGACAATGGGCATCGACCAGCATCCCATGGCCTTAACATATCATTCGAGATTAAACTTTACCCGTTGGGAGAGGTTTTTATCTAGGGAGGTCGACCGATCCTCCATGAAGATCTACTTTAAGATCTTAAGCGTCGAGACTAGGTCGAGCGTGGATTTGAGGAACATCACGAGCCATGTTAGGCGGGTCGTCGACGAGAGCGGGGTGAAGAATGGGCTCGCCACCATATTCGTTCCCCACACAACCGCTGGAATATATGTGAATGAAGATGAGAGTGGGTTGAAGAAAGACGTGGGCGACGTTTTATCAAAATTAGTTCCTAGGGGAGCTGGATACCTACATGATGAAGTCGATGATAATGCTCATGCCCATCTCCGTTCAATACTAATCTCCCCATCAATAACGATTCCAATCATAGATGGGAGGCTTGCGACCGGAACCTGGCAGAGCATATTCTTCGCGGAGTTCGACGGACCTAGGAGGAGGAGATTCATAGTTCATGTGATGGGCGATTAAATGTAGTAGTGAATCCTCTTTAACGACGGCTTAAACATGAACGCCATCAATAAGCCCGCCACGAATCCCCCTACATGGGCGGCGTAGGCGACTTGGGAGAATGGGTCGAAGAATGCGTAAACCGTTTGGAGGATGGCCATTAAGGTTATGGCTAGTAGGGCTGGGGCAACTATCGGAAAACCCATGAATATCATTATCCTCCTATATGGGAATATCACCGCAAACGCGGCCATCACCCCATAGATCGCCCCAGAAGCCCCTATCGCCGGAGTTATCAGTAGCCTCTTATATGGGAAGAAGAAGTAGATGAAGTAGGCGTGAGCGAAATCCGCCACTATCCCGCTGAGAAAATAGAGTAACAGATATCTTATCTTCCCCAAGACCATCTCTATATCAGGTCCGAAGATGAATAAGGCGAACATGTTCAAGACTAGGTGTATGAATCCGCTGTGGAGGAACATGGAGGTTATGAGCCTATATGGCTCGATCCAATTTATCGTTAGGATGGGGATCGCGCCGAACTCGCTGATAACGTGCATAAAGGCTACTGGATAATTATATTTCAATAGGATGAGAGGGAGTCCTATTAATGCGTTCACTCCGATTATCGTCCAAGTCGCGTTGGCGTTCGGGGTTCGAGCAATGTAACCCATGAAACCTCACCCCAACTCCTCAAGATTATCTGAAACCCTCCCAATATAAGCTAATGGATCGGGGGATTTCATTATCTCCCTCAAAACTATCGTCGCATAGCTTCCAGGTGGGAGCGAGAGCTTTAGAAGAAGCTCATCCTCAGTATGGGACAATATTTCGATACTCCACCTAGGGACGATTATCGGCCTGAGAGTCCCCCTAGTGGAGGTCTCTGGAAGGGATCTAACCCTAAACATGTTAAGCTCTATGCCGAGCTCCTCCAACGCCTCTCTCAATACCTCACCCTTCCAGCTTCTCGGAATGTTTGAGAGATATCCTGGGACGGGTAGGGCTATCACCAATCTTCTCATCTTAAGGAGCCTCTTAACGGTCTCCAAGTTCTCCGATCTAACCCGAATGTATCTGTCTTGCTCAGGTCTTCCACCTAGAGTTAATGGGATCACGTAGTCTCCCAACTCTGGCTCCATCAACCTTCCCTCGGCCAATATCCTCGATAACGCCTTATTGAATGCTAGGGCGGCGACGGACTCGACCATAAGCCTTCTAAGCCTCAGTGGAAGCGTTCTCAACGCTCCAGCATAATCTCTAGGTTTCTCCACTAAGTATTTCATGATCTCCCTCTCATACCTCAAGCCCTTTGGAAACGTGTTGAGGGAGTCTTCTAGATCCCAACTCTTCCGAAGATTCATTCTCGCCAATCTATTCTCCTCTCCCTCAAGTGGGGAGTATGCTGATAGGAATGCTTTGACCGCCTCCTCAAGCCTATCCTCCATGATCAATTTCCCAACTATCGCGGTTATCGGCCTTGTTATACCGAATCTTTGATGGCCGTAAAAGTTTGGGACTCCGCGAGCCTTCAACTCCTCAACGCATCTCTCAACTTCATCGGCATCAATCCTGGCATGCCTAATTCTTATCTCAAATACATTCTTTAGAAGTGATCTAGAGGTAAGCTTGGATCCAGTATCTTCAACTGGCTTAACATCTATGATTTTATCGATCTCTAATCCATCGGGGCTCATGGCTCCCCGAGGCGTGGTTATGAATTGCCATGAGATGCTCATCTTATCCTTTATCCCGCAGAATCCTATCATCTTGGGCTTTACTCCAAGCGCTCTAGAGATTATTGATGAGGCTCTGATGGTGTCTATCCCAACCTTCTTCAAGACGCATAGAGTTAGGTCTCCATAGCCAGCCCTGTACTCCCTCCACTCCTCATAAGCTCTCCTAGCATCTAATCCATTAACTAGGATCTCCCAAGTCTTGAAGTCTTCTGGCTTCTCCTTTATCACGCCTCCGACTCCAATGGTGCTCGAAACATATCCTCGTATGCCTATAAACTCTTCAACAATCGATTTATCTAGTCGGCTCAGCGAATCCGTTGATAGATCCATGGCCAACACTCCTCTAGATCCTTAAAGTAGTTTAAGCCTTCCCGTAACCCTATCGACCAGCTCTGAAGGGGCGGGGCCTATCCCTAAGGCCGTGATGGTTCCGGCTGGAACCTCGGTTAAGCCTGCGTCCTCGACTATGGATGTTGGGAGTCCTAAAGACTTGGCTTGATCATGGAGTCTCTTAAGCTCTTCAAGCCCTGAAACCCTTAACACGACCTTCTTCTGCCCCTCCTCAAGCCACGCTCTAAACCATTCAGGCTTAATCCTCCTACATTCCTCGGCGGCGGAGACGGCTGCATGCGCTGCTTGAGCCGCTATCTTCCCAACGCTCATCCCCAGATCTACTCGAATCAATATCGCCTGCTTGTACGCGAATTCCATAACCCTGTCAAAAAACGTTTAATCAGAATAATTTAGAGATATATTGCGGTGAATGAGTTGAGGGTCTTACTCATGCCCCTAGCATCGAAGCTTAGGAGGTTCAAGGAACTCGACGATATCCTTAGGGGGCTGAAGATCCTTGTCGACGGATTATATGACTCCGAGTCTTCTCCATCCTCTAGGGAGGAGGCCCGCCGCGAATCAGGGGAGTTCGACGCCGTGATAGCATTAGCTCTAACCGGCGGTATCGAGGAGATGTTGCTTGGGGTTGGGGAGGCTGAGAAGCCCTTAATCGTAGTCGCCCATGATCAGCTGAATAGCCTCGCAGCATCTATCGAAGCCTCGTCAAAGCTTAGAAAGATGGGTAATCCGAGCTGGATAATAGGTGCTTGGACTCCTGGGGCGAGAAAGAGGATAGAGTCTGTCTTAAGAGGGATCGAGGCGGCGTTAAGGTTTAGTGGGATGAGGATAGGGTTGATCGGGGGTATAAGTCCTTGGCTGGTCTATAGCAAACCTGATCCGAACTCCTTGAAGGAGCTCTTCGACATCGAGTTAGTCGAGGTCGGCAGGGATGAGCTTTACTCGAAATTTGAGTCATCGAAGGTCGATCGAGGTCTGATGGATAAGGTGTTGAGAGAAGCTAAACGCGTTGAGATCTCTGAAGATGATTTGGGAGAGGCTTTGAGAGTTTACCAAGCATTGAGGGAGATAGTTGAGGAGCATGGTCTAGATGCTTTAACGATTAGATGTTTTGATCTCATAGAGGATCTGGGGACGACCGCCTGCCTAGCCCTCTCCCTCCTCCAAGACGATGGAATCGTAGCAGGTTGCGAGGGCGATGTCCCAGGCCTGCTCTCGATGATCTTGGGAAGACTTCTCAGCGGCTCCCCAACCTTCCTCGCAAACATCTCGGAGATAGGCGATGACTACATCTCCTTAGCGCATTGCACGATAGCTTTGAGCATGGTCGATGAATATCATCTACTAACCCACTTCGAGTCGGGGATGGGCGTCGGGGTTTCGGGGAGGATATATGATGGAGGGAGGGTAACCTTACTGAGATTTAGGCCGGATCTTAGAAGGCTTAGAGCCATCCGCGGGACGATCCTAAACGGCAACCCATCTAAGGCGCTTGCATGTAGAACCCAGTTCAGGATCAAGGTGAGGGGAGATCCTAGGAAGATTCTCGAAGACCCGCTTGGAAACCATCACGTCATGGCCTTGGGAGATCTCGTTGACGCCGTTAAGTCGTTTTGCATGTTGAAGGGTATTGAGGCCGAGATTCTATAATTGATCACTTTTGCCGAAGATCTCCTTAAGCCTTTGAACTCCCCCGGATTTCTTAAGATACTCGGCGACGCTCCTTGACACGAAGTCTTCCCATAGATCTCCTTCAACGATCCTCTTCCTAATAGCGGTTCCCATCTCCACATCCCTCCGATAAAGCTTCGGCTCCCTCACCTCATATCCAGCCTCCTTGAAGAGCCTTTGAACCAGCGGATTATTCGTGTAGACTACGTGGAATCTTGGGCAATATGACTCTATCCTTGAGACCCATAGTGAGTGTTCCCCGACATCTGGAACCGGTATTATGAGTACCTTCGATAGATCAACCTCACCATCCTTTAGCATAAGCCTGATCATCTCGAACCTCTCACCAGCCGTGAACGGGTTCTCGAACGTGTGGCTATATTGTGAGCTCCCGATAACTATTATCAGCTCATCGCATTCCTCCAGCGCTTGCTTGATCGCGTGGAGGTGGCCTAGGTGCGGCGGCTGGAATCTTCCCACGAATAATCG
>Ga0190367_1001531_pt1 | contig 13195 bp, 12 predicted proteins | sample 4872181011_MG_FD_171838 | JGI IMG/M metagenome (GOLD analysis project Ga0190367, IMG submission 171838) | Hydrothermal vent microbial mat bacterial communities from Southern Trench, Guaymas Basin, Mexico - 4872-18-10-11_MG | ecosystem: Environmental > Aquatic > Marine > Hydrothermal vents >...
CCTGAGTTGGCTACAGCCGAGGATTCAACCACCTTGTCTTCGTGCTTAATTCGAACCTTTACTCTTACTACCATGGCGATATAACCTCAAGGGAACAAACCTACCGAACGCCTTCCTGATATATCTCATACGCCAAACGCGTAAGGGTATAAACCTGCCAAACTTACGCATTCGGAACACCTATGCAAAATAGGAAGCTACTTTACTAATTAAACTTACTATGGATGCGAGTCACTAAAAAGTTGTCTTTTACCAAACCTTACACCTCAATTATCTCTGCCACCTACGCGCATAAAGGAATCAGCACCTCAAGCCTCAGTAATTGCTTAACGTTATGTGCTATCACATTGAAAACAATAAATGAATGAGGTAGCAACCCCCAGAACTCTCATGCCACTGCTTTCTAAACCTAGTTGATGCATCAGGGCTGATACCTAGCCGTGAGTATCGTGGGAAGGAGAAGATTCCAAAGAAATTGAAATTATTGGACATTTTAAAACCAAATTACTCATTATCACAAAGCTAGGATTGCCTCTACTCTCTTGAGGCTTCTCGTCACCGGGTCAACCTCGAGGCCGAGGCCCTCCAGCGCGTGCAGCCCCAGTACCTCGTTATCCATTTCCTCGGCAAACACAACTATCGTCGTCGCCCTTCTTCCCATGCACTCGACGACTGCTTCACCCACGTTCCTTGTAATGGTCCTGTTATCAATTGTCCTGAACCTTCTACTGTCTGAGGGCGCCACTCCCAGCGTCTTGAGGGTGACGCGTTTGATCCATGTGTACGTACTACCAGTATCGACGAGCAGATCAAGATCCACAAACCTGGACTCATCACGGGGATTGTAGACCCTGACCCTAGCAACCGTATGCCTCATGCGCAAACCTCGGACCTCAGCTACTACCTATGTAAGCGGAGAAATTCCTTTAAACACAACTATTACTTCAAAAGTGCTGTCAGGTTAAAAACGGCACCTTTATCACTTTTGAAATCTTCCAAGAGGTAAATACTTTCCCTTTAGCCCCTCCCACCGCCTAACCTCGTAATGTAGGAATCGCGGCGATCCTTTCAAGTGCCTCGCTGAGTCTCTTGATGTTGCACATTCCCGTTTTTCTCAGCTGAGAAGGCCACAGAATTGGGATACATGCGGGGCTGGGCGGCCACATAAACCCTCACATACCTTAAGAAGGTATTTCAGAAGTGCTATTAATCCGTCCACCTGAAGTGCTGTGTTGCTTCTTTTGTTGCGTTTTCGAATATTTCTGCGGCCTCTTTATCGTCCGCTAGTACTCCGTATAGGGTTTCGACGGCGTTGCTTCTCAGGTAGTTTTCTATAAGTTTGTTTATAAGATCTGAGAAGCTTTCACCCGGCTTTTTGAGGGATTTTAGTTTTTCGTATGCCTCGACGGTTACGGGGATGCTCTTGTACCCTCGCATGTTTACGCCCTCCGCGTATTCCACATTTGGGGATCGGGATGTGTGAGGGCACGTTCTATACAACATTAACATTGAGTGTAGAGATCATAAGGGCGGATGCATTTTCTGAAAACAAAAAGGAGGGAAAGTTGGGTTGGGCATGTGCTGACAATCGTCAGTCTAGGGAACTTCTTATTCCGGCGAGGTATTCTGCGATTTTCTTCTTTTCGCCGAAGTTGTAGCTTGCCGCTATTATTATTTCTTCCATTATGGGGGAGCCACCGCCGTGCACGCCCGCTACTTGGGACACTCCGGTGAGAGCGGAGCACAGCGTATCTGACAGGAATCTGAAGCACCTGTGTATGTTTTCTGCGGGAATTCCCTCCTTTCTTTTGATGTACTTTTCGAGGTACGGTTTTGTTTCGGGGTTTATGAATTCATCCTCGTAGGGCAGGGTTGCGGGGAGCCCTCCTGCGAGTTCGGTTAGGATTTCGTATTCACGGTAGATGTGGACGCCTGCATGTCTTCTTCCGACGTTTGTGTAGATGACGTTTGGTATCTGGGTGCCGGACGGGTGCTTTGTGGAGGTGACAGCGGACGCTATGCCCGCGGCGTATACCAGTTCTCCCACGCATACCAGTTCAACGAGTCTGGATCTGACGTGTGGCTTGTCCCTGATTCCGTTGTATTCGGATACGAGTACTGAGGCTCCTAGGATGATGTCCGTGACCGCCGGTTTGCATCCTGTGTAGCTGTGTCTGTGGAAGTTGGCGAAGTGGTGCGCCAGTACTCCGGCGTAGGGCCACTCGCCGCATAGGAACACTCTTTCCCAAGGGACAAAGACGTCGTCGAACACCACGAATGAGTCTCCGACCCCGTATACTTCCGCGGGGCAGTGTAGTTCCTTTCGGGGCCTCGGGTATGCTACTCTTGTGATGAGTTTTACTCCCTCCGTATCGGCGGGTATTGCGAACGCGACGGCGTAGTCCTTATCTTTTTCGGTCATTGCCCTTGTAGGGAGCACTATGATCTCGTCTGCGTATGCTGCCATTGTTATGTGGTTCTTTGCGCCCCTTACGATGATTCCCTCGTCGGTCTTTTTGACTATTCTGACGTAGAGGTCGGGGTCGGGCTGCTGGTGGGGTCTAAGGCTTCTATCTCCTTTGACGTCGGTTTGTGCCGCCGCGGCGGTGAGGTCGTTCTTTTGGAAGTACTCGAGGTATTTGAGGAAGTTTTTGTGGTAGTCTGTGCCGTATGCTTTATCGACCTCGTAGGTTACGACGGAGAGGGCGTTGATGGCGTCACATCCCATGCATCGCTGTATGCATCCGCCGGTTATGTGGCACAGTTTTCTTATCATTTCCTGCTTTTTGAGGAGGTCTTCGGGGCTTTGGGCTATGTGGGTGAAGCGGTTTATTTCCTGACCTGTGATATGGGATTTTGTTACTAGGAGGTCTTTATATTTTGGGTCCATAGCGAGTTCGAATGTTTTCGCGATTACTCTTATTCCATACATCAGGAGGTGATGGTCGCGCGAGACACGTTTTCCTTCCATGTACACGTTTGGCTTCATTTTCTTGAGATCCTCGATGTACTCCTCGGGGGTTCGCATACTCAGGTCACCTGTGGTAATGATTTTGGATGGAATATATTATATTGTTGTGTGAGAAATAAAAAATGAATGGGACCGTGGGGGACCCATTGGGTGCGCGTGCGGTTCATGTGACAGTTGCTATTAGTTGTTACTAATTGTCATGCATTGTAATTCACATGTTTTAGTAGATGGAGGATTGATTATATGATGTAATGCCAAAAATAATTAGGGAGAAGATGAAGTATTGCATGCGGGGGGAACTGGTGCATGAAGGTTGTCCAGACGGTTGTTCCTGACGAGTTGCACAAGAAGCTTGTGGAAATTTCGAGGAAGGAGGGAAAGTCGATAAAGCAGATAGTCAGGGAGGCGCTTGAGGAGTGGATTGCGTGGAAGAGCGAGATCAAGGACGACGCTTTTCTTAATTTCAAGCCGGAGGACTTCGGGGTTGAAACGGATTCCAGCAGGTTGGAGAAGGTGCTGTATGGGGAGGAGAGGAAGTGAGAATATTTGTGGATGCGTCGGCGTACATTGCGTACTTCAACGTTCGTGATAAGAACCACGGAAGGGCGATGAGTTTTCTGGAAAGGGTGAGGAATCGCGAAATATGGCCGGTGGTGTTTTTCACTTCCGATTACGTGTTCGATGAGGTTGTTTCGGTGATCCTGATATTGACGGGAAGAAGGGATCTCGCGGCGCGGGTGGGGGATGCTATCTTATCTTCGAAGATAACTAGGGTCATCAGGGTGAACAATGAAATCTTTCGAAGGGCGTGGGACTTATTCAAAAAATGTAAAGAGAAGTCATGGACTTTTACCGATTGTACGTCTTTCATAATTATGGAGATGAACGGGATAAAGACCGCGTTTACCTTCGATGAGCACTTTAGGGAGGCCGGGTACACGGTAGTTCCATGATTGAGTATCCGCAAGGACGCGGATAATGGACGGAGGGGTTGTCATTCCAGGGCCTTTGCGACGAGTTCGGTGATGTCGAGGACCTCAAGTTGCACGCCGTAGTGTTCACTCGCGTCTTTCAGGTTTCTCTTGCAGAACGGGCATGATGAGACCAGAACGCTAGCATTTGTCTTAAGTGCGTCTTCTAATCTCCTGTATGCAGTTTTTAGTGCGAAGTCTGGGTAACCTGACTTTACGCCGCCGCCCGCGCCGCAACAGAACGCATTTTCTCTAGTTCTCTTCATTTCTATGAGTTCAACTCCTAAGCTTTTCAGTACTGTTCTTGGCGGGTCGAAGATCTTGGCGTGCCTCGCGAGGTGGCACGGGTCGTGGTAAGTAACCTTGAGATCGAGTTTGTTCTCGAATTTCAGTCTTCCTTTCTTTATTTCTCGTTCTAGGAACTCCGTGATGTGGAGTATTCTGAATCTCGGGTAGACCCGTAGTTTCCGCGGGTAGTCTATTCTGAAGGTTCTATAGCATCCCGCACACGAGGTTACGATTTCTTTAACCCCAAGGCTGTGGATCAGCTTGACGTTGTGTTTTGCGAGATCCCTCACGATATCTGTCTGCCCGGTTCTGAGAAGGGGAGAGCCGCAGCACCACTCGTCCGGAAGGATAGTGAATTTCACTCCCAACGCACTCAGTATTCTGACGGTTGCGATGGCGATCTCCGTCTGCCTGTAGGACGATGTGCATCCGACGAAGTAAACTATGTCAGGCTTGTCGCTGAGCTCCACGTCCTTTGGAAGCCATTTAAGTCTGTCTTCATGTTTTTCGAAGTAGGGGTTATGCTCCTTCAGGACGTGTTCGCCGAACTGCTTATGTCTGGGAAGGGGGCCCACACCATCTTTCACAGCCTTTTCTCTCAACGCCTCTATAATTTCGGTGATGTACTGGCTTATGGGGTATATGCATTGGGTTGTGCAATTTCCGCATGTTGTGCATGAGTAAAGCACATGAATCAGGTGATCGGTCCATTTGAGTTCGCCGTTAAGTATTCCTTTCGCTATGCTCATTCTTCCGGGTGCGCTATAGATCTCAAATTTGTATTCCACGAGTGATGGGCAATTTTCGTAGAAGAGGGGGTGTCCAGTGAATGTGCAGTACTTACACTGATAGCATCGATGCAGGATTTCACTCAATTTCTCTAACGACATCTCTCACCATCCTCCCGCATCAGGGCGTCCACATGTGGGGATTCATTATATTATTCGGGTCGAGAAGCGCCTTTATCTTCTTAATAAGGTTTAGAAAGGCGGGGTCTGCGTGTTTTAGCACAATTTTCTGCAGTGAGGGCGAGGGTTTCCACGGCAGGCCTCCGAGGTTCAGCACCATTTCACAGATTTCCACGAGGGTGTCATGGACCCTTTTCATCTCGTCAGGATCCTTCTTGTTGTAGGGGAACGTGTACATGATGAGGCATATGTGCCCGCCTCTGAACAGCCTTATGAGCTGGAGGTACTGGAGGTCATGTTTCTTTGCGATCTCAATACCGTTGTTCCATGCCTCCTTTATCCTCTCTATCGGCACGCAACAACCGAGGTACTCAACGCCTCCTCCTTCTCTGAGATCCATGAAGCCTAGGGGTTGCGGCAGCCAGAGCAGTACGTCCTTTACGATGTCGGGGGGTTCGAAGTATCTTATGGTGCTGCCCTTGCTTTTCTCGTCCTTTACGATTTTATCCACAGAATTTACCTTGAAATCGTACTCCTCCTTGGTCATGCCGCTCATAAATATGTCCATGTAGAACTCGGGGACGCCCGGGGGCTTCTCCCTCATTTGGTATCTCTCCCTTGAGGAGCCCGTCCAGCTTGTAACATCAATGTCGTCCGCGAGTCCCATCTTTGCGATTCTCATTATGAGGGAGATCACGTCCTCTATTTTGTCCGCCGCCAGTGTCAGAACACCTCTCACTTCCGGCTTGGGCCACAGCTGGATTCCCGCCTTCGTTATGATTCCCGTTGCCCCAAACCATCCGATGAAGAGTCCCGTCAGTTCCGGTAGGAATGCCCTTGTTATCCAAGAGGAGGTGACTGCACAGGATCCTACTCTTACCACCTCGCCGGTCGGTAGTACAACCTCTAGACCGTTTATGAGATCTTGGCTAAACCCGTACTTCAGGCTGGTATGTCCTCCGCCCCAAATTACCATGTTGGAAATTACGCCCACCGATGGTGGGGCATGCGGCAACGGGTACTCAAGATCCGGAAAGTTCTCCTCCAAGTACGTTTTCAGTTGGCCGGTTGTCACGCCCGCCTCCACGACCGCGTACATGGACTCTCTGTTTACCTCGATGATTCTGTTCATCCTTTTAAGATCGATAACTATGCCTCCCTCACACGGAATTGCAAGACCCGAAAGGGACATTCCTCCGACGCGTGGGGTTATCGGAATCTTTTCCCTATTTGCAAGCGTCACTATTTTCTGAACTTCCTCGGTGCTTTTGGGCATGACGACGAAGGATGGCCTGCGCGGTGGCTCCAAGCTGGGATCATATGAGTAGTAGTACAGGACCTCCTCATCGTCGGAAACGTACTCCGGTCCTACAATTTTCGCGAGTTCCTCGCGTATTTTCTCGTGTTTATTCATTTTACTCACCAAAAAATTATGTGAGGAGGTATGTCACTCCTCCTCTTCCTGCATTTCTATTATTATCTCGCAGACAGGATCTCCTCTTGCGATTGCCTTAGGTATTGAGCACTTAGCATTGACCCCGAGTCCTTCGTAAAGCCCGGTTATGTAGGCCGCGAAGAGGTTTGTGCAGATTTCGGGTGCCCTTCTTATGGCTCTTGCAACTGGGCATTTCTTTTCTATCTTAACTGCTCTGGCGGGGGAGAACTCCTCCCACTCTCCCTCTATCCCTATGGAGTCGTCGGTCAGGTCTATTACTTTCGTCATCGCGGTTGCATCTCTTTCCTCTATTTTAAAAGCCTGAGCAACCCGAGGCGCGATTTCCCGGCCCATCTTCCTGAACTCCTCTTCCAGCCCTTTGAGGGCCTCTTCCCCGTACTTGTCGAGAATGTACCTCATGGCCCTCGCAAACCACCTGAAGACCTGATCTGCGGCCATAATGGCGGCTCTTTTGATCTCCTCACTCGTGCTCATAGAAGAACCACCCAGGCGCTCCATTTACTGAAAAAGTTTCTGTGAGAACATTATAAAAATGTCTGCATCTAATAAGATTGTTTCGAACTGCATCCATGCTGGGAAAAATTGCAGAGAAGAACTTTAAAACGACAAGATTTTCGTGAATATGAGCATATGGCGGATCTGTGGGTGCTGGTCTTGCTGAGATAGATGGCCCACCGCCGCGTGGCTCCTGATACCGTTATGAACATTTCTCTCAGTGAGGGATCGCCTCTGGTTGAGACGACGCATGCGGCTGACATATCCCTTTGCCGAAGTGAGGCATCTAATTATGCCTTTTTTGCAGAGATCCGAATTGTAGGAAAGATATTTAATGGCAGTTGTTAATTATATTCACACACGTGGACACATCTCTACGAAGGTGGGAGAAGAGATGAAGTTGGAGGACATAAAGACGATCGCAGTGCTCGGCGCCGGAACCATGGGTCACGGCATTGCGCAGATATGTGCGATGGCGGGCTTTAACGTGAACCTCATGGATATCAAGGAGGAAATTCTCAAGGGTGCGATGGAGAAAATCAAGTGGAGTCTTTCAAAGTTCGTTGAAAAGAGGAGGATCTCACAGGAGCAGGCGGATCAGGCCTTCTCCAGAATAAAGACAATGACGTCTCTGGAGGAGGCCGTTAAGAACGCGGACTTCGTAATAGAGGCGGTTCCCGAAAATCTGGATCTTAAGAAAAAAGTCTTTGCAGATGTCGATAAAAATGCACCCCCGCACACAATAATCGCAAGCAACACAAGTTCACTTCCAATTCCGGAGATGGCCGATGCCACCAACAGACCAGATAAAGTCGTGGGCATGCACTTCTTCAATCCGCCACAGATGATGTTGCTGGTCGAGGTAATCTCTCATGACAAGTGCAGTGAGGACACTGTCAAGGTCACGGTGGATCTTGCGAAGAAGTTGGGCAAGGTTCCGATAATTGTCCGAAAGTACGTTCCTGGGTTCGTTGTGAACAGAATCCTTGGTGCGTACACTTGGGAAGCGGCATGGATGGTGTATCGTGGAGAGGCGACGCCCGTTGAGATAGATTCCGCGCTCATGTACAAGGTAGGGCTCCCAATGGGGCCATTTGAGCTTGCAGATCTCGTGGGACTAGACATCTATGTGGCACAGGAGAAGATGGCTCCTCTTCTTCAGAAGTATGAGCCTCGCCCGAGGCCCATATGCCCACTATTCTCCGAGTATGTAAAAGAAGGGAAGCTTGGTAGGAAGGTTGGTAAGGGATTCTACGAGTACAAGAAGACCGAGGCGGGATGGGAGAGGCCCTCTATCCCGAGGGAGGCTGGAGAGAAAATTGATCCTGTATGGATCATGGCGCTGGCAGTAAATGAGGCGGCGGCACTCATAAGAACCGGGATTGCAACAAGGGATGACATAGAGACTGGAGTGAAGCTTGGGCTTGGTTTCCCAAGGGGAATACTCGAAATGGCGGACGAGTGGGGAATTGACAGGATAGTCGAGGTGCTGAGGGAGAAGCAGAAGAAGTATCCCGACCTCAAGGACGTCTATGAGCCGGATCCTCTGCTTGTGGATATGGTGAACAAGGGACAACTGGGTAAGAAGAGCGGCAAAGGATTTTATGACTACGAGAAGCCCACCGAGTTCAGAACCATAATTGCAAAGAAGGAGCCTCCAATCGGATGGATAATCCTCAATAGGCCTGAGAGACTCAATGCGATAAACGCCGAAATGATCGAGGAGATAAGCCGCGCACTTGACATGTTCGAGGAAGATAAGGACGTAAGAGTGGTTGTCTTCAAGGGCGCAGGGGATAGGGCGTTCTCCGCGGGGGCGGATGTCACGACGTTCAGGTTCCAGCCGCCGGCGTTCAACACCGCGGTCTTCACGTTCAGGATGCACAGGCTCACCCAGAAGATAGAGTGGTACCCCAAGATAGTGATCGCCGCAATCAACGGATACGCCCTCGGGGGCGGACTGGAGCTCGCGATGGCCTGCGACCTCAGAATTGCAAGCGACAAGTCCCAGTTCGGGCAGCCCGAGGTCAACCTCGGAATAATACCCGGATGGGGCGGAACCCAGAGGCTTGCGAGGATAGTGGGCCCCGCCAAGGCCAAGGAGCTCTGCCTCCTTGGCGAGAGAATCCCGGCGGAGGAGGCATACAAACTGGGACTTGTGAACAAGGTTGTCCCGGCGGAAAAGTTCGACGAGGAGGTAAAGAACTTCGCAATGAGGATAGCGGAGGGCGCGCCGCTTGCCCAGCGCGCGATAAAGTACGCGGTGAACTTCGGATGGCAGGCGCCCCTCAGCACGGGCCTGATGCTCGAGGCAATGGGACTGGCCCTGGCGGCGAACACGAAGGACGCGATAGAGGGAGTGACGGCGTTCCTCCAGAAGAGAAAGCCGAAGTTCAAGGGAGAGTAAAGGATCTACGTCTTCAGAAGGATCTACTACTTTTTTCTGCACACCGGACAATCCTCTCTTTTTTGAACACTTATTTCTTCGAAAGTCATGGTGGTTCCGTCGTAAATTACCATTTTGCCCACTGCGGGTTGTCCGTATCCTGTTAATATTTTTACCGCCTCTGTTACCTGCATCATTGCCAGAATTCCCGGTGTTGTGCCGAGTACGGGGAACACCTCGGCTGACGGTGGGGGTTCTGGGATTACGCACTGAAGACATGGCCCCTTTCCTGGAATTATAACGAGCATCTGGCCATGCATCCCGTAAACGCCCGCATGTATGAACGGTCTTCCGACCTCGACACATACTCTGTTGATAAGATATCTGGTTTCCCAATTGTCCATCCCATCTATCACCAAATCCACTCTCTTTACGAGATCCATAATGTTACTCTCGTTTATTTCGGCAAACACCTCCTCAACCTCGACGTGAGGGTTCAATTTCCGCAATTTCTCCGCCGCTGACCTTACTTTTGGCGTCCCAATATCTCCGGTCCAGTGGAGGATCTGCCGGTTCAGATTGCTCAGCTCCACCCTTTCCTTATCAACCAGTACTATCTTCCCAACACCCGCCGCCGCAAGGTAAAGCGCAGCCGGGGATCCAAGACCGCCGACCCCTGCGACCATTACGGCTGCATTCTTGAGGCGCTGTTGCCCCTCCCTCCCGAATATCCTTATCTGCCTATCATAACGGGCAAGTTCCTCCTCTGACAGACCCGCCAATGCACTCACCGCGAAGCGTTTTGCACAATTAGTTTGTGTGCAAAAATATAATCAAGCTTATCCTTTTGCCATACGGGCTGCCATCTCCAGTGTGGAGATCGCCGCGAATCTCAAACTCTCGGGAAGATGCTGTAAGCCAGCATCTATGAAGCCCCTGACAAGTAGGGCTGTGGCCTCATCCTCATTAAACCCCTTCATCATGAGGTATATCATTTCCTCCTCGGAAATCCTCCCCAGCGCGGCCTCATGCGTTAACTCAACATCGTTGAACTTGGACTTCAATGAAGGGATCGCCTCCGCCTCGGCGCTATCGGATAAAAGTAGGCCTCTGCACTCAAGATGTCCCCGCACCTTCTGAGCCTCGGCAATGAGCTGACCGCGCATTATGACCTTGGCGGAATCACGAATGACGCTTCTCGACGTAATTTCTCCGCGTGCATTCTCCCCTCTGAAGATTATGCGCCCACCGACATCCATGAAAGCGGAACCCCTTCCCAGCACTATTGTTGTCAGATAGCTGCACGCATTTCGGTGTTCTATCACAGTGGGGAGCATTTGCAGGCTCTTGACGGAATGCATGTTGATGTAGTAATTGACAAAGGTTCCTCCTTCTTCGACCACAACGGCGGCCCTAGGCCTCACATGGAACTCCGGAGCCCACCCGTGGATCATTGTGAAGGTGACCCTTGCTCCCCGCTTGACAAAGAATTCGGAGACCCCTATATGTAAACCCCTATTTGCGGTGGTTGCACACCCGGTAATCAAATTGAGTTCGGAGTTCTCGTCGGCAATTATTATGTTGTGAACCGCCTGAGCGCCGCGGTGGCACGACATGAGAAGGCATGTTTGCACTGGGATCTCTATCTTTACGTTAGGTGGAACATAAATGAAGTACCCGTGCTGGCGGAAGACCTCGGCCGCGGCAGTATACTTATCCTGATCTACTGGAATCGCGCTCCAGTAGTAGTCCTTGAGCCAGTTGAACTTCCTCAAAGCCTCCGAAATCGGGGCCACGATTAGTCCTCTTTCTCTCAACCACTTGAGTACTGTGGATCTGAGCACGCGGCCATCTATCTGCAGATATGTACCACTTACTCTCCGCTCATTCACGTCTATGCCAACGGCCTCCCCGGCCTTTCTGAGGTCGGGTGGCAGACTCTCTATGGTTTCGTTCTCCACATCTCCCTCTTCCTCGAAGTTGAACTCTTCCAGGTCAATATCTGGGCCGTATGGAGCCCTTTTCCTCAAAGCCTCCTTAGCGTTTCTCAGAAGGTTATTTAATCGCCCTTCCACTTTCGACCACTCCGTACTTCTCAAACTTCTCATATCCGTACCTCAGAATTTTCTCCATTATTGACGGATCCCCGCTGTATACGATTTTGCCGTTGATCATCACATGTATCACGTCCAATCGCCTAAGATAGCGCAAGATGTGGCCAGTATGCGTAACTAGAAGGATGGAGGAACCCGCATCTATCAGCCTGTTTATCATCGATGCTATAACGCTCAGGCTGTCAATATCGACCCCGCTATCCGGCTCATCCAGTAACGCGAGCCTCGGCCTCTGAAGAAGTGTGATGAACAGTTCCGTCTTCTTCATCTCCCCACCGCTGAACCCGTGAAACAATTCTCTTCCCACCAGTTGGCGGATGCCCAATTCGTCAATAACGGAATCCGCGTTGGAGCCGAACTCCTCAGAGAGTTTATCAATGAAGTAACCGAGTTTTATCCCGATTCGCGGAGGGTTTTGGAATGCCAGTGCGATTCCAAGTTTAACCCGTTCATATGGCTTCAAATCGTTGATTTTTACTCCATTGAACAGAATAGAACCCCGCACAATTTCGTATCTCGGATCTCCCATTATTGTCTTCAGCAATGCGGACTTTCCGGCGGCATTTGGCCCCATAAGCACGCCCACATCGCCTTCACGTATACTCAAGTTGACGCCGTGCAGTATTTCCTTCCCGCCAGCGCGGACACTGAGATCCCTTACTTCCAGCAGGTTGCTCATTCGAATCATCTCATCGGTACGAGTCTACAACCAGTTCCCTACAATTTGTAGGTTCGTATATAAATATTTGCTACTATATGTAAAATCCGATAGAAACAGCAATTATGCTATTCGCGAAATTTGACAGTCGAAGTGGATGGACAATAACAATTAACGACCCATCACGGCCAGTTATTGAACTTTCGCGCTAATGATATACTCAATCAGAAAATCCAGTATTCATCATTAAAAACTATTCCGAAACGTCTAGTACTCGTCTTCCTTCACGATGTTCCGGGAGATCAAAGTTATGTTATTGTCCCGACAGAACTCCTGCGCCTTGTCCGTAGCCTCCACCGCGATTATCACCTTCTCTGCCCTCATACCGAGCAACTCCTCTATCCTCTTGCACTTGACGAAGAACCACTCCGCGTCGTCCCTCTCGACGAAACTCTTGACCTCCATGAGCACCTTCTTCTCGTCGCTGACGAAGATGTCTATCTCCAACTCGGCGCCAACCGGGAGTATTTTACCGTCCGGATCGGTGACCCTCAGCCTCCTTATCTCGGAAATCTTAACCCCGAATCTGCTCAACGCATCGCTATAGGTCTCCAGAATTAGAACTTCAAGATTCCTCCCGAGTCTTCGACCCAACGCCCCGACCTGCACCCTTAAGTTCTTCACCTCGACGGACAACTCGCTTATCCGTCGTGATAATTCCGCAATTTGGTTCTCGACCCTTAAGAATCTTTCATTGTACTCTCTCCGCATTTCTTCAAATCTTTCGTTGTATTCTCTCCGCATTTCCTCGAGTCTTTCATCAATTCGTGCAAATCTCTCGTTATACTCTCTGCGCATCTCCTCAAGTCTTTCATCGATCTTTGCAAACCTCTCATTGTACTCTTTTCGCATCTCCCGCATTTCCCTTAACATCTCATCGAACTTCTG
>Ga0190367_1001532_pt1 | contig 13176 bp, 18 predicted proteins | sample 4872181011_MG_FD_171838 | JGI IMG/M metagenome (GOLD analysis project Ga0190367, IMG submission 171838) | Hydrothermal vent microbial mat bacterial communities from Southern Trench, Guaymas Basin, Mexico - 4872-18-10-11_MG | ecosystem: Environmental > Aquatic > Marine > Hydrothermal vents >...
CACTACCGATTACTATAATGAGAGTGGAGCTTCTATTAATCCTATCCACGATGGCGATAGATGGGTCCAATATAAAATTATTTTTACCTCAGATCCTGAGAAAATAGCAGGAACTCCTTGGCTAGAATCCATTACAATTAACTATAAAGTTGCCACTCATAAAACTTTCCTTTATGTTTCCAATGATGGTAAGATTGGTATTGGAACAGATTCACCTACAAAAGCTCTTCATGTAGTTGGGGATATTTACAAAACTGGAACTTCAAACTTTGTTGAGGATATAAACGAAACTCATCAATTAGTTTATGCAAGCTTAGAAGGTGGTGAAGTTGGTATTTACTGGCGTGGTACAGGTTTGTTAGAAAATGGTAGAGCTAGGATAGAGTTTCTAGAACATTTCAAGTTGGCTTTAAGTAAAGAAGCGCCTATAGTAGCAATGGTAACTCCTACTTCTAGATGCCAGATGTATGTTAAAGAAAAAACTCATAGCTATATAATAGTAGTAAAGTTTTAATGGCTGTAGTGGCAGCTTCGACTTTTTAATTATGGGGGTGAGGAAAGATTATGAAAACTATAAGCCAATAAGACTTAAGAAAAATCAGTAAAACTTTTTTAGCTTATTTTAAAAAGAAAGATCATGATATAATTTTATGGAAATTATTTTCTATTCCAAAGAAAGGAAAAAGGAAATTATCTCCAAAGTTTCCAAAGCTTTGTTGGAGGGGAAAGTAATAATTTATCCAACAGAAACTGTATATGGTATTGGAGCCAAAATTGATATTGAAAAAAGCATTAGAAGGGTTTTCGAAATAAAAAAACGCAAAAGTAAACCACTTTCCATAGCTCTATACTCAGTTTCCGAAATAAAAAGATATGCCTATGAAAATAAGTTGTCAAAAGCTCTTGCAGAGAAATTTTTACCAGGTCCTTTAACATTAGTTTTAAGGAAAAAGAAAAGCGTGCCAGATTATGTTACATGTAACTTAAATGAGGTTGGGATAAGAGTTCCTGAAATAGATTTTATAAGAGAAATTATTCGAAAAGTTGGAGCTATAACTTCAACCTCGGCCAATTTATCGGGTGGAAAAAGTCCGTGTACATTAAATGAGGCTATTTCGCAAATATCTGCAGATATCGGAATTGATTGTGGCAAAACCAAATATTGTAGGGAATCAACTATCATAAGAGTTCATGAAGATAAGGTCGAGCTTTTACGAGAAGGTGTTATAAAATTTGAGAAAATCATGAAATTTATAGAAGACAATTTTTAAACTATAAAATTTATAATAGATTTATTGGAGGTGTTAAACTTGAGAGTGGACTTCACAAAGATAAAAGGTAAATCAGTTGTTGGGCAAACTGGAAAATTGTTTGGAGAGGCTGTTGATATAGAATTTAATACTAAAACAGGAGAGTTGCAGAGCTTGATAGTAAAACCAACTGAATACGTTCTGGAGCACTTTAAGGAGATGATTGTTAAGGAAGGTAATGTAAAACTACCTTTTAGAGCAGTAACAGCTATAGGAGATTTCGTTATCATAAACGAAGAAGAGATAGGCTAAATATTATGAAAGATGTTTCAAGGTTTTTTCTAACCTTTTTTTGCCTTTTGATATTTTGGTTTCTACTCGCGAGTGCCAATTTTGAGAATTTAATATTTGGTACTCATTCAAAGATTCTTTCTTTTTTTGAAGATTTGATATTTGGTATTGTCTATTCAACAATTCTTTCTATTCTTTTTTACAGAATTTTTTTAAGCAGAAAATTTGCATTAAGATTGAGTGATTTTAAAAATTTTTCCTTGCATATTATCAATTGGGTGAGGGAAGAAGTAAAAATGCACATTAAAGTTTCATACGCAATCTTAACAGGTAGAGCCGTCAATCCTGTAATTATAGAGGTTAAATACCCCAAAAAACTTAAAAATTCTATTATAACTCTGATTTCGATATTTATAACAGCAACTCCAGGAACATTGGCACTAAATGCGGGTGAGGATAGTATATTTATACATTCTCTATTTCACATTACTAAGGAAGAAGTAGATAGGTTTTGTAAATGGCTATACAAATTGCAATTTTAGCAGTGGCAATTTGCTTGATAGCGATAAGAATGGTGAGGGGTCCTACTATCTACGATAGAATTCTAGCTCTGGATACCTTAACTCTTGTTTTTGCAGCATTGCTCTTATTACTTGCAGGTTTTCAGAAAAAAGCAATTTATGTTGATGTTGCCATAGTCTACGCATTTGTAGGATTCCTATCAACCCTAGCATATCTTAAATATTTAGAAAGAGGATGATATCAGCATTTTTTACAGGAATAGGATGTATATTAATAGCAATAGGAGCTCTAGGAATTTTAAGACTACCTGACATATATTCAAGGCTTCACGCATCTACGCTTTGCATGTTTGGAGCAATTTGGATAGCGTTGGGTATCTCTCTTCAGCTTAAGGAAGTTTTTCCAAAAGCCGTAATTTTTATACTATTTCTCTTTTTAACCTGTCCAGTAAGCTCCCATTTTATTGCGAGATGCGCGTATAAGGGTAATGTAAAACCAAAATGCGTTATTGATGAACTCAAGGATAAAACAAAAATTATCTAAAAATATTTTTTTAGATGTTCACAAGACAAATTTATAGATGCTAGCTATATACTTGCTTTTGACTTTGATGGTTGTAGTATCTTTAGTTATAATCGAGTCTAAAGACTTGCTGCTTTCAGCAATTCTGCTAGGGGTTAACGGATTATTGGCGACCTTAATTTTCTATATTTTAAGAGCACCAGACATAGCCATAACGGAAGCCGCTATATCAGGTATAACAACGGTAATTTTAATTTTGACAATAAACAGAACCAGAAGGTTTGAGAGTAACTACAGAAAGTGACTAGGCAGTAGCCATCTTACTGTGGCTGATTTTCTCCGAAAGGCTATCTCCTCATTCTACGCTTTCGCAGATATTTTTATTAGAAAAAATTAAATATTAAATATTCATTAAATATTCTCGATTCAACTTATGTACCTTCGCGAGAGGGTTAAGATGAGAAAGATAACAATTTTATTATTTTTAACAATCCTAATTTTCCTTACGAGTCTATTACCAAATTTTGCTCATCACGATTTTCCCGTATCAAAGTATTACATAAAAAATGAAATTGTTCAAGTTAAGGCAAGCAATATAGTTTGTAGTATTGTTTGGGATTACAGAGGATTTGATACGCTTGGCGAGGCTACAGTATTTTTCACAGCAGTTTCAGCAATAATGGCATTGAGAAGAAGGAGATGATCGTTCTCAGAACATATGTGAGATTCATAGCACCCTTTGTAGCACTCTATGGTTTATACATAGCTACACATGGTCATCTAACCCCTGGTGGAGGATTTCCTGCAGGTATAATAATGGCTTCAGCCTTCATATACATATATTTAGCATTTGGCAAGGGTTTGAAGGTTTTTAGTGAGGAGGAGATAAAAATACTTGAGGGAGTGGCGGCAATATTTTTAGCGGGTGTAGGGTTGCTAGGAGCGTTTATAGGAGTGTACTTCTTCCAAAATGTTTTACCTAAGGGAAGGCTTGGAGAGGTAATTTCCGCAGGATCGTTGCTACCTTTGAACATAGCAGTTTCATTAAAGGTTTTTGCAGGCGCCCTGCTAATAGTGTATTGCTTTTTAAGTAAAAGATGAGCCTGCAGAATATATCGTATGCGATAGCGATGACAGTATTTGCAGTTAGCGTATATGGGGTTATATTTAAGGATAATCTTATTAAGAAGGTTATATCCCTATCTTTGGCAACAAAATCCGTCAACATTTTTCTCATACTTATTGGTTACAAAGCAAATGGTGTTGCTCCAATATATCTAGGAAATATAGACTTTTTTAAGTATTCCGTTGATCCTTTACCTCAAGCATTGGTTTTAACATCAATTGTCATAGATTTCAGCATCACAGCATTGTTATTGTATTTGGTAATGCTCTATTATAAAAAAAGCAAAAGTCTATCTGCCAGTGAGGTAAAGTGTTAGTAGTATTGCCAATCATATCGTTACTTGTGGGAGCTTTCGCATTACATGCAGTTAGTCTTATAAGGAGGGATTTAGCTAGATATTTAGCTTTAGCAAGCGCAATAATTGCAATGATATCAGCTCTTAAAATAAGTTTGGAAGCGATTTATGGCAAAATAATTGTGTACCCATTAGGCGGGTGGAAGGCTCCCTACGGTATCGTACTTGTAATTGACGACGTTAATGCCGCTCTTCTTCTTTTTTCTTCAATTTTAATTGTTTTTTTAGTAGCATATGCGATACTTAGCGTAAAGGATGGGAAATATTTAACTTTACTTTTACTTTTCTCGGCATCATCTCTTGGCGTACTAGAAACTGGCGACCTGTTTAACATGTATGTATTCTTTGAGATTCTCTCCATTAGCTCCTATGCCTTAGTAGCTTTTTCAAAGTCAAAAAGTAGCTTAAAGGCAAGCATAAGCTATGCCATCTCTGGTTCACTAGGAACAACATTTATTTTGCTGGGTATAGCAATGACATACGCTTCTTACGGAACCCTCAATTTAGCACATTTAGCAAAGATTACTGAGCACAATTGCTTGTATTTGGCAATAACATTCTTTCTAGTTGGTTTTGGCATAAAAGCTCTAATATATCCTTTGCATGTGTGGAAAGTAAGCGCATTATCCTATGCATTACCATCAACATCCGCTGCGTTGGCTGGCATAACAACAAATATAGGATTGTATTGCATTTTTCGAATTCTAACAATTTTTAACGCATTAAGAACCTTCTCTTTATTTTTAATATCAATAGGTGCTATAGGAATAATCCTTTCTGCAATTCTTGCATCCATGCAAAAGAAGCTTAGCATGCTTCTAGCATATTCATGCATGTGTCAGGCAAGCTATGTATTGCTCTGTTTCGGAATAATACCTTTTGTTAAAGAAAGCATAGTGGCAGCAGTGTTTCACATGATCAATAGCGCATTTGCAGAGGCATGTCTTTTCATGATTCTTGGTATGGTGGGAAATGATATGAGCAAACTCTCAATAAAAAATTCAGTAGTAAAAATTCCTTTCATTTTAGCAAGCATGTCGATAGCAGGTATGCCAGGACTGGTTGGATTTGTAAGCAAGCTGCTTATCTACGAAGTTACTTTTAAATTCAACGCATTACTAACAATTGTTGCCTTGGCAGGCTCTGCAATATCATTCCTTTATTTTGGTAGAATCCTCTGCTTTTCTTTGCATAGCAGAAGGGAGGAAGTTAGAATACTATCAACGATACCCATAAATACTTTGGCATTATTTTGTCTAATTTTTGGAATCTATCCAGAACCTCTGTATGATATTGCTGAGAAGAGCCTAATTTCGTTAAATGTTAAGAATTACGTAGATGCTGTTTTATATGTTGGAGCGTGAGCTGCTCCTTCCGAAAGGGAGGAGCTTCCTGCTTCACAGAAAACTTACCATCGGCTTTCAACCTTACTGTGGCAGAGGTTCTCTCTCCAACAGGCTATCAGGGCTGCCCCATCACCTCATCTTTATTGTTTTGATATACTGAAGTATGTATATTTTTCGGCTCTCCGCCCCTCCCTTTCGGAAGGGGACTTCCCGCCGAAGAAGTTAAAAATTTATCCTCTCGTTGCTACAAGACCCCGAATCCGTAAGGATAGATTAAATTTATGGCTTGAAAAGAATAATTAAATAATTATGAACACAACCTTATGGTGTCAATACTTCATAATTTATGCGATTTATGTAGCTGTATTATCGTTATTTTTGGTTTTTCCTAAAATATATAGGAGAGGGGCTAAAAGACGGACATATCTCTGCGGTGAGGTTCTGCCATTAAGTTTCTTTAAAATGGAGGCTGAGAATATTTACAGACCATTTATCGAGATTTTTGAAGGAATAAGAGAAATAGAATTAAAGGATATAAACAATAAACTACACTGGATGCTTCTGTTTTTTATAGCTTTGACATCTATTCTAATTTTTATTAGATTTCGCTTATAGTTTTTTAAAAATTTTTCTATTAGCATCTATCTCCTCAAAAAGGTTGCAAAGCCTGTAAGGCATGACTTCAGCTTTTCCTAAAATCAAGTATCCTCCCTTATTTAGAGATTCATAAAATTCCCTTACAACTTTCTCCTGCGAGCATATATCAAAGTAGATTAAAACATTTCTGCAGAAGATCACATCAAAGTTCCTAAGATAAGGGTCCGATAATAAATTATGATAAAAAAACAAAGCTCTTCTTTTAATTCTCTCCTTAACTTTATATTTCCCATCAATACTCTCAAGATACTTCCAATATCGATTTTCAATATTTTTTAACTTATTCTTCGGATAAATGCCGTCTTTTGCTATCTCAAGAGCCTCTCTATCGATATCAGTTCCATAAACTCTCCATATAAATTCATTACTTATCATGTCATCAACAATCATTGCAATACTATACACTTCCTCCCCGCTAGCACATCCAGCAGACCATATTCTTAATAGCTTTTGTCTTCTTCTTTTTTTGGTAATGATAATCCTAGGCAATATCCTATCCCTAAAATAAAGAAATACGTCGGGATCTCTAAAAAACTCTGTTACCTGAATCGATAACGCATCTAAAAGATTAAATAACTCATCTCTATTATCAATCAAGTATTTGTAGTATTCTATGTATGTTTTTATCCTCAATGCACGCATCCTAGCAAGAATTCTTCTCTTTACAAAATTTCTGTTGTACGGGAATAAGTCAAGGTAGAACTTTTGTTTAACTTTCTTTAAAAGCAACTCAAACTGAAGTTCTACATTCACTCTTTCTTAAGATATATGTATATTTTGTAAGTGCTAAGAAGATCTCTCCACTCCCTTGAAAATGGAATTATTTCTGCCTCCAAACCGTTTTTCCCATACATTATTGAAATCTCAATTTCCTCCTTTGTTTCTCTCTTGACAAGAGAAGATAGCAGTAGAACTACTGGACAAATAACATTTGTATACCCCTTTTTAAAGAAATTGAGGTGTACAGTCTCTGCTAAAGGGCAATTTTTAATATTTACAAAGATTTTCTTATCTTCCTTTTCAATTTCAACATCCATCCCCATCTCTTTTTTTAAGGATTCCTCCAACTCCTTTAAATTGCCAAAATCATATTCTGCCAAACACTCAATGCTATTATATAAAACTGATAGACCACCCTTACCTAGAATCCTATCAAGATATACCTGCATATAATCTGAAAGCAAGACAAAACTCTTAACCAATGTAACTTTCGTTGAACTCATATTTCATTTAGTGTTTTTAAAATATTAAAAATTTTAGTAAGATTGAATTCAAAAATTGCTACTGGATACTCTATTCCGAAATTCTCAAGAATTAGTGGATGTATCTCACCAATAATTCCCATATCTTCTCCATTGATAAAAATGCCAGCAACCCTACCATCTATAAAACTTGCATGCTCAGTTTGTCTTAGCTCATATTTTACTTTCAAATTTCCAAATATAGCATCCAAAATGCTTAGGATATCGGAAAATGTAACTTTATAATCCGAAATTGCGCAGCAAATATATTTCTCTATTTCAGCACCGACCTCGGCACTTTTATTTACAGAAGCAGTATCTCCAATCTCAAATATTTTGTGTGGAAGTCTAGCTTTTTTATTAAATGAAAGTAGCTCCAGCATACTTGGTATTAACGATTTTCTGAATATTGTAAATTCATTAGTTTTCGGATTTTTTATTTCCACGCAGTTTTCTTCATTGATTCCCATTTTCTTAAATTCTTTATCAGGATTGGAGAGAGTAAAAGTAAAAACTTCTTGAAAACCTAATCCGACAAGCATTTCTCTAACAATGCTACAGAATAGCTCAAAGTTATCGCGTACACCTACGGTAGAAATTGGTGTAATGCTTGATTCAAAGTTTTCATATCCAAAAGCTATTGCAACATCCTCAACAATATCTATGGCATGCATAATGTCTACTCTAAATGCGGGAACCTCAACAATAATATTATCCCCTTCAATTTTTGTATCGTAAAGCATCTTCCTGAGCAAGTAGGAAATTTCATAGGGTGATAAGTTCAAGCCCAAAAGTTTATTAACATAGCTCGCTCTAACTAGCATCTTTTTGGTTGATATGTTGGGAAATTCGTATTTTCTACTAGGATAAATCACCTCAATATTTTTTATATCTCCACCAACCTCCACAAGATTGCAGACCAGAATATTAAGCACCTGTCCAACCGCTTTTAAGTTAGTTCCCGTGATCTCAACAAATAACTCTTTAGTGCTTTCCGATAGCTCAGTTTTTTTTGAGTTTATGATTGGAGGAAAGCTCAAAACGTCATTGTTCGTATCTACAATTAATGGATATCTCTCAAAATCCCTTAAAATATATGCATAAGCTCTTCCTTTTTCATGATATTTTAGAATCTCCTCCAAACTCATTTCCTTTTCACATCCTAGCGGAACGAACCTCTTATTTTTTGAAGCAGCAACATAGTATATTGGCGGATCTACCTTACTAAAATCATGCAAACCTATCGCAACCTTTTTTCTTCTCCTACCTATTGTTTCATGAAGCTTTTCTTGCAGCTGGATCAAATCCTTCAAGCTCTCCTCGTCCAGCTTTAAATTCTCTATGATAGCGCAGGCAATATAAGGTCTTATTTTTTCCAATCCCTTCTTAACATAAACACATACATCGCTTTTCTTAACGTAATACTTAGGCATTCCAATTTCGATTCCGAGAAAAGCTTTCAAGGCTCTTGCCAATCCCGAGAGATTTAGCATATCCGGTCTATTTGGAAAAACCTCAACTCTTAACTCATTACTTTCATCATCAAATCCTTCAATAGCCGTTCCAAGCATAGCAATTCGATTAAGCAAGAATTCTCTTTCAAATTTCTTACCAAGTAATGAAACTAGCCTATCGTAGTTGATTGTCACGACTGGCATAAAAAATAAGAAATTTTTCTATTTTTAAATTATTAATGTTTATAAAAGAGAAGTCAAAGGGTCTAAAAATTATTGAAGTTGTAAAAGAACTTAAGAGGAGAGCAGGAATAGCAAAATTAGAGGATTATGAGGATAGGTTAAAAACCAGGAGAGTGTGGTGCACTAATAGGGGGGATGATCTCAGAAGAAAGTTTGGTTCTGGTCCTACCATCTATCATCTTGCACTTTACATCTTTGACGATGAGGAGATAAAAGTTCGTCCAGTAACTGCACTTCTCTGTGCTTTAAAAGAGTTAAAATTGCCGATAACATCTGAGAGCTTTTACAGTTGGTTGAAAAAGCTAAAAACAAGCAAAAATAAAAAGTATTGGCAAAATATCTTTTCATCCGCTTATATTTTGAGCGAGGAGGATATTATCGAGGTGGAAAAAAGGAAAAAACTAATAATTACCAAAGTGAATAAAAAGCGACTTTTTAAAATTTTTCCTTTTTTAAAGGAATTCAGCCTTGATGAGGAAAAATTGAGGGAAATTGAACAGAGTTTCTAAAATTTCCACATAAAACTTGAGTCCTTAAAAACGCAATGTCCCAATTTTCTCAAAAATTCTAGATTGCTTCTATAAAACACTCTTATATCATCCAATCCCAGCAATAGCATTGCTACTCTTTCCAAACTCAAACCCCATGCTAGAACTGGGCAATTAATACCAAAAGGCATAGTTACCTCTGGTCTAAATATACCTGCCCCTCCAAGCTCAATCCAATCTTGCTTAGCTTCAAAGTAAACCTCAGGCTCAACACTCATTTCTGTGTAAGGGAAATAGCTTGGTCTAAATCTTATTTTTTCAAATCCAAGTTTCCAGAAGAATTCCCTTAAATAACCAAGCAAATCTCTGAATGTAACATCCTCTGAAACAACAATTCCCTCAATTTGGTGAAATTCCGCTAAATGCTTGTAATCCAAAGTTTCATTTCTATAAACCCTACCAATACAAAATATTTTTGCTGGTGGTCTAATTTTAGCTAAATATCTTGCAGAAACTGCCGTAGTATGTGTTCTTAAAATTGCTTGCTTTGCAACTTCCTCTTTCCATTCATATTGCCAACCAGTTGAACCAGTACGCCAACCATTTTCATGCGTTGCCTTTACCCTCCTAACCAGTTCTTTGTTTGGTAGTTTTGCGTAAGTTGGATTTTTTAAGTAGAAGGTATCTTGTAAATCTCTTGCTGGATGATCCTGTGGCTGATACAGAGCATCGAAGTTCCAAAAGGAAGATTCTACTAATGGGCCTGAAACCTCAGCAAAACCCATCTCAAGGAAAATTTCTCTTATTCTTTCAATGAAAGTTGTTAGTGGGTGCTTTCTACCGTATATTACCTCTGGTGCTGATTTTAAAATTGCATATTTTCTAAATTTAGCCTTTTTCCATTTACCACTTCTAAGTATTTCATGGGTAATTACGCCAATTTCTTCAACTCCAACCTCTTTTTCAACTTCTTCAGCAATTTTTTTGCCTAAATCTGTAATTTTAATATAAGCTTCTAACTTCTCATCCATTTCAATAACTCCTCTCCTTACTAACTCATCAAGAGCTCTTTTTTCCTTCTCATCTAGCTTCTCTATATCTCCACCGACTTCTCTTAACTTTTCAAGTAGAACCTCATCTGGCAGTTTTTTATCAAGAAAATTTTTGCCTTGATTGGTTAGATAGATAAATACACCTCTATCTTCCTTCTTAACTTCTACTAAACCTTTTTTTCTTAGAATTCCTATAGCAAAGCGAAGGTCGCCAAGTTTTTGTATGCTAAGCTTTTCAGTTTTATTTTTCTTAAAGAGATCCAAAATTTTTCTCTCTGGCAGAGTTTCTTCCTTAATTAATACTACTCTTTTCTTTTTTTCTTTAACATCAACCAGATTTTTGCTTTGAAGTAGTTTAACAGCTTTATAACATTTAGCAATATCAAATCTTGTAATTTTTATCAAAACCCCTAATGTTAATTGCCTATGCTTATTTAAAACTTCTATAACCTTTTGCTCGATAGGATGCAGCTCTACCCTCATTTTTGGATTTTTATGTCAATATCATATCCCTATTATTTTCGCAACTTTCAAACAAATTTGAATTATTAAATTTTTCGCAGATAGCGCTTTACTTATCAAGCTATTAATTACTAGTTAAGAAGTTTATATTTAATGATGATGTGACTTGACTCTGAGCGAAGCAATGAGGAAAGGAGGTGATCGCTGATCAAGAAATTTACCTTCAGTTGCTGGGAGTATTAAGACAGAGATAACTTGGTGAGGAAGCCCTTGCAATAGCGAGGATGAAGTCACTATCCAGCCAAAGCCTCTTTTATAGCCTCCCACAAATCACAAGATCCTATGGTTATCAAAAGTACACCAACTAATATTAGTGTAGGACCAAATATAGGGCCAATTACTTGCTTAGTGGACATTCTAGCCCCTATTATTATTAGCAGTACTCCAACCACTATCAGTATGATCCTGAATAGTATGCTCATAACTTTCTTAGCTAAATCTCCACAGTTTTAAATAAAGGTAAGCATAACTTGCCACTAATCTTGTCACTGAAAAGTGGATAATTTTTAAGGTTAAATTAAATTAAAGGAAATTAGTAGCTTATTTAATGAGACTTGCTGTTGTAGATAGTGAAAAATGCGTAGGTTGTCAGCTCTGTATGCTTGCATGCACACGCAAATTTAATGAAGCTGGTTTTGGAAAATCTGCAATATTAGTGCGTAGTTTGGGTGGTTTTGAAAGAGGATTTACAGTAATTGTTTGCAGAGCTTGCAAAGACCCTCCTTGTGCAAAGGCATGCCCTGAAGACGCTTTAGTACCAAGAGAAGGTGGAGGAGTTACTTTAATTAAGGATAAGTGCGTAGGTTGTAAGTTATGCGTTGAAGCTTGCCCAATTGGTGCCATATTTTGGAATGAGGAGGAAAATAAGCCTATTGTTTGTATGTATTGCGGGTATTGTGCAAGATATTGCCCATATGGCGTAATTGCGCTTGAGAAGGATGAAGAGCCTAAATAATATACTCTACATAGATTTAAGCAAAAAAAAGGCATGGATAAGAGAAAGAAAGGATTTATTTGAGGAATTTCTTGGAGGTAGTGGTGTTGCTGCAAAATTATATAAGGAATTAGTTACAAGAAACATAGATCCTTTTGATCCAGAAAATCCTATAATCTTTGCCGTTGGACCCTTTAATGCTGTTTATCCTATGGCGTCAAAAACTGTAGCAGCATTTAAAAGCCCTTTGATAAATAGATATGCTGAGAGTCATGCTGGTGGTAGAACTTCAACGGCAATAAGACTCTGCGGATTGGGAGCAATAGTAATAACCGGAGAAAGCGAGAAGCCAATATACATTGCAATAAAGAATGGAAAGGTTTTCTTTAGAGATGCAAGAGCATTGTGGGGTATGCAAAATTCAATTACAGTTGCAAGGGTTATAAGGGAAAGAGAGGGAGGTGCCGGGGTAAGAAGTATAATGAGAATTGGAAAAGCGGGAGAAAGGCTAGTAAGATATGCTTGTGTTATAACAGAAACATATAGGCATTTTGGAAGATTAGGCCTAGGAGCAATATTTGGGGCTAAAAAACTTAAAGCCTTGGTTGTTGCTGGGAATAGGAGCATAAAAATCCCTGAGGGAGCTTATAAGAATGTATACAATAGGATTTTTGAGATGGCGGTGAAATCTGATGCTGCTAAGAAATATCACGAAATTGGCACCGCAATTAATGTTAAACATTTGAATGAAATTGGAGCATTACCAACGATGAATTTAAAGAAAACACGCTTTGAATACGCTGATTATATAAGTGGAGAGTATTTGCTTGAGAATAAGCTTGGTAGGCGTGTATCATGTAGCGGTTGTCCAGTTGCATGCATCCATATTGCTGCTTTAAGGCAAGTATATAGAGAAGATCCATATTTCTACAAGACAACTTTTGTTAGCTACGATTATGAACCAATTTATGCGTTAGGAAGCATGCTTGGTGTAAGCAATCCTGATGGTATGCTTAAATTAATAGAGGTCGTTGATTTGCTTGGCTTGGATGCTATGAGCACTGGTGTAGCATTAGCATGGGCTACTGAAGCTCTAGAAAAGGGAATTGTTACAACTAGAGAAACAATAATTAGTTTGAAATGGGGAGATTTCGAAAATTACATCAAAGCCTG
>Ga0190367_1001533_pt1 | contig 13168 bp, 16 predicted proteins | sample 4872181011_MG_FD_171838 | JGI IMG/M metagenome (GOLD analysis project Ga0190367, IMG submission 171838) | Hydrothermal vent microbial mat bacterial communities from Southern Trench, Guaymas Basin, Mexico - 4872-18-10-11_MG | ecosystem: Environmental > Aquatic > Marine > Hydrothermal vents >...
GGCTATCGGTTACTATCGATGAGAATTTGCAACCCGGGATCTACGAGATAAATGGGGAGGTAGAAATACTCGGCAGAATTCTACCGCTGAGCAGGCTGATAGCGCTGGTACCATCTTCCGGAACACCGAGTTACAAGAAGAAGTGGCTGGACGATAAGGAGATCATATTGCTGGAAAATGACGAAATAGAAGTGAGCATTTTCCCAGAGCTGGGCGGTAGACTTTACGGACTCCTGCTCAAGTTAAGCGGCAATCAGCAATTTCTCCAGCGATACGGCGAAGTGCCCCCGCCTCCTTACCCGTCGGAGGCTCACGAAATCTACGGCGGGTGTGATGACATTCTGATAACCGGATGGGAGTGGCCGGGGGAGTTCACATGTAGCCCTTTCGAGTATGAGATAATAAAGGGTGATGGAAAGATTTCAGTGAGTGTATGGAGGGAAGGCTCCAAAAAGCTGAAGGGAATAGTGTTTAGAAAGATTTTCACGCTTTATCCGGGAGCAAACTTCGTGAAAATAGAGTACGTTATCGAAAACGTACTGAATATTCCCAAAATAGTCTTCCTGAAGCCCCGTTATCACCTGAGACCGGGCGGTGAGGTTAATGGTAGCTGTATGCTTGTGGCCCACTCAACAGAAGGAACGGTGAAACTCAGATGGATGAGCAAGGCGTGGGCAAGTCTTCCGCTAATACTGGATGGAAATAAGATTTGTGCAGTGAACAATAGCAGAGGAGAACGCGTAACGATATGGATCACAAATTGTGCCTTTAAGAAGTGTTATCTGGGGACTTGGGAGCACGCCTTGACTCTGGAACTGGAATCCGAAAGTATTGAGTTGGACGGCGAATCGAAGTGGAAATCGACGCTATTCGTATCAGTTCACAAAGATGAGGTTGGAGAGAGGATTTCTATCAAACGCTAAAACTCCAGTTCTATTTCTCTCTTTTCTCTAGTTATAAAATCGGTTGTTAGCTCCGCATTGCATTCATCAGCTAATAGATCCGCGAGTTCATCTCTCGCGTCCTCGACCACCCTGCGAGGAATGGGCGTAATTCCATCAACATTTATCACAATTCTTTTCGTCTCCTCAGTGATTTTGGAGAAGTCCCCATTCCTCCAGTTCCACCTCCTGCACATTACCCTGAGGCTCTTATCGTCGTAGTAGATGACCTCACCGGGCTTGGGATGTTCGACACTACCGCCGCCCAGCGGGACGAATATCTCATTCCCCTTGGCGAACCCCAGCCTGAGGTTTCCCTCTATCTTGTCCACGTCATCGCCACCGCACGGCACGAGGTATTTCAATGATACGTAGTTGAACGCCGCGACAACCGAGTTTATGAACGGAATTTTACGCCCCTTCTGTATGCGCTTCAGCAACTGTTTGACGGAGGGCGGGTACCTCTTGGGATTCGACCCAAATCTCCTATGCGCCTCCTCCCATGCTCTCACGTACTCGTGCTCGAGCCACTGCTCACCTATCCTTTCACTCATTATTTCGTCCAATAACTTCCCTATCCTATCGTTCGTCGGCGCGTTCTCGATGTTCTTGACAATAATGATCCCCCGGACGAAGCCGGGGAACTTCTCGAAGATTTGGTCCTCGACTATTATTTTCCTCATTAGCCATCCCAGCCTGTCTACCGAAATTTATACGTCAGCATCGCCAAACGATCAGATGGTCGACAACCGTTATGAACATAGCGCACGGCAAGAAAAGAATTCCCGGCATCAGGTCTTTGGCAAGATCGCACCTTTAACCTCCTAATGGCTAAGACTAAGATTTCACAATATCCACAGGGTATTGATCCCCTCCAGAGATGTGGTCTGCTTGCTCTTTAAGGATTCCATATCAGAATGCTGGTAGCATTTCTCGATATAGGGGAGTACTTACTGCCAGAACACGCTTTGAAAGATTTATATCGATCGATGAAGTTTACCCTTATGGAGGTTCTGCTAATGATTTTTGTAAACAGGGAGGAAGAACTGCAGAAGCTAAAGAATTACATAGAGAGTTTTCCGTTCCCCGTGAAGGTGTTCCAAGGCCCAGAAAGATCCTTCTCATAGCGGGGGCAAAAGGGGTCGGGAAGACCTCACTGATGCGGATGCTTATTAAGCAAGGAGTAGAAAGAACAATATTCGTGTACGTCGAGTTTTCCGGATCTTATGAATCAAGAAGGGACATGATTGTCGACTTGTTATCGAATTACTATGAAAGCATGAGAAATATTGAGCACAGGCGATGTATAGATGCGTTTAAAAGAATCCTAAGAGCGATTGGTATAAAGATTTTGGGAGAAAACGTCATAGATGCATTGACATCTCCCGATCATGTCAAGATCATAGAAAGTTCAAGGCCAACCCTGATACTGAAGAGGCTTGAGGAGGAACTTTGTAAAGAGTGCTACGATGAGAATGTGAGGCTTGTAACCGTGTACGACGAGTTTCAAAACTTTATAAAATCCATCCAGACGTCCGGCACGAGGTTCCACGCAATGCTCGAGTCCATGCTCTCATATTTCTCGAAAACGCAGGAACATGGATTCAACTCGGGCGGGTATCCCATAAGGATCCTACTCACGAGCGACTTCTCCCTCCAGAGGGGACTCCTCAACCTCGCGACCACGTACCTCGAGATAATGTAAGTCGAGGAACTAAGATGGAAGGATGCCGCAACACTAACTCGCGAACTTCTCAGAGCCTCAGGTCTAGCATTTGAGGAGGAGGCAATTGAGGAAAAAGTGAAAGAAATGGTGGAGGTACTTAGGAACTCCGACGAGGCTGAAATCAACATTTTAGAGAAAATCTACAAGGACATGTTGGAAGGAAAGGAGTGGATCGACATAAATGCCATTAAACCCTACTCTAATAACGCCCTCGTGAATTTACTTGCACGAAACATTCTGCAGATCAGAGGAAACAGGATAGCATTTCAGAACAAACTGATAAAATATGCAGTTGAAAGGCTTCTGGAAAAATATTGACGCGTGATTGCCAGTCGTTGATTTTTGCGCTTGTCCTCCCGAAATATGAGTCAAGACTGCGGAATCTTAAAACCGTACTTGTTAGCAACATCAATGACCTCCTTCAGTCCCAGTTCGGAAAGCTTCCTAAGTGTAGGGATTCCTGTCTTCCTGTCCCACCCGCGCTCCTCATAGTACTCATCGAGCATCTTCTCCAGATCTTCCCGTGATATCTCCCTCCTACGGTAGTAATCTCTCATTACAAAGACTCTTCCTCGTTCCCTTAACGGTTCAAACCACTGTTCGGGTATTGCGTCATCCCTCCGTGTAAACCCGTCCAGCGCGTTTATCATTCTCTGCAGGTTCCATATGCGCTCCGCCGCAAGTCTCATCGCCTCCCTAGTGATATCGATTCCGGTGGCCGCGGAGAAAAGCCCAACACAAAGATCAATGCTATAAAACCTGTTTATGTGCGCGCGGTTGCACACTCCGAGTGAGTTCAAAATACAGTACCACTCCTCAAAGTATCTGACAAGGCGTGGAATGTTTATCTCCCCTTTCCGCACTATCTTCTTTATCGCGTCCTCAGGGACCCCAACCCTGCGGCAGTGCCTAATGAAGAACTCGGCATCTTTTCCGGGGACGTAAGTGGGAGAGCCGCCCGAGTTTGATGTCGGTCCTCTGGGACATACTATCTGCTCAAACTCCATAGATCCGAGATAGGACCTACGGGGGTCGTATAGCACGTCCAGGCCCTTTATCACCATTGCGTACTTCCTTATCCTATCCCCGAACTTCTCGAATATTGCTGGCCACCCGCCTCTGATCACGTCACCTATTCCCTCTCCCGAAATCACACGCTCTATTAGCGAGAATACAAAGGTGCCCCCGTCCTCGGGAGATAACCCTTCAAGATCCTCCCTGCTGAGGCTTCCGTCCTCGTATGCTCTCTTAAACGACTCCATGATGTTTGAGAGTGTTAGCATGTCTATTCCATGTTGATTCACTAGGTACAGAATCTTCAGCAAATCCCTGTGGCTCTTTATACCAAACCTTATTCCGAACGTGACAAGTACTGTGAAGAAATCGGCCGCCCACACTCGTAGTTCGCGACCATTTTCCTTCAGCCTATATATGAACCTATCACCTATCGGGCACCCGGGACATGCAAACGACCTTACCAGAACCTCTCTCTCATAAAGGATAGGATCAAAGTATTCCCTTAACTCTTCTACCGGATACTGCAGAATTTCGGCCCACTCACGTAGCCCCGCCAGCAATCCGTACTTTGATATGACCGTTCGCATGGGGTATCTCCTTATTCTTTCGTAAAGCCCCCTCACGAGCTCTAAAAACGCCTCAGGATCCGCCACCTCGACGTCCCTAGATCCCCGAGCAAATACTGCCTTTAGATTCTTGGCACCCATAACCGCGCCCAGTCCTCCCCTTCCGAGCGTTCCCGCCTTATCTACCAATGCGATTGAAAATTTCACGAGGTTTTCGCCAGCGGGACCTATTGCAATCACTCCACCTTCTCCATGACGCGCCACAAGTTCATCCGTTGTATCGAATATTCCGGTGCCCCAAATGTCGTGTGCGCTCCTTATTTCCACATTTTCATCCTCAATTGCAATGTAAACGGGTCTTTCCGCGCGACCCACTACTATCAGGTGATCATATCCGGCCATCTTCAGGTATAGGGCGAAGGACCCACCTCCCGCCGGGGAACCATAAGAGTTCGTCATTGGGAGTTTTGTCGTTGCAACAATTTTGGACGCGCCAGGTGCAAGAGTTCCCACGAGGGGACCTGCACCGAGTATCAGGGGATTGGATGGAGATAAAGAATCGATATTAGGATGAAAGATATCTAGAAGCAGAAAGTTGTTGATTCCGTATCCTCCAATGAATCTCTTAACGATATCTTCTCTCAACTCCCGTCTAACAACCTTGTTCCTCGAGAGATCTACGAAGAGCACCCCACCCGAGAAGCCGTACATCCTTTCACCTCCTCTTTGATAGTGCGCCATAAACGCACCACGAGATGCACTCGCCGCACTTTCTGCATCCATCCAGGAAGGATATTTCGATTGAGGCGCCACGCCTCAGAATCCTTATATACGACTTATGAGGGTTGAAGGAGCGACTGTTTTTAAAGGAGCACGCGAGTTGACATAGAAGACACGCCGTGCACTTCTCGGGATGTACCTCTATTCTTACCGCCAAGGGAATCTACCTCACGTAAAGAGAGATCAAACGCTATACTTATACTTAAGGTCTCTGGGTGGGTCAAAAATAGTTGTTCATCAACAGTCACAAGGTGTCCTCCCGTCACAACGCCTTTCTCGCCCAATTGAGTCGAGTGTTGCGTGCGAGTGGCATGATGCTCATTTCTAAAAGGAACGGTACGACGAGCGGATGTGCCCCCTCCGAGATATTGTTGTTGTATGAGGGACTATACTTCGCGATGAGGCAACCTTTAGGTTAGGAGGGAATCATAGAGTCGAAATAAATTAGTTCAAAGTTTTTGACGCTGTATGCCTATTAAATCACATTTATACTCACGACCGGATTTTTACTCATGAGGTATATGAAAAAAATCGTTCTCGGGGGATGAGAAGCCTCATGAGGATAGGTATTTTATCTAGGTGGAACGCCACCTGCGGCGTATCGGTCCACGCGGAGTCCATCGGTCACGAACTCATTAACATGGGACACAACGTTGTTGTTTTCGCGCCTACCCTCGAAAGCGCAAACCGAGACTGGCATCACATAAAGATCGACACGATGGATGAAGATTTTGTTGTTCGGTGCTTCGATGAGGCAGATGATGAGGGGAAAGGAGGACGAATATGTATCGACCGGATACTTTCTTATGATCTCGACGTGTTGCTGGTGGAGGCGTATCACAGAATCCCGCTCCGTGATCTGGAGGACCTTTTGCGTAAAGTATCCCCGAAAGCGAAAACCGTTGCTGTAATACATGATGGCGTAAAAAAATGGGTGGAGCCTTTTGCTAGGATGCCATTCGACGCAATAGTCGTCTTCGATGAGAGGTACATCAACGAACTACTATACGACATCCCAGGGGGAAATAAGCGAAAAATCCACATAATTCCATACCCCTGCGTCGAGGTTAAGGTTGACCGAAAGCTGAGACCCGAGTTCGCAAAGGACGGAAAGATTCTGTTCTTCAGTTTCGGGAGGCAACCCGTGAGGGAGTATCTCGATTACGTGTACGTGTTGCGAAAACTCAGATATCATTACGATATAGTCTACTGGATAATAAGGGCCGACAGGAGAATGCCAGAACTGGAGGACACATGGCTTATACAATGGGTTCGCCGACCGCCGCTAGATGAATTGTACAGGTATCTCGCAGGTGCAGATGTCCATCTCTTACCCAAAGGTAAGACGAAAAACGTTGTGATATCGTCAACGTGTTTCCAGTGCCTTGGTGCTCCATGTCCAATGGTCGTACCCGACACGAGACACTTTGAGCTGTTACCAGTAGATGAGGAAGGCGTGGGTCCGGTGGTGAAATATAAGGACAGGGAAGATCTACTCGCAAAGGTCATGAGGCTGATAGAGGACGAGGAGTACAGGAGGAAGGTCGTGGAGAGGGCGCAGGAGTATGTCAAAAGTCACAGCGCTCGCGTCGTGGCGAGCAAGTTCTTGGAGTTATTTGACGAAATATGAGAAGTTACATGAACGGCTCTAATCGGTTCTCTATTAGTGATAAGAAGCGCTCGAGTTGCGATGCACGCGTGAACTCTCTGAAAATCCGGAGCTCAGGTATCCACACGAGTGCTTTTGTCTGTCGTACTATGACGTAGATTCCACCGAGACTGGTGCTGTGCTTCATGTATATTTTCTGCCCACCATTTTTTTGTTGCCAGAAGTTGTGTCTTCGGAGAACCTTCTCTATCATTGTGGAATACTTCCGCATGTTACATTCCTCCAGATCTTGGTGTTATTTAGGTGCTCTGTTCGAGAATATAAGCCTTAATATGTCCCCCCATATCACGTATGCCGTAGATGTTACGTGGCGCCACATCTTCTTAGAAATAAAATTAACTTTCGCCACAATGACAATCCAAACTTCGTATTTTCACAATCGACAAAAATTGTGATGGAGGAGTTATTCTCCAACGGACGACTTAAGAACTCGCGTAAATATATGGTAATGCAACGTCATGAACACAGCAGAGAAGGCTATCAGTGCAAGTCCGGATGCCACAAAGAACGCTATTCCTCTGCTTATTTCAAGCGTACATGCCAAGAAGACCTGTATGAGACCTGTGAGCCCCGCGGACTCGCACATAAGAAGAGCAGTCAGCCCCGGCGTAAGCGTTGCGCGGTAGGCTCTCTGTGAAACCCCGGTAACTGCAAATGAGGAAAAGATTTCACCGATTCCCAGTAGCAATAGCAAGTATAGTATCATGTTATCCTCTGTGATTGTGGGGATTTCTCCCGCGGAAAGAACCTCATGGAGGCTAAGCTTGTCTATGGCGAGGAAAAGGCTGAGGAATGCATATATTAGGATCGACATGAGCATTATAAGAAATATCTGCTTGTATCTCAGAAGTAACGCATGCGTATATGTCATTTTCATTGAACCACCCACATAATAAAGAGTAGAGGAATTTTAAAAGCCGAACGTTACTCTCCTCTTGCTCTGAACAGAAGCTTCCCGATGAGCCCTAGTATTATGCCACCGATTAGACTCCCTATCACTAGAGTGAAACTGGGAACGGCAGAAATCAGAAGTCCTCCCACGGTTATCAGCAACGTCTGGGATGGTAGGCCTGCGGTGAGGAGCGGAATCACCGCCATCAGTGCGTAGATTTCTGGCAGTATTAGCGACAGCAGCAATCCAACTATGCCTCCTGAAATCGGTCCACGCGCGAGCAACGCACCTATCACGATTCCCGCAATCATTCCCCAGAACTGATCTATCGTCATGAAAATGAACCCAGTGATAAGACCCATTATCAGTCCCCAAAGTCCACTCTTAACGCCCATACTATCACCTTACGCGCTTTCTTGTTAGGGCAATAAAGTTGGCGATCACAAGCACGATACCCAATGCCCAGAACGCGGGGTCCGGCATTCCCGTCATTCTCTCGAAGAAGCCCTTGTTTCCAATATTGACTGTACCCGCATTTTGAAGTGCCATTTCAAAGTCGAGGGTTCCGCTCACGGTAACGTTTTCCTGTTCAAAGTCCGTCGCCATTTTGAGTTTTAGCTGGAGAAGCCAGCCGGTTTCCTTGTCATAGAAGAATGTCACGTTTACAAGCGTCGATTCCTCAACTATCCGCGCAACCTCGGGATCCTCGATACCCATCAGATCGACGGGCCTCACTCCCAGCTGTGTTTCTATGATGTCGGAAAGATTCTTCAGAGTGGTGTCAATTCTCGCAACCCACGCGCTGTAAGTGCTACCACCAACGGCTACGCTCTGCTCCCCCGTGATGGTTGCATTTATCCATAACGACTCATTCAATTCCTTCTCTTCTCTGAAGCCATAGGTTATGACATCACCCTTATGCACGTTTATCGGAATGTAGAACATGTTCAACACGTACGCGTACGGGTAAATCTCGGATGATGTTATCTTGCTTACTATCGCCATGAGGTCCTCCTGCGTCAACTGCCCCTCTCGAATCTTCTCTATTGATATATTGACAAAGTAAACTTTCCTAGTATTTACCTTTATTAGGAAGAGGGCGGGAATCGGCACCGTTGTGGAGTTCTTAATCGGGGAAAGTTCCTGCCCCTCCTCACATCTCTCTAGGCTCCAGCTCAGAGACGCAACCCCGTACCACTTTATCAGCGAGGAGTTGAACTGCTGGCTCAGTAGTGTTATTGTTCCGGAGAGGTTTCCGCGGGCGTAACTCGGTGTTCCACTCTCCATGACCGTCATGTTAAGACGGGTATTTATGGAGTACACGACACCGTTGGGAGCAAAGACGGAACTGTGATAGGTCTCCCCAGATGCAGAGGCCGGTGTCACCGACCACGCGATCAAAACTAAGATTGTGAGAATAGCGATCGCCGCTCTACCACAGATTGTTGATATTCTCATCGATACCACCTTTGCTCTGAAATTCTCACCCATTTATTTAAAATTTTTCACCACTGCAAACTGTAGCCCTCATTTCCAAAACTAGGATATTATATGCGAATATTACAAAATCAAGATCTCATAACACGATATTTGTTAAAGTTATTGCCATACATACTTGAATTTTCTCCGGACACCTGCCTTCCGCCTGCCAAGGTATGGCAATATTAGGAGTTCTCTGGCGGAATGTGTGCTCATCAAATGGTGACAAAATCGCAATCTACGACCGTTAATGGTCTCTCTCCGAGACCTTCAAACCCCACTCCTTAAATTCCCCTTGTGGGAATATTTGTGGGGGGACTTGTATGAAAATAGAAGAGTATTCGTTCGGCAGAATAGTGATCAACGGGAAGACCTACACATCCGATGTCATAATATTCCCCGACAGGGTTAAGGGAGGCTGGTGGAGAAAGGAGGGCCACTGTCTCTACATCGAGGATCTAAAGGAAGTAATCGAGGAGAAACCCGAGGTTCTCGTGGTCGGAACCGGAGCGTACGGTGCCATGCGGGTTCCAAAGGAGACCTTAGAAGAGCTGAAAAGGCATGGAATAGAAGTGATAGTGTGTGAGACCAAAGAGGCGTGCAAAATCTTCAATGAACTCTCCGGGAAGAAGAGAGTGGTTGCAGCGCTGCATTTAACGTGCTAGGTGGGGAGGAATGGTCTCGGTTTCCAATGAAGTGCGTGCAATAACACCGTTCATGGCGCTGGTGCTCGCGCTGAAGCTTGTGGAATCCGTGGTTCCGAACCCCTGCATCTATGGAGATGCTCTAATGCTGGATTTCGTGTTCGAGGTGCTCATATTTGCGCCATTGCTTGCCTTTGCCCTTCATTTCATGTTCCAGGCTCTGATATTGCGTGCGGAGCCTAACACGTCCCCGGAATTTCGCAAGGCACTGTCGTTTCTATTTTACCTCTTCCTGTTCTACTTCCTCATAGGCTTCGGGATCCATTACGCGGGCAATGCGATCAACAACAGCCTCGAAGGGCACAGTCACGTGGCTTACTTCTATGATGAGTACCTGGGGCATGTGTTCTCGTATCTGCCGATCCTTGGTGCGCTTATATGCATAGTTGTAGCCGAGATCAGAGCGCCGAGCCCATATAGGCTTTCCAATGCAGACATTGCGGTTCTTCTGGTGTTATCGCTCCCAATAGGAGTGCTGGTGGGATATGCTTTCGTGGAGGGCCAAACTCCTTATCTCGGATACGCGGTCGTCCCGGCCCTCATAGTACTCGGCGTTTTGGTAAGGATTGTGCGGGGGCTCCGATTCCGGAGGTTGCCGATACTCACGTTCTCACTAATGATACTGACCGTAAGCTTTGTCTTCACAATGGTCTATGGAATCTTATACCCGGGCTGGCCGCAACCCAGTGAATTCGGGTGGTCGCTGTAGGTGTGGTGGTAGAGTTGAAGGTGATAGCGGATGAGAGCATACCGGAAGAGGTAGTTAAGAGGCTGAAGTTATGTGGCGTGGACATAGAGCACCAGAGGGGGAAATACGGTGACGCGAGCGTGGTGGAGGTCGCGCGTCAGAAGAGAGCCTACCTGCTGACGAGGATCAGAAGATTCCAGTGGATGTACGATAAAATCATACTCGTGAAGGAAATAACGACGAACAAGATGTTTGCGGAGGCGCTCAGGGCAATAAAAAGCATTGAGGGAGCAAAATAATCACCTCTTTGCAATGTCGGCAACCTCGTACCCCAGCTCCTCAAATATTTTTGGATCGAACTTCACTCCCGCGTACTCGGTCCCAGCGGCCCCTATCACGAACTCCCGGGACATTACCTCGACATCCACGAACGCCCTCATCATGCCCTTAAACACAAACGGCGGAACTCCTCCCACCTTATACCCCATCAACTCCTCCACCTCATCCGGTCGCGCAAGCCTTAACCTTTTCACACCGCTCACTTTCTCGAGTTTCCGAACGTCCACCTTCCTGTTGCCGGTAATAATCGCAGCAACATCCCCCTCCTTACCCCTGAAGATTAAACACTTGAGCACGTGTTCGGGAGAAACTCCAAGCGCTATTGCGGCATCCTCTGTCCGCTTCCCACTGACTTCAGAATGCAAAATTATATCGACCCTTTCCCGGAGCCCCAGGTCATCAAGCAACTTGAGGAACTTGTTGAGTCCCTCATCCCGAACGTCCATCGAGAGTCACCGTTTTTGTCAGTCGGCGAGATCGTATAAAACTGTAACGCACTCATGATATGAGATGGCCTCAGCGAAAATATATTGACCGAAAAGAGGGAGTTTAAGGTCATGACGGAGATCTCAGGTTCCCTTGAGTATTACCGCGATGGCGAGAACGTTGTAGCCATAGTCATTAGAAGAGAGGTGCAGGGAAAGCTTTCTGAAAGCAAAGTGTTCACCCCGCCCGACTGGAAAATGCAAGTCGGGTTTTCGATCCACAGATCGGGTCACACGGTAAAACCACATGTGCACTCACCAGCTCAACCAGTAAAATGGGATGCCAGGTTTGAGGTCCTCCACGTTCTCAAAGGAAAGGTGAGAATATACCTCTACGGAAAATCGGGAAGGAGGCTGGGATACACGATACTGGAACCCGGCGACACGATCGTCATGTGGTGTGGACACCGCGTTGACTTCCTCGAGGATAGCATTCTCCTCGAGGTGAAAGAGGGGCCGTACCCTGGCCCGGACCTTGATAAGATATGGATTTCGGTGGAGAAGGATCAATGAATCCATCACCATTCTTTTATATTACATTGTAACACAATATAATACATGGCGGTGGTCGACAGCGCATCGCTGATCTATCTTACCAAGTCCTCCTGTAAGGAAATCTTGGTTAAAACGTACTCCCAGGTATCAATAACGCCAGCTGTGTATAGGGAAGTGGTAGTTGGAGGAAAGAGGTATCCCGATTCGGGCGTTGTGGAGAAGAACGTCAAAGAAGGCAGAATAAGAGTGGAAAATCCAAGTAAAATATTGAGCGTATACCCCAACAATTTGGGCGCTGGTGAGATGGAGGCACTGTCATTGGCATTTGAGAAGAAGGCGATGCTTATCACGGATGATGTACATGCAATACGGGCGGCGTTGCTGCACGGCGTGCATGTCAGGACAAGCGAAACCGTCCTGATAGAGGCGTACATCAGGGGAGTTATAAGCAGGTTGGAGGACCTGAAAGATAAGCTTACCGCGCTAATAAAACATAAGGCTGTGAGACCTGATGTTTACGTCCTCATAACTACGCTCTTAAAAGTCCTGGAGGAGGAGAGAGGTGAAGGATGAAGAAATGGTCGTAATGAACATACGGGTCCCACGAAAACTGCTAATGGAGTTGGATAGAATCGCTGAATTTGAAAAGATAGATAGATCGTCGCTCGTCAGGAGGATCTTGGATGAGGGGGTCAAGAGAAGCAAACTCAACATGGCACTGTTGCGATATCTCTCCGGTGAGGTGTCCATAGGGAAGGCTGCCGAAATCGCGGGAGTATCCCTCTGGGAGTTCATCGATTACATGAGGGAGAGAGGGGTATCGTCCAATGTGACCGCCGTGGAGCTGCTGTATATCATCGAGCAAATACTCGAGGGAAAGCCGGAGATCAGGGAGAAATTGAGGGAAAAGTTGCGAGAGGTACTAAAGTAGGCATATTTCCCTTATTTACGTTTCTAGACCGATTCAAGACGGAATCGTAATGTCAAACCGATTTCTCCAGAAACATTTAAAGTTTTCGGGATAACATTTAGCAGTACGCAATGGGAGGTGGCACGATGAGTCTCGAAAAGTGGCACAAACTCGGATCCGACCTTATGGAACTGCTGAGGCTGGAAACATACCCGGTGGCAGTGAAACTCCTCAGGCCGGGAGAGGAGTTCCCTGAGAGAACACGCCGCCCACTTAAGGTGTTAGGCGTGAAAATAAACCTGTGCCAAGCGTTCACCATGACCAGGAGATATGGATGGACGGTCGGTGTCTTGAAGGACGAGTGCGCGTGCAACTTTGCGAGGTTCATCTTCGGCTGGGCAACCCTCGAAAACGAGGAGGACCTTGTCGACTTCTTAATGGAGGCTGGGTTCTTCAAAAGCAAGGAGGCCGCGGCAA
>Ga0190367_1001534_pt1 | contig 13159 bp, 16 predicted proteins | sample 4872181011_MG_FD_171838 | JGI IMG/M metagenome (GOLD analysis project Ga0190367, IMG submission 171838) | Hydrothermal vent microbial mat bacterial communities from Southern Trench, Guaymas Basin, Mexico - 4872-18-10-11_MG | ecosystem: Environmental > Aquatic > Marine > Hydrothermal vents >...
GACAATGCAGGAGCTAGTGATAAGATAAGCTTTAAACTATATCTTCTGAGAATGAAATAGGAGTATAGGTGTACAAAAACTACACTTAATCCAGTTATGAATGCAGAGTTACTAGCTGTAGTATACCATGTACCAAGACCTTGAAGCCATAGACCTAATGCATAAAACATACCAGCTAATATCCTCCTTTCACCCCAACTGTAAATGGCTTACAAGAAACTTCGTCTATACATACTTTAGCCCTGTAATACAATACATAAGGCATTAAACCACATATAGCAATTAAACTCCTTAACCATACGTATGTATAATCACTTATATTCGTTACAACAATTTTTATTATTGGAAATGACGAGCCCCTAATCAGTGATGTGCCCATTAATGCAATTAATCCCTTAGAGGTATTACGTTTCATAACATTCCTCAGAGAGTAGCTAAAGATAGTCTTTTAGATTAAATTACGCATGTATGTTATGGTAGTAAAAGCTAAACAATTATATAAATATAATTACTTTGATCAAAATTCCTAGATTGAAAAGTAAATCTATAGCTACGAAGACTAACTTAAACAAGTTATTTATATATTATAATATTATATAGTCCATAAGTTCATTTACGTTGAAGAGATTTAAGAATAGATATATTATAAGTAAGGGTATATTTATAGCAGTTATTAATGGTATAAAGAATACTAGTCCTTCACTAATTCCATATAGTAGTTCTTAAAAGTATAAGATTGTACTTAAAATCACTAATGTTAGTATGTAACCATTTTATCCGATCAAGTTATTGCATAGAGGTTTTTATCAAGGCATTATATACATTAACACAGCTATACAATACGATAATAAAGAGGTTTCTATGAATAAATGGAGCACTAAATAAATGTTTTCAATAAATGTTATGCGGCGGCCGGGATTTGAACCCGGGATCTCCGGCTTGGGGGCTGGTTCCTTCGAGGTTTTGTCCCAACAGTTGATATTAATCCGGGACAGTTAGGTATAGTTTTTATACCTATTATCTAGTATATGGGACGTTATTCCATTACTTAGTAGTTGGGCCAAGGAGTTCGAGGAAGCGTGACATAGATGTTATCTTATAAAATTACTGGAAGGATTTTGCTGAAGCTGTTAATAGTGAGCTATAGAGATGGGTTAGCCCGATTTGTTTTTTCATTTATTCTCATCAGAATGAAGCAAAGAATATTGAGAACATGTTACTTGAATGTTATCACCATAGCCTCTATGAGTAGAAACGCAGAAGGATTACTGCCACACGATATTACAGACTATCTAACATACATTACGCTATATAATATGAAAGGGTTTAACCTAAAAAGAAATAAATAACCAGCTTAATTCTATTTAATCTTGGTGAATCCTTCTTGTCATTCTCGATAAAAGTTGACAAACAAAGTATTCCTTCTCTTATAAAAGACATTGAGGAAACAAGTAATTATCTTCTGCCATCGTTTCAGAGAAGATATGTTTGGGATGAAGATGATGTATTAGCATTATTAGATTCGATAAAGAATGGTTATCCCGTAGGTAATATTATCTTATGGAGAAAGCATGAAGGTTATAAACCAGAAGATATAGACCCGCTTTCTAAACCATTAATCGGCGACATAAAGGAAGAGGCTTCATCAACGTATTTTATCATAGATGGACAACAGCGTCTTACTTCATTATTACTTGTCTTTAATAATTGGAGTGTGAGAAAAGGCAAAGAAATAGTAGAAATAAATCCTATAAGTTATGATTACAGTTCTGATAAATTTTACAAGGGAACACGTAGAGGCATGGATGTTTCCAACAATTGTAAGAGGCATTGTTTATAACGAGTATAGTGCACTACAAGAACTATTATCTAATCTCACAAGTGATGCATTTAGTAAAATAGAGAAACTTGCTACAGCAATTAAGAATTACGAGGTTCCAATATATGAAATTAGCACGCCTAAAGCCGATGAGAAAGTTATTGACATGCTTGTAGAGGCTTTTATTCGTGTCAATAAATATGGTGCCAGAATCAAATCACTTGAATTAATACTCTCATATATAGCTGGCCGTGTGAGCGGGGAGGCAAAGAAACATATTATGTCTCTATACGACTTTGCAGAAGAAACCTTTGATTTAGACTTACAACCAATTATAAGATATTCGTTGGCGACAGCTAATATTAAGCAAACACAAGCTATAGAACCTAGTAAGCTACGTTCTCTAATAAGAAAATATGTGCCACAGATTACGAAAACATTAGTAGAGAACTTTGATAAGGTAAGGAATGGTTTAGAAATTACACTAAAGATGCTCAAGGAAGAGCTAAAGATATCATCAGCAGATATTTTACCTTCCCAGATAACTCTGGTACCCCTTGCCATGTATTTCTATACACAACAAATTAATTCTTTGGATACTCTAAGCGGTACAGAGAAGAAAAATATTGAGAACTGGTTTGTCTTAGTAAATTTCACAACATACTATACTTCAAAGACTAATAGTAAACTTGAAAGCGATATAATAGCTGTCAGAAATTCAGACATTTTTCCATATAATGAACTAATAAACAATATAAGAAAGTATAATGGAAGAACATACATAAGCGAAACTGATGTTATGAAGGGATTAGAAATTGATGCTACACGAAAAGTAGGGAAGCTCTTCCTTTTCCTACTATACATGTTACTTGTTAAAAATAATGCTGACGACTGGACAGGGTATAAGATATATAGACGTAAATGGCAAAAGGACTTCTCGAAGCATCACATCTTTCCTCGCAACTATCTTGACGAACACAGAGATGAATTAGAGCTTGGAGAAGCAGAGGAATTCAATATCTTAGCCAATAATTTAGGTAATATAACAATAATTAATAAATCGAAGAATTCACAAGTAGGTGATAGACCGCCAAGAGAATATCTTAGGGAAATCGAGGAGAGTATTCTAGAAAAGCACATGATACCTATAGATGAATCGTTATGGGAAGTATCCAGATATTATGACTTTATACGTGAACGAGCAGAACCAATTAAACATAACATTAAAATGTATTATAATAACTTATCTAGGTAAAAATATGTCTAAGCCACCAGCATACACTAACATAAAGGTGAATTTAATGGACTCAGATACTTTATGTAAGTATGGATTTAAGAACTGGTATAGGCTAAGAGACATTAGTTCAGGGGAAATTACACCCCCTTCCGAATCGGGTGTATATGTATTAAGACTAAATAGGTCTTTTGGCAGACTGAAGGGGGAGTCGGATATACTTTATATTGGTTCAACTAGCGACATCTATCAGAGGATTGTTGAAAATTATTTAGAAGGAAGAGGCGGTAAAACCACACAAAGAATTCGCTACTATATCTTCGATAGAGAGTACCTAGAGCTTATAGAGATAAGCTGGGTTACAAGTATTAATCCTAAGCAGCTTGAAGAGGAGCTTCTGAAAAAATATGAGGAAGAACATCATGAGTTGCCTCCTTGGAATAGGACTTTGCCAAGTAATAGTTAAGTTACTCTTTAATCTTATCTAGTTTTAGATTTTAGTAAAAATTAAAAGGTCTTGATGGCCTTAAGGGATATACTTTTATTCTCTTCATCTAAGTGCTCGAAGGGAAAGACTATCTTTGTCTCAGTACGTTTTGATATAGGGAAAAACATCCCTTACGGAGGTTGTTTCCGTTTTGATAAAGGGGGGTGGTTGAGCTGTAACAGTAGCGAGGAAAACAGTACCTTCTAATTAGTTCTTGTTCTTGTAATAGAGGACCCGCGTCATCCCTATTAGAAAAGATATGAAAACATACCTAGTAATAAACGGATACAAAAATAAGAGGAAAACGCACTTATTGCTTAAAAGCATTTGGAGCCTACGTTCCAAGAACGGCATAATACTGTCTCTAAGCCTGATTGGCGTGGATAAACACGCTAGTAGCCACTTGCTTTAAAACATTTAGTCTCGTAAGTGGATGTGAAGTTTTATAACTTATCACGACTAGAATACTATAGTGAACACTATAGAGGGTTTAGATATGCCAGTACTTGCAAAGACCAGGATAGGTAGGTACTTCAGGACTACAGTTCCCCGTGAAGCGAGGAAAATCTTGGAAGTAACTGAGAACGGAGAAGTTATTGAAAATAGTGAAAGAATCGCTAATGAAGGATGCTGAAACAGCTACCTGCTTTCTAAAATTTCCAAAAAGACCCACTACTTTCTTGAACTTCATTGATGAGATGATAAGGCATGAGGGTTTAGGGGGTTACGAGTATGAGCATGTCTCTACTTGATGTAATTAAAGAAATATCCGAGTTAGGGCATAAAGGTGCAAAGGAGGTCCGACAGGAACATATACATGGTTTTAAGGTATATCATGTTAAAGAGCCATACTTATCCATTGGAAGGGATAAGATATTATATCCGCTTGAATTCAGGGGTGTTAGAAAATTTTATACGAGTAATATACCATTACAAATTAGAGTAAAGCCTTTCATAGCAGATAGGCGAGGAAACAACTTTCTTGAAGGCATTAAAGGGATAGCCAATAAGTATCGGAGACGCTATAACTTCTACATTGACTTTGAAATCCCGGTGTACGAGTACAATGTTGATAGGTGCATCGCTTACATGGTAGATTATATGAAGAATGCTTCTCAAAATAATCAACAAAATAGATACATAGTGATGCTGATAGCTAGAAAGCTCCATGATTACCGGAGACATAAACCTCAAGAGGATAATAGCCTATATAATCAAATAAAGGCATATGGAACATATTACAAGATACCTACGCATATAATAAATCTAGACAAAGTAGATGAAATAATTCAGGACTGTATGGAAAGGAATAAAAGAAAGGAAAGATGCCCTGGATTTATTGCATATATGCTCAATAACTATGTACAGCTATATGCGAAGGCAGGTGGTATTCCGTGGGTTGTAAGTGATGAGGATGCCATAATGCTTCAAAATACAGCAGTAGTAGGTCTAGCAGTCTCAAAACTCGGCAATACTGGTTATCTAGCCGGGGTTTCATACTCAATCGCCTATGTAGGTAAAGAGATACGAAGCTACATCTATAGTGAGGTTTTTGAAGAATCAGAGCTTGATATAGAATCCCTAAAGACTACTGGATTATATATCCCAGCTAGAGTTGTAAAGAACATTTTTACCCATATCAAGAATTCCCTTAGCGCATGGAACATCAACAAATATGTCATATTTCAGACAACTATAATTCACCCAGATGAAACTAAAGGTTTAACTGAAGTATTGAAAGATAACATTTGGATTCTAGCACATGTAAAAGAAACCGGGTTTACTAAACGTATATATGACCTAGATACCGATGACTACGGGCCATATAGAGGAACATGTCTCATAGATGAGGATTCACTAGGAGGTAATGAACCAGTTAAAGCATTATTGCTATCAACAGGTATTATAAAGACTAAGAAATTTAATTATGAACTTCATAAATTTGTTGAAGAGGAAAAAAGAATTTATAAACAAAATACCACTCCGATGCCATTAGAATTAGAAATACTTTACAATACTCAGACAGAAACGCTAGTAGATAAACCACAAATAGATACTGATATAGCCCTCTATACATGTAGGCTAGCATTACTTCTAGGAAAACTCGATTGGGAAGCCTACACATCCTGGCCGAAAAGACCATTTGTTGAAAAATACGCGAAAAGAATTGCTGATATACTCTCATTATTATACGGACGAGGGGATGAAAAAAGTATCAACTTTGCAAAAGATTTAATAGCTGTTCTACAAAGAGAGCCAAGAGCTCTAAGATATATTATGTAGATTTACTAGGGATTGGCTCGTGAATACAATGCTATATTCTTTGAACTGCTTACTTGGACTCCAAACGTAGAACTTAAACTCCATTTTATCTTGAATACCTAAAGCTTTAAGCATCTCTAGCAACTTACTGTATCTCAAGCAGGGCCGCATCTGGGCTAATGATAAATATTTTCTATAGAATTTCATTGATTCCTGTTTCATTTCGGAGTGTGAGAGTCTTTTCGTGTTTCCTAATTCGTCTATTTTAAAAGCATGCGTTACAATATCAAACCATATTCTTCCTCTTCCTTTCGGAGTAATTTCAAACAGGATTTCAATGCCTTGCCGAATAAATTTATCATCATACATATATGTGTTTTCATTTTCAGGAAATCTATAAATATATATAACAGTACCCTTACCTCTCACATTCCTTCTAAATCCATAAATTTTGCGGAAATACCCATATACTATAGAACGTGTTATGTTGAAATTCTTTTGCGACCCAACCGGGCATAAATTTGTTACTGTAATAAAATCGGTAAAATCTATACCTTCTCCTTCCTGCCATGAGTTTCCGGCGAAATCCTTAGGAAAACAGTCTATATTGTTTTTTATGAAGTCGTTTAATTGTCTATTAAATTCATTTAAGAGATTCTTAGAGGGTATCTGAAATATAAAATATAATTTATTCTCGTGATGATATGAAATTATGCCTGATAACCATAAATTATATAAGAGGTCGCTAAATAGAGAGCGGTGGCATTTTTGGGGATTTTTTATAGGGAAATAGACATAATTTAAAGTTAGAGAACGTAATTCTGCATCCGCAGTCTGATATAGTGGTAGCTTTATTTTCAACGAGTTCACCCTAGCCTTTGCTTACTTCCTTTAGGAGCTTTTGAATGTCTGGTTCATCTAATAGGCTTTGAATCTCCCTATATTCGCTATATATAACTGTTGCTACTAGTATTAGAAATGAACTAGCTATTAGAGAAAACATGATACTAATATAATGTAATCCTTGGATTACTGTCGCTATAATACTTGTTACTAGAGAACTGACGCCTATAATTAATGATAAATATACTAGTAAGTTCTCAGTTGTTTTCTTTTTCGCTGAGAGAATATTAGCAATTCGCCTAGCTATTTTTTCTCTTAGGACTATATAACCCTCAGGGACATAAGCGAGTTTTTCTAATTTGTTAAGTTTTAGTGCTAGAGAGAGGGCTTGCCAAGTGCCTCTGCTTCTTCTGAGTAGGGTTCTAATATTAGTTTCAAGTACCTTAGCAAGTTTCTGGAATAGCTTTAGTGATATGGCTTCGTGCCTACAACCAATACGTAGCGATAGACCTGTTGTTAGGAGCATTAACGTTATAGTCTCTAATGTACCATACCTGCTAAATGACTTAGATACATTAGCTACGCGTCTGCAAAGTACTTCATCTTTTTCTTCTCTGTCTAAAATAGCTTTTAATGTGCTTGAAAACGATGCATATAGGCAGAAATATTCATTTGGGGACTCTGGTTCATCACAACGTTTAAGCAATTCCTCAAGCACTTTTTTATACTCCCTGCTTAACTTATCTATGAAGATATAGGAGAGACCTATGCATCTGCTAAGTGCGGGAGAGGATTCCAGCGTTGCTATTCCTCTATTGTAGTCTCTTATACATCTTGAAATGAAGCTCAAAGCTGGTCTAACCAAGGTGTCTTCGTATCGTTTAGAAATACCTTCATACTCTAGGATAAAGTAAAGCAACACAGCGGCTTCAAGCATACTATCAGTTGGAATTTCTTGAATAACTTTTGCGAATAACGGAGCAAGCTCCTCGGCTTTCTGAACAGCGTACTTTACTCTATTTTCGTTCTTCTTTAAAAATTTATAAGTCATATAATTATTAAATACGGTCCAGGATTCATCTAGAAATTTATTGGCTCTGCTCGAAACCCCCTTCATAATATTAGATAAAACCAGCAAGGGATTCATTCTATGCTTCAATATCAATTCCCGACCTGCCACTTATATTCTCCCCTTATAATTATTTAGTTATAATCCGGCTTGTATTTTTAACTTGCCATCCACATAACAATGCTAGGCTAGTATATGCCTCCTGGTTTATAGAGGTATGTTTCTTCGTTATGCTGATATACGTGTTCGAATGGATAAGCTGGCTTGATTTCCGTCTTAGTTATTGTCTTGTTTACTATGTTTTCTTCGTATAATATCTCCTCCATACTGTTGTCCCATATTCTAAGGCCTATATCACCATCATTATAGCGTATTATTTCTAGGTTGAGTACATCGTCATCATATTCTATATACTTCTCCTCTTTTAATTTATAATGTAGTCGGCGTGCAACCTGATGACTCCTATAGTGTTTCCTGATATACTTGTTCGCTGTCTGTATCGCTTTCTGGTACTCTATCGTGTCTCTATACATTATACCTTGCTTCAAGCCCGTAGTTGAAAATATTGGTGAAGTAGCTGGAATAGAAGTAATGGCAGAACCCAGTCTTCTGCTCACAGTATACGAACATGGCGTTGAGCCATAGGAGTAGAATACCAGTTTCTCTAACACCTAATAAGCTATAGACTAAGAAATATGCAGCTACCAGACTATTATGCTTCAGAGCTATCTTCCACGCTCTTTTGAAAGCTAATCTGGCTTCATATGGCCCGTGTCTACCTACTCGTGTTTCTAGCTCTCTTTCGCTTTCCCTACTGTTTTCTCTGTAGTATGACGTATTCTGACCCTACTTCGGTTTATCCTACTAAATGCTATCTCCTCTCTAGCCACTACCGGGTAATATTTTCCGTCTTTATCCTTCTTGATGAGGTCTTTCCTAATCATTTGTTTGAGTATCTTCGCTATCGTAGCTTTCCTTATTGGACCTCCTCGTATAAACTCGTAGACCCTTTTCAGTTCCATAAAGCTAGCCTCGTTCTTATAGACCCTGGCTATTAGGTACCATAGGACTCCCTGTGCCCCCAGCTTTTCTCGGTAGTACAATCTTCTTAGCCTTGCATATTGGCTTAGTGAGAGCTCTCTTGGCAGAATGAGGGGGCCTAGTTTCTCTACTCCAATAGGTCGACCTATAGTTATATTATTGATTACTACGATGAAGGGATAGAGACCAGGCTCAGCATATCCTCTAACAGCTAATGATATCTCCGCTGTATATGGAGCTACAGCTCTATAAGGGCTTACTGTCACCTCGGCTACACTAGAAGGTATACCTCTAACCTCCACACTCACAACATGTCTTGGAGGCCCATTAATCCGGACTGAGAAGCCAACTCTATCACCGGGGTGAGCAACTAGCACCCTTCTATCGAGCCCGAAAGACTCTTGGCGGGGCTTATCAATATTCTTCCTGGTAAGTGTCCTTGCCTCCTTTTCCTCAACAACACTCACCAGACACCACCTCCACTAGAACTAGATAGGGAAGGTAGCGTAATTATGATGGACAAAAATGACTAGAACCCTTTAAACTATCAAGATAAACACCATCGCTAATTTAACATTAAAACCAGGTAAACTCCTAAGCTATAACGGCTCGTATCCAAATGTCGCATATAAACAACACGACACCTACACTTAAAAGCCGCCGACAGCATGCTCAGCTCTAAGTGTCACATCATCTCCGGTCAGGTAGACGCATCCCCTCTCGGAATAGTCTCAAGGGCTTGCGTCTACCCAAGAATGTGCTTGGATTTGTGCTTCTATATTATTAAGTATGCTAGTATGGTCTTGAACTATGGTCTTGAAAGTCCGGAAACAATAATTTATGAGAGACTATATTTGAATATGGGTGCCTAGTTATGCAGGTTATGCAGAAGTGTGAGGGAATACTAGTAGGGGTTATTATGCGAAAGACGGGTTCATATAGATACGTGGTTATCCCAAGGGATAGAATAGATATAGATGTGCTCTGGACGGTTCTCCCGGATTCTGTAAAACTGTATCGAGTAAAATCTCCTAATGCTGTAGTTGACTTTTTAGAAAGACTATACGTAGGTGAATTCTACTATAAAATTTCATTCACTCGCAGGGGCCCTATGTATAAAGCTGTTCTAGGAGATAAAGCCAAGCTAGTTAGAATAGATATTGACAATCTTATGAAGTGTTTAAAGAAGATAGATGACCATGCCGAATACCATGCTTTCCAAGACCATCCTGGTATAGGTCCTAATTTTTAACAGGATTATCTAGAAGTACCGGCACGGGCACGGGTCTGCCCCTTCGCTTCTTGGCCACATAACTGGCATTACATATATGTGAAACGAATACCACGGTAATCATGAATTTCAGAGAAGCTTATTGGTGGATGAAGAAAAACCCACATAAATTACGTGGACTAGCGTTATTACCAAGTTATCGGTTTGGCATAATAGTAGCCGAGCCAGTAACGGAGGAAGAGCTTAGGGAAAACATAGTTCACAAAATTAATAAAAGCGTAATGCAATTTGAATTCGACTACGTTATCAATTGGGCTAAAGAAGCAAGAGAATTATTTTGGGATGAATGGTCGTAGCTCTTGCCGAAAACATAATACTGTACTGCGTAGACTCTACTATGCATGGTGGCTATATAGGGTGGCGATGAAGAGTGGAGAACTAAGAAACATCGCATTTATCTTCGTCAACGACTACTTTATTGAAGAAACAGGAGAATTTATAGGCATAAGAGCTGATTTTCTCAACGAATTCAGATTAAAGCCTATTGATTTTGATACAAATGAAATTAAACATGGTACCTACTTACTTTTTGCCGGTAAGAAGGTATTATGTGATAAAATCAGGAGGAACGAGATAAGTGAGGAAGAAGTATTTTCTGGTGGAGAAAAAAGAATGATATGGCTATCTTATTCTTCAGTTAGGAGGTATGACAAAAGCGTTTGGATGCGGCTAAGAGTTACTAATATCCCTGAGTGTCCTATGAAGAATATATTTGCTAATAAGCAACAACGAGTGTTGTGTTCCATATCTCCGGACGCTCTTGATAAGATTATCCGGATAAATAAGCCTAAGCGAGTATATGTTTTATCTAATTTGATGTCTGGCCTGGTACCTATTATATTTGTAAATGAGCTAAGGAGATATACGGGCTTGTCTGTTGATAAGTTATTTCTAGGATTTGCCAACAGATACAGGTCTATAGTAGTTTATCCTTTCAGGTGCAAAAATGTCAGAAGAACCCGTACAAATAGACTACTCACTAAATGAATATAGCGACTTGTTGGAAATTAGGGGTAGGTGTACGTTAGGCAGAAAGACTGTTTATGGAATTTATATATATACTAGAGAGTATGCAAAAAGAAGGAATTATTGTGGACTATATATTTTGGAGGAGTGTATGAAAGACCAAGACAAGAATTCTGGAAAAGTTATGAAATTTCCAATAAATTTTATAGAATTAATTCTGAGTAGATTATTTGACTCAACCCCATCCAGGCGGATAACCGAGCTTGTCTTCTGTGATATGTACCGATGCTACCCAACACCGCTCGGCATATATCCGCTAACCCGGCTTTTGGAAAGCCAAGCATCAATGTCGTTGAGGAGAGATGTTCTAACAGAGTTTATGAAAAGATTCGGCTCAGTTAATGTTATTGACTACATATTCTATAGAACTCCAGCGAGAGTTTTCTATTTGTCAGTAATGTTTCCAAGAAAGAAAGTTAAATACATTATCATTATACCTACACCTGACCCAGAATTACATGCCGTTAATGTAGGTAAACTTCAGCTACTTGCTAAGAAAGCGATACCACAACTCGAAAATCTAGTGCTTGGGCTAAAAACAGGCAATGACATGGATGGACTACGAGCACTCGGCATATCTTCACCATCTTCAACTAGAAGAACTAGCAAAAACATCTACGAATCTGAACAACACGATGAGAACGAGTCCTGAAAATCACTTAGTATCTTCGACCGAATCACTAAAGACTAGTCCAAAACGATGACGCCAAGCCCTAAACTATGTATCTTATATTTATATTATTTCTAGTATATGATATCTTCAATATAATTGGAGGCGCCCCATCATGCGGATTCAACAAAAATCTTTAGTCTACTCAAAGAGAGACTTTACTGGCAAAGGAATTTTTGAAGGAGCCCCCACCCTAAGAAGTATTAATAAGTCCAACAGCCTGTTTGTGCTTACATAGAAAGCATGATACAGTAATTACAACATTAAGAGAAGAATCATTAGAAGGAGAAACCCTTCTATAAATGATATATCGATTGTCTTAAACAAGTTTGATAATGAGTGGGAATTCTTATTATATGTAATAGTACTATATAATGTGGTTATTAACATAAATTATTAGTTGTTAATTATTAATGATTGGAGAGTTGTTTCTTGATACCTGTTGTTTTAGATATATTTTAAATAGGTCTAGGGCATCTCTCTTAAATCTATTACTTATCTTATCAGCTGCTTCAATGACTTCATCTAGTATTTTAACCTTTTCTGCACTACAAGCTCCACCGTGGAGAAGGTGATTTCTTATATCGCAAACGCTCCATTCTTTGTTATTGATTTTATACTTAAAGCTAATACCAAATCTCTTCTCCAGCTCGTTTATTACATGTTCGTTCAAATCACTATAACCAAGGATTCGCTTCGCAAAAATCTCTAATGCGATGTAGATATCTATGAACTTGTCTATAGGGTCCTCCTCTGTTGCGCCTTTATTCCAGAATCTTAGTGCTCTCAAAAACCATTCCCTCTTGATGTTGTCAAAAACCTCTAGCTGCGTCGATGTATAGTTCCAGCTCTTTTCTAAACTCTTCGAGAGTTCTCTTCACCCCTACTACAGCATGGATTCTAACAACACTAGATACTACAATGCCTATAGTTCCAAGCTTTTCGTATCGTAGACTCATGTTGTCGGGGTTAAACTGTATTCCGCAACCAGTAACAACTATGAGATATGGTAGTAATTCTTGCTCAATTCTTTCAGCAAGTATCTTTCTAGCTTTGTCAGGTTCCTCTATATTTAGCTCCTTAGATACTTCTCCATAAAACACCCACTTTTTATCGTCAAACCAGAGCTTGTAGTCACCAAAAACTAATTCACCACGAAACCCAGCAATGGCTTCACAAATGGGTTTCAGAATGAATTGTGCTGACCACTTCCTCACGCATCGTTCACCATTTTTAACTATCCCCCTCTTCCTCATAAGTAACAATAGATATAATATTTATAAACTTCAATATAACCTGTAATTCTAAAAGATATAACAAGATATATAATCCCAGCAAATCGCTTGAAGAAACATCACATTTAAATTAAAGCTAAACTCGATAAAGTATTATCTGATGTTTTTCACAATCTACCATA
>Ga0190367_1001536_pt1 | contig 13154 bp, 9 predicted proteins | sample 4872181011_MG_FD_171838 | JGI IMG/M metagenome (GOLD analysis project Ga0190367, IMG submission 171838) | Hydrothermal vent microbial mat bacterial communities from Southern Trench, Guaymas Basin, Mexico - 4872-18-10-11_MG | ecosystem: Environmental > Aquatic > Marine > Hydrothermal vents >...
GCCCCTAAGGGAGCCTACGACGAGCCGGTAGTAGGCGCTGCCCTGCCTCAGGTCTCTCACGAGTTCGATCTTCCCCCTGGCCACCACCTCCTCGCCCTCCTCGGCCACGCTGGCGTAGAGCTCCTCGTAGGAGCAAATCTCCCTCACCTCCCGCAGGGCTGGCCCCTCCAGCACGGTCGAGAGCTCCACCTCATATATGGCCGGTAAGAATATGGACATCGTGGCATTAACCACCTTGGCTCTTATCGTGGCTGTCCCCAGGGGCCTGTAGAGGCGCTCCCCATACTTCTCGGCCTCCCGCTCCGTGAGGACGGGGTGGATAGAGAAACGCGTGCCCAGGAAGGTCCCTATGTTCCACTTGCGGGCCAGGAGCTTGCGTGCCTCCTCGGGCGTGAGTGGGTGCGTCTTGGATTTCCGGTAGCACCAGGCCCGTGTGAGCTTCTCATCGAAGCGCCTGATTTCCGTATCGCCTTTCTTAAGAGCCTCGGCCACGGTCTCCTTCACGGCAAGGCTTTCCCTCAGGCCGTAGACCACCAGGTCTATGTCCGAGATGCCCGGTACGTGGATGTCCAAGAGGATGGAGCCCGTTACGCCCATCTTGGACATGGCCACGCCCGCCAGGTCGGAGATAAGGTCCGCGAGGGCGAGCGCCCGCTCCTCCAGCACGTCCACGTCCAAGGTGCTCGCTATCTCCCTCAGCCTCTCCTCCGGCTTGTAGTGCTCTTCTATGCGCTCCACGGGGACAGCGCTCATCTCCGTGCCAAAGGCCTCGAAGTAAGTGAGGTAGACCGGGTAATCACGGAGGAAGACGAGAGTCTCCCTGAGGGCGTCCATGGTGTATTCCCTGAGCAGCCGGTAGTAGCGCGTGCCACCCCGGCCCCAAGGGCCAGCACCGGACCTAGGCACATACTTGAGGTAGGCCATCACCCGGTCGGGCGGGTGGGTGGAGCCCACCACGCAGAAGAGGAAGCCCTCGGGGGTCCTGAGGAAGTCCCTGTCCCTGAACCCCCGTGCCCTCAAGCGACCACCGTCCGCTTATCCGGGTGCTCCAACAGCATTTAAGCGGGAGGGGCGAGCCGGGCTTGGCCAAGGCCATAGTCATAACAGGCACGCCTGGGACGGGCAAGAGCACGATAGCATGGCTGTTGGCAGAGCGCCTTGGGGCAGAAGTGGTGGAGCTGGGCGAGCTGGCCGTGAGGGAGGGCTTCTGCTCGGGCTTGGACGAGGAGAGGAGCACCCTCATCGTGGACACGGACCTCCTGGCCCAGCGCCTCTCGGAGCTCCTCACGGCCAGGCCGGGCGGTGAGCTCCTCGTGGTGGTGGGCCACTACGCCCAGCACGTCGTGCCCAGGGAGCACCTCGTCATGGCCTTCGTGCTCAGGAGGCATCCCCTGGAGCTGAGGCGCGTCCTAGAGGCCCGGGGTTACCGGGGCCGGAAGCTCCACGAGAACCTCTTGGCCGAGGTCTTGGACGTATGCCTCGTGGAGGCCGTCCAAGCCTACGGGCCGGAGCTGGTCTACGAGCTGGACACGACGGGTCGGGGGCCAGAGGAGGTGGTGGAAGAGCTCCTGGCAGCCCTCAGAGCGCGCGAGGGGCGCGTGGGCGTGGTGGACTGGCTCGGGCAGCTAGAGCGAGAAGGCATCTTGGAGGAAGTCATCGAGGTGGGCGGTGGCTAGAGGCACCATCAGGCGCATTGAAGGTTAGGGCTTGATGCTTATCCTCAGGCCTGGGTATCCTCTTACCTCCTCGCCTTCTCCCTCTCCCACGCTTACCTCTAGCCTCCTGGCCTTACAGGTGCCTAGCACATCTGCCTCACAGGCCCTTATGGCCTCTGCCTGCCAGCTCTCGGGCGCGAACACCAGTATGGCTTCTAACGGGGCGTTGAGGGGGAGCCTGCGCTTGGCCTTCTCACGTCTCACGGCCCCTATGACAGTCACCACGAGGTCGCCCGCCTTCTCGGCCTCTGAGTCCGGGAAGCCCTCAGGCGGCTCTGGCCAGGGGGCTATGTGAACGCTCTTGTGGCCCTCGAAGGGCCTGAAGATGCGCTGGTAGAGCTCCTCCGCGATGTGGGGGCAGAAGGGGGCCAGGAGCCTCACTATGCTGTAGAGGGCCGTGTAGAGCGTGTGCTGGGCGGCCCTCCTGCTCTCCCGGCCGTGGAGCTCCGGGTTGTAGAGCCTGTGCTTCACGGCCTCGATGTAGTGGTCGCAGAAGACGTGCCAGGTGAAGTCCCTGATGGCCATGAGGGCTGTGTTGAAGCGGCACTCCTCAAGAGCCTCCGTGGCCACTTGCACGGTCCTGGCCAGCTTGCTGAGCAACCACCGGTCTAGGAGCTGGAGTTCCGGTTTGCTCTCTCCCGGCCCGAAGCCCTCAAGCTGGAGGTAGGTGAAGCGGGCCGCATTCCAGAGCTTACGCAGGAAGCGCCAGCCGTGCCTCACCTCCTCCCACCTGAAGGGTACGTCGGAGCCCGTGGTTCCGCCAGCGATAGCCCACCAGCGCGTGGCATCTGCGCCGTAGCGCTCTATGGGCTCGGTCGCGGGCACGTAGTTGCCGTAGGACTTGTGCATCATGCGGCCGTCCGTGCCCAGCACCATGCCGTTGATGAGGCAGGCCTTGAAGGGCACCTCATCGAAGAGCGCTAGGTGGCGGACCATGAGGTAGTAGGCCCAGGTGCGTATGATGTCGTAGCCAGACGGGTGCAGGTCGGCTGGGAAGAAGCGGCGCCAATCAGGCCTGTCGGGCCAGCCAGCGTGCACGGCGCACGTGATGGATGAATCGAACCAAGTGTCCAGCACGTCCGTCTCGGGCTTGAACTCCCTGCAGCCGCACCTCGGACAGGCATCCAGGCGAGGCGGCTCCTTTTTCGGGTCCACCGGCAGCCACTCTGGCTCGGCCACGATGACATGGCCACAGCGGGCGCAATACCAGGCCGGGATGGGCGTGGCAAATACCCTCTGGCGCGAGATCACCCAATCCCAGTCGAGCGAGCGAGCCCACTCCACCAGGCGCCACTTCATGTAGTCCGGGAACCACCTGATCTCCTCCAGCGCCTTCTTCACCACCTTGTCCGTGAGGTCGCGGACGCGCATGAACCACTGTTCGCGCACCAGGATCTCCACGGGCGTGTGGCAGCGCCAGCAGGTGCCCACCTCGTGCGTGATCGGCTCAACCTTCACCAACAGGCCCTCGGCCTCCAGGTCCCTCACTATGGCCTCCCTGGCCTCCTCGATGGTGAGGCCTGCGTATTTGCCAGCTCGCTCCGTCATGCGTCCGTCCTCGCCTATGCAGGCTATCACGGGCAGGCCATGGCGGGCCACGAAGCGCACGTCCTCCTTATCGCCGTAGGTGCAGATCATCACCACGCCTGTGCCGAACTCCGGGTCCACCATCTCGTCCGCGAAGATGCGCACCCTACGGTCCACGAAGGGCACCAGGAGTTCCTTGCCCACGTAGGCCTGGTAGCGCTCGTCATCGGGGTGGACGGCCACGGCTACGCAGGCTGGGATGAGCTCCGGCCTGGTGGTCGCGATGGACAGGTGCTCGCCGGGCCTATCGGCCAGGGGGAAGCGCACGAAGTAGAGCTTGTCCACCCGCGTGGCGTATTCTACCTCCGCATCCGCGATGGCCGTGCCACAGCGGGGGCACCAGTTCACCGGGTGCTGGGCCCTGTAGATGTAGCCCTTCTTGTAGAGGAGCACGAAGGAGAGCTGGGTGCGGCGCCAGTAGTCAGGGTCCATGGTCTTATACTCAAGGGACCAGTCTATGGAGTAGCCGAGGCGCCTGATGGCCTTCTTCATGGCCTCTATGTTCTCCTCCACGAACTCCATGCAGAGGCGCCTGAACTCCTCCGGCGACACCTCGGTCTTCGTGATACCGTGCTTCTGCTCCACGCGCACCTCCGTGGGCAGGCCGTGGCAATCCCAGCCCTGGGGGAAGAGCACGTTGTAGCCCCTCATGCGTTTGTAACGGGCCACCACGTCGAAGTAGGTCCAGTTGAGCACGTTCCCCATGTGGAAATCGCCCGAGGGGTAGGGCGGTGGCGTGTCTATGGAGAACACGGGCCTCTCCCGGTCCTCCCAATCGAAGCGGTAAATGCCCTCCCGCTCCCAGAACTCCTGCCACTTAGGCTCGACCGTCCTCGGGTCGTAATCCTTGGGGAAGGGCTCGGCCAACATCACCACCACCGTGCGCCAGCCGGGCCTTAAGCTTAGCCTAGGCTAACCGCTCTTGGCCAAAGCTTATAAGATGCTCGGCCCGCGGGTACGCCAACCGCTGCGCTTGAGGAAGGTCAGTCTGCTCTAATGGCCATCGAAAGGCTTAATAGCGAGCGCACCAAGGGTGGAAATGCCATGTTAGCGGCCCTTTACATAACCACGGGCCTCTGGGCGAGCTACACCGCCGACTTGGTGCTCGCTACCCGGAGGCTGGTGGCCGCCAGGCCAGGCCTCAGGCCCGGCCGATGGCTCTGGCCGCTCGTGGCTGTGTTCTTGGGCCTCCTGGGCTTCTGGCACGGCTGCCACCTATTGCTGATGCCAGCCCACCTATACGCCATCAACGCCATTGGCCTCAGGACGCTGGCCTTCATCATCACTATCGGAGCAAGTCACATCCTGGCCAAGAAGCTGCCCCCAGAGGAGTTCATTGGGCACATCATCAAGACATCCCCCAAGAAGGTCGGGGCGATCGCGCTCATCATAACGCTGACGCCCATCATCGTAGTGCACGTGGGCCTCCCCCTTCTGGGCCGCTGGGTGGGGTTTAACCGCGCCACCCACATCCTAGGTGTCCTCAAGGTCATGGGGTCGGGCGACATCACGCTCTTCCCGGAGATCGACCCCGAGCAGCTCCGCGTTACCACGAGCGGGATAGCGCTCTCCATAGCGGAGATGAAGAAGACCAGCGCGGCCTCCTTGGTAACGAGCGTCCACCTGGGCTTTTACGAGGGCGAGCTGTGCTGGATAGCGACCGTGAGCGAGCCTCCAGCCTTCGGGCGCTTCCTTCTGGGGGCCAGTAACCGCCTGAAGGAGATTATAGTGGTGCCCATCACAGATGCCACGGGCGAGCGGGCGAGCGTGGTGCCCCTTATGGCCGGGTATGGCGAGGGCCTCTGGTTTGACAAGGACATCCGCGTCCACGCGCAGGACCTCTTTCCCACCCGGACCTTCAGCCGCGCTTACCTGACCTGGAGCCCGGAGCTCAACAAGCTCGTCTACATCACCACCAGCTACTACGAGGACCCCCTCGGCCCCCTGAAGAACCCCATGGTGCACATATGGGACCCGCAGACGGGCGCCCTCCTGGCTTCCTACCGGCCCGAGGAAGCACCTGATTGGGTCATCCAGCGCTGGGATGAGCGCTGGCTTGAGCTGGCTGGCTCGGCCTTCGGCGAGTTCCGCTGGACGGCGGACAACGACCTGAACTTCTGGAACGGCCTGCCCTACTACTCCGACCGCTCTGCTGAGCCCGCTGAGCCAGAGGGGCTCCGCTACCAGCTCTGGCCCAACGGGGAGCTGGTGGGCGTTTACCTCTTCCAGAACAAGCGCAACCCCAGCCTGCTTGAGCTGATCATAATAGCCCGGAGAGATGGCGTTTACCTCTACAGCCTGGACCACTTGGCCCTTATCTCGCCCTCCGAAGCGAAAGCCGTGGCCAAGGCTGGCCTTCCCGCCCTGCCCAGCGGCCGCTACTCCACGCCTCTCGCGCTCCTCTACAGGATAGGGCAGGAGCTCTACTACCACATACCCATCTTCATCTACAGCGGGGGCCGTTACACGCCAACTTACTTCGCGCTCGTGAGGGCCACGGACAGGCGCTGCATTCGCACGAGCTGTGCTGAGGAAGGCGGACTGAGGGAGGCCATCTTGGCCGCCTACGCCCAGGTGAAGCGCGTGGTGGTGGAGCGCATCGAGCTGAGGGGCACGCTGGTCGGCAAGCACGAGTATGTAGAAGGCGGGAACACGCGCATCTGGCTGGAGATAAGGCTTGAGAACGGCACGGTCGTGCACGCCCTGGCCAAGGTGGAGCTCCTGGAGCCCGAGGACATCTACCTGCTGCTGACCAAGGAGCCCGGGGACCCGATAGCTGTGGTCATGGACACCAAGATGGTGGTCCTGGACGTGTTGGAGTAAGGGGAGCCCAACTGCGCGGGTGCCCGGCTGAGCCCAGCGCGAGCGCGAGTTTATTACCCCCGCGTGCTCCCCCTCTAACGAGCCGGTCAGAAGGCCCGCCTTCTCACACCCCCTGAGGGTTTGCCACTGGCTCCCGCCTGTGATGGGGGCGCGGTCGGGCGGGCGACAGGCCATGACGGCTGCCGTGGGGTCCTGAGGGCCTTCTGGCCCGAGGGGCTCCATGATGAGCTGCCCACCTCCAAAAAGCCTTATGAAAGACTCTTGACCAGCTCTGCCCGAACTCCTTGATGACCGACAGAGGACTTTCTCGCGAGAGGCAAAAGCGCCTAATACGCCTGCAGCCTACCTGCTGGTGGGGCGAGCGCGATGTCGGGTGAAGGAGTTCTAAGGCTAACGTGGCTGAACGATTACGCCTGTGTGCTAATCCGCGCCCCCGATGTGGTCCTCGTGATAGACCCCGTCGAGGTGAGTCCTGCCCAGGTGGGCCAGGTGAGCGCCATCCTCATTACGCACGAGCACTACGACCACTTGGACGCGGACCTAGTGGCCTCCCTCCAGGCCCGGGCGGATTGCCTGGTGGTAGCTGACCCCACCTCATCACAGCTCCTCACCAGGCGCGTGCCAGGTGATAAGCTCATCACGGTGGAGCCCGGCAGCCAGATTGACGTGGGGAAGGCCAGGATATACGTGGAGGAGTGCAATCACCCGCCCGCCAGCACGCCCGTAACCTACCTGGTAGAGGTGGGCGGCTTCAAGGTATACCACACGGCCGATAGCCTCCCCTTCCCGCGCATGGCCGATATAGGGGCCGAGCACAAGCCGGACATCACGTTCTGCACGGTCGGCATAGCGCCTGGCACCTCGCCGCGCACGGGCGTTGAGATAGCTAAGCTCGTGAGGCCGAAGGTAGCCATACCCTACCACACCCGCAGGAAAGCCGACCTAGAGCTCTTCGCCCGCCTGCTCGCGCAGGAGGCACCGGATATAAGGTGCGTGGTGCTGGCTAAGGGGGAGGAGTTCGCCTACCCCTGAGGTGCGGAGCGTGGAGCGCGAGGAGCTCGTGCGCGAGGCCTGTAAGGCCCTGGCCCGCATAGGGGCCGTGAAGTTCGGCATCTTCAAGCTCACCAGCGGGAAGACCAGCCCCTACTACATAGACCTCCGGCTGGTGCCCAGCTTCCCGGATGCCTTCAGGTTCATCTGCGATGTCTATGCCAGCATGATAGAGGCCGAGCTGGGCCTGGAAGCCTTCGACCGTGTGGCTGGCGTGCCTACGGCTGGCATTCCCTTCGCGGCCGTGGTGGCGTTTAGGCTTGAGAAGCCCTTCCTCTATGTGCGGAGGGAGGTGAAACTCCACGGGCGCGAGAGGCGCGTGGAAGGCATCCTCACGCCAGGCGACCGCGTGATACTCGTGGATGACCTCATCACCACAGGGAAGACCCTCCTCTCGGCCGCCAAGGCCATCAGGGCCGAGGGAGGCGAGGTAGAGCACGTCTTCGTCCTCATAGACAGGGAGGAGGGAGGGCGCGAGGCCCTGGAGGAAGCCGGGCTGGAGCTCCACGCCTTCATGACCGTGCGCGAGATGGCCAAGGTCATGTTGGACATGGAGGTCATAGACGAGGAGCAATATGAGCTCATTCTGAGCCAGATAGGGACCTGAGCTTACCCTCTTTTTGGTAGAAACTCTTAAATTTGCGTGGTATAGCCTGCCCTCGGCATGAACTTGCGGGGCGCACATGGGAGAAGGGGGCGCAAGGCCCAGGCCACCCTGGCCCTAGCGGGGGCCACCATGCTGGGGGCTCTCTCGGTGGCCGTGGACTATAGCATGGAGTTCTCAGGCCTGAAGGACCTCATGAGCTCCCTCTGGGCCATGGCTTTCCCGTTCCTCAGCTTCCTTAAATTCGATTTCGACGGCGTGCCCATCTTTTGCTCCACAGCCTTCTTCGGCCTTACGGCTGGCTTCCTGGCCTCCGTCATCATGGGTTTGGCCATAGCCATCAGGGCCTCCGGCCTGATAGGGCTGGTGGGGGCAGCCATGAAGGCGTTGGCGGAGGCCTCGACCATGGTGGGCGCCTACCTGGCCTTAGTGAAGGCCAGGCGTGCCCGCGGCCTCTGGCTCTCGCTAGGCCCCATCACCCGGGCTGCCGTGATGTGCCTAGCCAACCTCTTCGTGGTGCCGCACCTCTTCCAGCAGCCTCTGGCCTTCGTGGTGGGCCTCATGCCGCTCATAGCGTTCTTCAACATCATCCAGGGCTCCATCACCACCTACCTAGGCATGGCCGTGGCCCTCGCGGTCGTGAAGAGGGCACCTCACCTGCTGCCCGAGGACGCCCCCATCCTGAGGAGCACGAGGGTGCCCGCGTGAGCTGCTGCCTTTTATCGGCCTTGGCCGAGGGGTATGCTGAGGCACCTTGCGCTCGGCCGTGCGCTACTTCAAGAAGGGCATAAGGGCTCTGGGCGTGGCCGAGTGCTTCAGGCGCGGTCTCAGCAGGCACTCCATCCTAGCTGGCGTGGTTATGAGGGCGGACATGATAGTAGATGGCTTCTCCCTGGCCACGGCCACGGTGGGCGGCCTAGATGCCACGGAGGCCGTCCTTAGGCTCTACGAGCGCCTAGGCCGCAAGGACGTGAACGTGCTCATGTTGAATGGGTGCGTGATAAGCTGGTATAACGTGATAGACCTGCACGAGGTAGCCGAGCGGGCCGGGAGGCCTGTGATATGCGTTACCTACGAGCCATCGCCCGGCCTTGAGAAATACTTCAGGGAATATTTCCCGGAGGATTGGCGCGAGCGGTTGGCCATCTACGAGCGCAACGGCCCTAGGACGCCCGCAGTGCTCAAGACGGGCCACAGGGTCTTCGTAAGAGCCATAGGCTTAGAAGATGAAGAAGCAGTTCACGTGCTCAACCGCTTCACGCTCCACGGCTCCGTGCCAGAGCCCCTCAGGCTGGCCAGGCTCTTGGCCAGGGCCGCCCTTGCCTCAGCGAGCGAGCTGGCCGCGGCCTCGTTCACCTCATGAGCCTCTTCAGCCGCGCCTCCACGACCTGCCTGGGCACGGCCCCCACCAGCCGGTCCACCGCCCTGCCTCGCCTGAAGAAGATGAGCGTGGGTATGCCCTGGATGCCGAAGGCCAAGGGCGTGAGTAGGTTCTCGTCCACGTTCAGCTTGCCGAAGGCCACGCGGCCTGCGTAATCGCGGGCTAGCTCCTCTATGACGGGCGCCATCACCCGGCAGGGGAGGCACCAGGGGGCCCAGAAGTCCACGACGGCCAGCTCGTGCTCGCGGATGAAGTGCTCGAAGGTCTCGTCCGTCAGCTCCACAGGCTTGCTGAGCGCCCCCCTCCGCCTGGCTCGCCTCTTCCGCTCCCTCAGGCGCCTCAGGAGTTCCCTGAGCTTCGCCTCCCTCAGCCTCCTAAGCTCCTCGTCCTCCTCCGGCACCTCTCCCACCCTTCACGAGGAGGAGTTCCCGGGGCGCTTAAAGGAGGCAGCAGCACGAGAAGCACATTTTAAGCTCCTTAAGCACCTGGAAACAGTGAGCTCTAAGGCGAAGACCCTCCTGCTGGGACACGGCTGACTTCGGCATGCTGATGCCTTATGTGCTGGTGAGGGAGACCAACGTGGCTACCTAGCCGCCCGCGTGGAAAGGGGGAGAAAAAGAGAGCTGGAGGGCACCTAAAAGACCGTCAGCCTATCCATGGGATAGACCACGGCCTCCTTGATGCTCTTCAGCCTCAGCACGGCCTGCAGCACCCTGGCCACGCCTATGCCGCAGCCGCTGTGCAGCTTGGGGGCCTCGTGCGCCCTCCAGAAGTCCAGATACCAATCCCAATCGCTGATGTCGCCTCCCCTCGCCACGAGGCGCTTAAACATATCGCTCTCCAGCAGGCGCTCCACCAGCCTCTCATACCTGTGCTCCCTCTCGGCCGAGCCCACGGCCTCGCCAGCGAGCGGGAGTTCCAGGTCGGCCGAGATGACCACGCTTGGGTCGGCAGGGTCCTCGCGCATGTTGAAGAACTTCAGGTGCTTAGGCCAGTGCGTGATGAAAACAGGGCCTAGCTCGCCCGCCAGTAGCCTCTCGTGGTGGCTCTTCAGGTCATCGCCCCATTTCAGGTCGAAGCCGTGCTCGTTCAGCCACCTGATGGCCTCCTCATACCTCATCCGCCTGTAGGGAGGCCTGAAGGCTTCAAGCCAATCCTCCTCCACGCCGAAGGCCTTGCGCTCGGCCGTGCGCTCCTCAAGCACGCACCTCACGCCATACCAGATGGTGTTCTCGATGTGATGCAGCAGCTCGTCAAAGCCGCCAACGTGCTCGAACTCGAAGAGGGAGAACTCGGTGAGGTGCCTGTCGTCAACGTCCGGCTCGGCCCTGAAGCTTCTAATGAGCGTGAAGACGCGGCCCAGGAACTGCGAGAGCACCTCAAGCTGGAGCTGCGCTGTCTGCGTGAGATAGGTGTGCCTGCCGAAGTAGTCCAGCATGAACATGGTATCTATGTTCTCGCAGGCCCCCGTGGCCTTCGTGATGTGCGGCACTTGGACCTCGACGAAGCCAGCCTCATACATATACTCCCTGAAGCCCTTGATGAGGGAGTGCTCCACCTTGGCCAGGGCCGCCCTTTGAGCCCACCAGGCTGGCCTCAAGAAAGCCTTCCACGGCTGCCTTGACGGCCTATTTAAACCTTGCTGCCAGCAGGCGGTATACGGCCCCTGCAGAGGAGAACTGACAGCCCTCAGCCCCGAGCGCATCGGCCACGGGCTTACACGATGCCCTTTAATCCCACAGCCCGCAGCATAAGCTCGTGAGTTCCAAGACGCGCGGGGGGAGCCGGGAGGCAGATGATGTCCTAGCTAAGGTGGCGGCTCAGCTGGAGGCGGGGCGAGGCGGCTGCCGCGTCATCTACGTGCGCAAGGAGGTGGTGGAGGAGCCGGAGCTCGGGCCAGAGGTGGGCCAGGTCGGCCTCCACGAACTCCTGGTCGAGCGCCTGAGGGCTAGGGGCATCACGCGCCTTTACCGGTTCCAATATGAGGCCTACAGGGCCATCATGGCTGGCCGTGATGTCTTCCTCGTCTCCGGCGCGGCCACGGGGAAGACGGAGGCCTTCATCATCCCGGTCCTAGATAGGGCGCTCAAGGAGGGCGCCCGCTCGGCCATCGTATACCCCACGAAGGCGCTCGCCAGGGACCAAGTGGCCCGCTTCCGGGGCTATGCCGTGCCCTTCCTCCTGCGCCTAGATGTGCTGGATGGTGATACGCGCATGAAGGAGAGGGAGCGCATCTACGAGAGCCCACCTCACGTGCTCATCACCAACCCCGACATGATACACTTCAGCATGGCCCGCTCGCACAGGTTCAGGCGCCTCCTGAAGGGCATGAGCACGATCGTGTTGGACGAGGCCCACGTCTACGAGGGCTCCTTTGGCTCCCACGTGCGCATGATACTAGAGCGCCTGAGGGCCTACCTGGGCGAGGAGCTCCTCTTCGTGGCCAGCTCAGCCACCATAGGCAACCCGGGCGAGCTCGGGGAGCTCCTCTTCGACAGGCCCGTCCAGGTCGTGGAGGGGCGCCCGCGCCGGAGAGGCATAGCCTACCACGTGCTCGTGAGTTCCGGCACGCTGAGCCGTTGGACGGTGGCCGCCCGCCTCATGCGCCTCCTGGTCCGCTCGGGCCTTAGGTGCCTGGCCTTCGTTGACAGCCAGCAGATGTGCGAGGTGGTGGCCCGCATCGCCAAGCGCGAGGGCGCCAACGTCATGGTCCACCGAGCTGGCCTGCTGCCCGAGGAGAGGCGCGATGTAGAGGCCAAGCTGAAGGCGGGCGAGCTAGATGGCGTGGTGGCCACGCCCACGCTTGAGCTGGGCATAGACATAGGGCTCTTGGACGCGGTCGTGATGGCCGCTCCACCGCCCAGCTACGCCCGCTACCTCCAGAGGGCTGGCAGAGCTGGCAGGCGGGACAGGCCCGGCTACATCTTCACCGTGCTGGCCGATGACCCCATAGACGCCTACTACGAGCGAGAGCCCGAGCGCTTCTTCGAGCAGGAGCTCACGCCTGTGGTCTTCGAGCCCTACAACGAGGAGATAGCGAAGATCCACCTGGTGGCCATGCTCCTTGAGCGCGGTGGCCGCATGCGCTTGGAGGCCGTGCCGAGGGGCTGGGAGAAGGCGCTTGAGCTCTGCCTCCGCGAGGAATACGCCGTCAGGAAAGGAGGGTGGCTCCTCATCACCAAGAAGGCGAGGCGCGAGTTCGGCTTCTACAGCCTGAGGAGCGCGGGCCGCGAGGTCAGGATTATCGAGGTGGGCACGAGTAGGCGCATCGGCAGCCGCTCCCTCCCCATGGCCCTCCACGACCTCCACCCGGGCGCCATTTACCTCCACCAGGGCCGCACCTACGAGGCCCAGGAGCTGGACCTGGAGCGCTACGCGGCCTACGTGAGGCGCGTGCCAGACCTGCCCTTCTACACTAGGCCCATCTACGAGGTGGGCGTTTCCGGGCTGGAGCTCACGGCCAGGAGGGCGGCCGATGGCGTGGAGGTGGCCTACGGCTCAGGCCAGATCACGAAGACCGTGCTCGGCTACACCATAAGGCACCTGGGCGGGGGCGAGGAAGAGGCGGGCGCCCTGCCCGAGGCACCACTTGTCCCGCTCGACCAGCCCATCTCCTGGTCCTTCAGGACAAAGCTCCTCGTGGCCCGTTACGGCGAGGCCGCCCGGCCGGAGGCCATTCACGCGCTGGAGCACGCGCTCATCCACGCGGCCAGGCCCGTGGTGGGAGCTGGCCTGAGCGACCTGGGGGGCGTGAGCTTCCCGACGGGGCACATCATTATCTACGATGCCACGCCGGGGGGCTCGGGCCTCTCCAAGCTCCTCTTCAGGCGCCTAGAGCGGGCACACCGAATAGCGCACGACATCTTGGCCAACTGCGATTGCGAGGACGGCTGCCCCAGGTGCGTTTACGACCCGTTCTGCGGCAACAACAACCGCACTCTCTCGCGCCGAGGTGCCCTGAGGCTCGCGGAGGCCGTGCTGGCGGGCCAGGTGC
>Ga0190367_1001537_pt1 | contig 13151 bp, 15 predicted proteins | sample 4872181011_MG_FD_171838 | JGI IMG/M metagenome (GOLD analysis project Ga0190367, IMG submission 171838) | Hydrothermal vent microbial mat bacterial communities from Southern Trench, Guaymas Basin, Mexico - 4872-18-10-11_MG | ecosystem: Environmental > Aquatic > Marine > Hydrothermal vents >...
AGGGACGAATACCTGAGGGCTGGCGTGCACGTAGGCTCCCGCATCAAGATGGGCGGCATGTCCAAGTTCGTCTACCGCTGCAGGCCGGATGGGCTCTGGATACTCGACCTGGAGAAGATAGACGAGCGCATCCGCGTGGCAGCCAAGTTCCTGGCACGCTTCGAGCCAGATAAGGTCGTTGTGGCCTGCTCGCGCATCTACGGCCGCAGGCCGGTGAGCATGTTCTGCCAGGTAACTGGCGCCATACCAATCGTGGGCCGCTTCGTGCCTGGCACCTTCACCAACCCCCTCCTACCAGAGCACATAGATGCGGACGTGGTGCTCGTGGTCGACCCGAGCCCCAAGGCGGATGGGCAGGCAGTGGCTGAGGCCACCAAGGTCGGCATACCGGTCGTGGCCCTCTGCAGCACGGACAACAGCATAGCGAACGTGGACCTCGTCATACCGGCGAACAACAAGGGGAGACGCTCCCTGGCCACCGTCTTCTGGCTGCTGGCCAGGCAGGTGCTGCGCGAGAGGGGCGACATACCGCCCGATGGCGACATACCTTACACGGTCGAGGACTTCGAGGCCAGGGTCTGAGCTGGAGGCGCCTTGGCTCCACGGATATAAGAAGAACAGCTCTTATAGACCAGGTTAAAGCTTTGATGCCTTGGGAGGCCATCATGGGCCACGCTACGCCCACTTAGTAACCCGGCCCGTGTTCATCTAGCTCGGGAGCGCCTTGAGCACGCCTATCGTCGAGGAGCTACGCGAGGCCATCAGGGGCCTGTCGAGCGCTCGGGCTTCATAGCGGCCGTCACCTTGTTCGGCTCCATCGCGAGAGGCGAGGCTGCTGAGGCCGGGCGAGAAGGTCGTGATAGAGCCATGACCGCCATCGATACGTTTGAGAAAACGCTTATAGGCTTAGGCCGTGGGAAGCAGTAATTATTTCTTCTCAAGCGGGCTAACCTCTATCTCGCCATTCTTATCGTGGTTTTTAGCTTTTAGTAGCTTTTATCTACACAGCCAGCTACATGCGGGCGGTGATGTCCCTGTCCGTCAGGCCACCATCGGTGGCGGGCGCCTTCTACTCCGGCACGGAGAGGGGCCTGAGACGCCAGATAGAGTGGTGCTTCACTCACCCGCTTGGCCCGGGCATGGTGCCCAAGCCCGTCGAGGGGCCTCTGGAGGAGCTGGTGGCGCTGGTTTGCCCTCATGCTGGCTACATGTATTCTGGCCCTGTGGCCGCCCACGCTTACGCGCGGCTGGCCCAGGAGGGCAGGCCGGACGTGGTGGTGTTGCTAGGCCCAAACCACACGGGCTTCGGCAGCTCCGTGGCCATCTACGCCCGTGGTGCTTGGCGCACGCCTCTCGGCCAAGTGGAGGTGGAGGAGCGCGTGGCAGAGGCCATCATGAAGAAGGCTCCCATCGTGGCCGATGATGTGGAGGCCCACGCCTACGAGCACTCTCTCGAGGTCCAGCTCCCCTTCCTCCAATACCTATACGGGGGCGACTTCAAGATAGTGCCCATCTGCATGATGTTCCAGGACGTGCGCACGAGCACGGAGGTGGGAGAGGCCATCGCGGCCGCCATAAGGGAGCTGGGGCTGAACGCACTCGTGATAGCCTCCACGGACCTCACGCACTACGAGCCCCACGAGGTGGCCGTGAGGAAGGACGCTGAGGTCATAAGGGCCGTGGAGGCCCTGGACGTGCCCGGCCTCTACAGGGCCGTAGAGGAGCTGCCCGTCAGCATGTGCGGCTACGGCCCCACGGCCGCTGCCATGGTGGCCGCCAAGGCCCTGGGGGCCACGAGGGGGGAGCTTCTGAAATACGCCACCAGCGGCGATATAACGGGCGACAGGCACGCCGTGGTGGGCTACGCGACCATAGCCATCACGAGGTAGGTGGCCCCCGGTGGCAGCCTCGGGCCAGGTGGTGGCCTCAGCGCCAGCGAAGGTCATCCTGTTCGGCGAGCACTTCGTGGTCTATGGCGTGCCAGCCGTGGTGGCTGCCATCAGCCTCAGGGCTCGCGCGGCCGTGCGGAAGCGCGATGATTTGGCCGTGAGCGTGAGAGCGCCAGATCTAGGGGTCTCGGGCATCTTCCTGCCAGATGGCACCTTCTCGCCAGGGGAGGGCGGTGAGGAGGCCAGGCACCTTCTTGAGCCCATTTTCACGGCCGTCAGGCACGTCATGAAGGCCCTAAGCGCCCCCTCTGGCCTGGAGGTGCTCGTCAGGTCCAAGATACCAGTGGCAGCTGGCCTGGGCTCCTCGGCGGCCGTGGCCGTCTCAGCAGCAGCCGCCACTACTCAGCTCCTCTCGGGCCGCCTGGACCTGGACCTGGCCTTCAAGGCCGCCTTCAGGGCGGAGGAGCTGGTGCACATCACGCCCTCGGGCGTGGACCCGGCCATCTCGACCTATGGTGGCCTTATAACCTACCGGAGGGGCGAGGGCATAAGGAGGCTTGAGGCCCGTGGGCCGCTTGAGCTGGTGGTAGGCGATACGGGCATCAAGAGGTCCACGGGCGCCCTCGTCTCGGCCGTGAGGGCGCTCAAGGAGCGCAGGCCGCGCCTCTTCGCCAGCCTCCTTGAGGCAGCAGAGCACCTGGTGGCCGATGCCGTGGCCGCCCTTGAGAGAGGCGACCTCACGGCCCTCGGGGAGCTGATGGACATCAACCACGGTCTGCTCTCGGCCATAGGCGTTTCAAACGAGGCCCTGGACAGGCTCGTCCACGCGGCCCGGAGGGCTGGGGCCCTGGGCGCGAAGCTGACGGGCGCTGGCGGAGGGGGCTGCATGGTAGCCCTCGTGGAGCCGGGCTCGGGCGAGCGCGTGGCCAGGGCCGTAGAGGCCGCGGAGGGCAGGGCCTTCTTGGCCGAGCTATCGCGGGAGGGCGTGAGGGTTGAGCAGGGGGCTCGTGGTGCTTAAGCTGGGCGGCTCCATCATAACGGACAAGAGCGAGCGCTTCAGGCCGGACGAGGAGGCCATCGGGAGCCTGGCGAGGGAGATAGCCTCCTCCGGCGTGAGGGAACTCGTAATCGTGCACGGAGGGGGCAGTTTCGGCCACCCTCTGGCGGCCGACTACGGCCTGAGCGAGGGCTTCAGGGGGCCCGAGCAGCTCAGGGGGCTGGCCGAGACGCACCTGGCCATGGAGGAGCTGAACAAGCTGGTCGTGAGCGCCCTCCTGGCCGAGGGCCTGCCCGCCATCCCCCTGCCGCCCATATCCTGCTTCACGACCAAGGGGAAGCGCATAAGCCGAGCCTTCCTGGGGCCGCTCAAGGCCCTCCTGGCCCTGGGCGCTATGCCCGTGCTCTACGGCGATGTGGTCCTGGACGAGGAGCTGGGCTTCACTATCCTCTCGGGCGACCAGATAGCGGCCTACCTGGCCCTGGCTCTCGGGGCCGAGAGGGTGGTCCTGTGCCTGCGCGTGCCGGGCGTCTTCACGCGAAACCCCGAGGAGGATCCGAGCGCCGAGCTGATAGAGCGCCTCAGGCCGGAGGACGTGAAGCACGTGGAGACGGGGCGCCTGAGGGTGGCGGACGTAACTGGCGGCATGAGGAAAAAATTAGAGGAGATGGCCCCCGTGGCCGCGGCGGGCATCCCGGTCTTCTTCACCAGCCCCCGGCCGCCTGGCAACCTGGCTAGGGCGCTGAAGGGCGAGCGCGCCGTAGGGACGCTGCTCTCTCGCTAGCACTACTCAAGCAGCCTTAGCATGCGCTTATAGAGGGAGAGCCAGAGCTCTCCTTTCCTCGTCGTGCGGTAGAGTTTCACCTGGTCGACCTGCCTCTCCTCCACTAGGCCCCTCTCCAGCAGGAAGCCCAGGTATTTCCCTAGCACGCGGAAGTTCAGGCTCGTCCGGTAGACCAGGCGCGTCCTGCTGGACCACTCGCCCGCCTCACGCAGGATGCAGGCGATCACCTCCAGCCTGTGCCTCCTCTTCCAGGCCTCGTGCTTCCTATTTGCTAGCACTTCGCTCCTCCGAGTAGGAAGGCACAGAGTTCCTTATAAATCTTCCGCGCTGTGCTACCTATTTGCTAGCACTACCCTGGCATGACCCTTCCCGGCGGGGGCCATATATGTAGGGCGGCCACCTTCCGCAGAGGAAGACGGCCATGTTAGAGGAGCCATTGGCCCGCCTGGTTAAGTTTTTACGAAACCATGCCCGCCTGGTGCGGGATGGGAGATGGCCACCCAGATGGAGATGGCCAGGAGAGGGCAGCCGACCGAGGAGATGCGCGCGGTGGCGAGGGAGGAGGGCGTCCCTCTGCGTGCCCTGATGAGACGCGTGGCCTCAGGCCGCGTGGTCATCACGCGGAACGTGCGCAGGGAGCGCGTGAGGCCCACGGGCATAGGGGCTGGCCTCCGCGTGAAGGTGAACGCGAACGTGGGGACCTCATCCGACCTGTGCGACCCGGAGCTGGAGGTCGAGAAGGCCCGCATCGCGGTCCGCTATGGCGCGGACACGGTGATGGACCTCAGCACGGCTGGCGACCTAGACGCCATCAGGCGCAAGATAATCGCTGCCGTGGATGTGCCCGTGGGCACGGTGCCCATCTACCAGGCGGCCATAGAGGCTGCCGCCAGGAAGGGCTCCATCGTGGACATGGACGAGGACGACATCTTCAGGACCATAGAGAAGCACGCCCGCGATGGCGTGGACTTCATGACCGTGCACTGCGGCGTGGTGAAGGCCATAGTTGAGCGCCTGAAGGAGCACCCGCGCTGGCTGGGCATGGTGAGCCGGGGAGGCACGTTTCACGCCCTCTGGATACTGCACCACGGCCGCGAGAACCCGCTCTACGAGAACTACGATTACCTGCTTGAGATAGCCCGCGAACACGACATCACGCTCAGCCTTGGCGATGGCCTCAGGCCGGGCTGCGTGCTGGACGCGACGGATTGGGCTCAGGTGCAGGAGCTACTCGTCATAGGCGAGCTGGTGAGGCGCGCCCGCCAGGCAGGCGTGCAGGCGATGGTGGAGGGGCCTGGGCACCTGCCCCTGAACCACGTGGCCGCGAACGTGCGCCTGCAGAAGGCCGTCTGCGATGGAGCACCCTTCTACGTGCTAGGCCCGGTGGTAACCGACGTGGCGCCCGGCTACGACCACATAGTCTCGGCCATAGGGGGCGCCCTAGCCGCCTTAGCGGGTGCCGACTTCCTCTGCTACGTAACGCCAGCCGAGCACCTAGGCCTCCCCATGCCAGAGGACGTGCGAGAGGGCGTTATAGCGGCCCGCATAGCCGCCCACGCGGCCGACCTGGTGAGGCTCGGGAGGAGGGCGCTGAGGTGGGAGGAGAAGATGGCCAAGGCAAGGGCCAAAGGCGATTTCGAGGCCCAGCTCAAGCTGGCCATGGACCCGGAGCGCGCTAGGACCATCTTGGAGCGCGCTAAAGCACGCGTGCCAGGCACCTGCAGCATGTGCGGCAAGTTCTGCGCCCTGAAGCTATACGGGGCCTACTTCAGGAGGAAGGCTGCCGAGGAATAGAGTTCTTAATGCTTCTGCCTCCACACGACGGGGGAAGCTAGCTCAGAACTCAAATCAGTCAGCTCCTCCTAACTTGGCGGTCCGGCTGCCCCAGCGCGATGATGGCGGGCATGAGGACGCGCGATGCCTTAGCGCCGCGCTCGGATGAGGTTAGCGCTCCTGTGACTGGCTAGGCCATGAAGGCCTCCAGGCCCCTTGGCCTCCGCTCCTCCCTGGCGGGCCTCTCGGGCTGGACGAGCCCCTTAGCCACGCGCCCTATCAGCTCGAAGTCGGCCTCAAGCAGCGAGCGATAGGAGGGGTTGTAGAGCGCTGATGCCGGGTGGAGGGTGGGCACGAGCATGACCTTCAGGCCAAGGAGCTCCACCTCGTAAACGTGGCCGCGCACGTCCCCCATGCGCTTGAAGGGCAGGCCAGCCTTGGAGAATATGTAGCGCGTGGAGTGGCGGCCCAGCGTTACTATGACCTTGGGCCTTACGATCTGTATCTGCCTGTCTAGGAAGGGCGTGCAGGCCTCTACCTCCTCGGGCCTGGGGTCCCTGTTGCCGGGCGGCCTACACTTCAGCACGTTCGCTATATAGACCTCCTCGCGCCTGAAGCCCGCTAGGGCGAGGAGCCTGTCCAGCAGCTTGCCAGCCGCCCCCACGAAGGGGCGCCCTTTCTCGTCCTCCCACCGGCCGGGCGCTTCTCCTATGAGCATCACCGTGGCGTCCAGACTTCCCTCACCGGGCACCGGGTTCTTCCGGCTCGCGTGGAGTGGGCAGCGCGTGCAGGCCTTTATCTCGGCCACGAGGGCCGCCATCCGCTCTTCCTTCGAGGTCCTCTCGCTCAAGCCAGCACCCCCTTAGAACACCTTCAGCACCACGCATAGCAAGGCCGTGGCAAGGCCCACCAGCACCATCTTGAGGCCCGAGAGGGCTATGTTGTCCTTGGACACGCGGCCGAGGAAGGCGCCCAGGGCGAAGATGGTGCCCATGTTCACGGCCAAGGCCGCGTAAACGGCCGTGGCCATGGGGATGGGGAAGAACATGGCCGCTATGAGCGGTAGGAGGGAGACGAGGGCCGAGGCCATGGGCGCTAGGCCGTCCACCAGGGCAGCGTAAATGGAGGCCACCAGGGGCACACGGCCGAACTCCGAGTTCTCAAGGCTGGTGAGCATGGCCTGCTCTAGCTCCTTCAGCCTCCTCCGCCTCTCGGCACGCTCCGTCATGAAGGTGCCAGTGATGCCCGAAATGGCCATGGCCAGGGCGTTCGCCAGGCCCACGGCCACGATGATGCCCGGCTCCTGCACGCCGACGGTGAAGTAGGCGCTCACGATCACGCTCAAGATGGCCAGGGCGCCGTCGAAGGCATTCATGACAAGGTAGCGGCGCGCGATCTCATCTACACGCTCAGCTCTCATGTAGGCCCTGAGCGCCCTCAGCCGCCTCCAGAGGCGGAGCGGGAGAGGGCCTTCGCCCATCTAGCCCATCACCGCCCCCTTGAGTAGAGCACCTCGTCTATGCTGTGGACAGCAGCACCGAACTTCTCGATGAGCTGCCTGATGGCCTCGTAGTCGAGGTCCTCGCCCTCCATGACGATCTTCACTGTCTCCGTCTTCATGTCCACCTCCCCCAGGATGATGCTCACGTTCCTCACGCCCTCCAGCTCGCTCAACATGCGCCCGAACTCAAGGATAGAGGGCTCGTGGGGCTTCATCACATCTAGCACGACCTTGGTGAGCCTGGGGCGTTGGGGCCTGCTCATTTCCCCATCTTCACCGCGGTGCTGACTTGGGCGGCCTTGGTCTTAAGGTTTTCGCCCTCCTGGCGCCCTCAGAAGACCCGGACGTAGGGCTCTAGGTCCCTGGCGCTGCTTATCTCGGCCGCCAGGTCGGCCTCAAGGTAGGCGGCCATGCTGTTGTAGTAAGGCGGCCCCTTCCGGGAGAAGATGGTCATGATGAGGCCCCCGTGGTCTAGCCTGTAGCCCTGCTCGCACGGCTCGTGGCCTCTCACGAGCGCCCTGGCCCTCACGGCCAGGAGGAAGCGCCTGGTAACATCTGGCCCGAAGTTGCGGCCAGCCCCGCGCCAGGAGGGGTAGGTGCCCGTGATGCCCTCCTCTGGGTCGCTCCACAGTATCTCCTCCAGGTGCGGCTCGCTCGGGTGCTTCTCGTGAGCGAAGGCGAGGTCCTCCACGCCCCTGGCCTTGCTGGGCACGCCGCCGTGGAGCATGATGATGTGCCCTTCCACGAGGGCGGCCGTGTAGAGGTGGTCCCAGAGTTCCCTGAGGGCGCGGTAGGCCTCCAGCGCTTTCTCACGCCCGAACTTGGCCAGGAGGTGGTAGGGCAGGTCGTGGGGCATGGCCATGATGTCCGCTGGCCCCTCGTGATTGCCGCGCAGGAGTATCACACGCTCTGGGAAGGCCAGCTTGAGCCTCAGGACCACGTAATAGACCTCGGGCCCCCTCTCACCCCTGTCCGCGTAATCGCCCAGGAAGACCAGGTAGAACTCCTCGCCAGAGGAGGCCCTCTCCAGGAAGCGCGATTCCCTGAGGATGTGCGTGAGGCTAGCCAGATCGCCATGTATATCGCCCACCACGATGGCCTTTCCCGCCCGCGGCAGCTTCACCAGGCGCCCGATGACCTCAAGCTCGCCCACCCTTCCGTGCTCCTTGGCCAGCCTCTCGGCTGCCTCACGTGCCAGCTTCGTGAAGGCATCAGCACTTGCGCTTACGGCCTCCCTGAGTATTCCCTCCAAATCCATGGCCACCGTCATGTGGAGGATGCTAGCTCTTAAACATTGGGGTGCACGCACTTCTTATAGGCCGTGGGCCGTCAGGCGGGCGGAGGGGAGGGAAGTGGAGAAGGTAGATGTCATGCGGACCTCCTCAAGGCTCCTCCACCCCAGGCCAGCCGTCATCGTTACCTGCTTAGATAAGGAGGGGCACGTGAACGCCATCGCCATCTCCTGGATCACGCCCGTGTCCAAGAAGCCGCCCATGGTGGCCATCTGCGTGGCCAAGACGCGCTACTCCCACCAACTCATCAGGGAGGCGGGCGAGTTCGTGGTGAACGTGCCCTCAGCCGAGCTAGCTGGGGCCGTCCACTACTGCGGCACGGTGAGCGGCCGCGATGTTAAGGACAAACCCTTGAGGGCAGGCCTAACGCTCAAGCCAGCCCGCGTGGTGAAGACGCCCATCATAGAGGAGTGCGTGGCCCACTTGGAGTGCGTGCTCAAGCAGGTGGTGGACTGCGGCGGGAGCCACGACATCTTCATCGGCGAGGTGGTCGCTGCCTACGCGAGACCAGACGCCTTCAGGGGCGAGGCTGGCCTCTGGAACCTTGAGGTCGCCAGGCCTCTCCTCCACGTGGGAGGGAACATCTACTCTAAGCCGGAGCCCCCCTTTAAGGCAGAGCGAAAGGCCTGATGGGGCAGCAGCAGGCACGTTTTTGTAGGAGTTCCAGCCACGTGGTCGGGAGAAGGCAGGGAAATGCCTGCCCACGCTAGCGGGGGGAGGGCCGTGGAGGAAGGCGCGGAGAAGGCCGGGGAGGGCAGTGTTTTCCTAGCGGCGGTGGCTGACATACACGCCCCCAGGCACCTGGGCCTGTTCAGGGAGGCCCTGGAGGCCATGTTGGCCGAGCACGGGCAGCCCGCGCTCATGCTCCTGGTGGGCGACATGGTGGAGAAGAACGCTCACCAGCAGATGGCCTCAGTCCTAGAGGCCCTTGAGGCCTCAGGGCTTGAGTGCCCAATCCTCGCCTGCTTCGGCAACGAGGAGTATGAGGAGAGCCGGGAGGTTTATCTGGCCTACGAGCGGGTGCGTTGGCTAGATGATGAAGCTGTGGTCCTAGAGCTGGGCGGCCTTAGGGTCGGCGTGGTGGGCTCAAGGGGCGCGTTGGACAGGCCTACATGGTGGCAGAGGACGCACATAAAGGGCATAAGGGCCATCTACAGGCGCCGCGTGAGGAGGGTGAGGGAACTCCTCGCGGGCCTGAGGGCCGATGTGGTGGTCGTGATGACGCACTACGCGCCCACCTACCGCACCCTCCAGGGCGAGCGGGAGCGCATCTGGCCCGAGATGGCCTGCCGTGCCTTTGAGGCCGTCATCCTAGAGCACGCACCGCACCTCTGGCTCCACGGCCACGCACACAACGCCAGCGTGCTTGAGGCCCAGATAGGCGATACGCTCGTGGTGAACGTGAGCCTCCCGGCCAGGAAGGCCATTTATGTGGCCGATGTAGCCGAGTTGGCGAGGCGCAAGAGGAGGCCCCGTGGCCTAGAAGTCTTCATAGGTGCTCACGGCCAAAGGGAACGGGGTAGGTGCGCGGGGGACCCTGGCCTATAAGAGCTCCTCTAGGTCCCCCTCCGTGAGGAGGGTTATGCCCTTCCTGCTGGCATAGGAGCGGGCTCTATCGCTGAACCTGGTGCCTATTATAATAGGCGGCCCCACGCGGAGCTCCTCGGCCTCCACGTCCACGCCTATGACCACGTTTACGCCCACGGTGCGCTTCCACTCCTTTATCCACACGGGCCTAACCTCATCGTCCCTCCTGACGAGCATGTCAAGCTTGTGCGTCCGGCCAGCTGAATCGCTTAGCTCCACGTCCTGCTCCACGTGGTAGCCTAGTCTCCTGAAATACCTCACGGCCAACTCCCTCAGGCGAAGAGGCCTCATGGCGGGGGTGCGCTTGAGCACAGCTTGGAAAAAGGCTTTTGCCCGCCCCGTATTAAAGGCCCGTAGCCAGGCCTATCAGGAGGTGGTGGTCGGGCGTGTCAGTAGCGGAGCGCAAGTTCCTTCACGAGCTGGTCTCCCTGCTGAACACCATCGTGTCCGTGCGCACCACGGACGGCCGAGTCATAACAGGGCGGTTGGTCGGCTTTGAGCCACGCACCCTGAGCATCTGCCTGTGGAACGCGAGGGTGGAGGGGGCCGGGGGAGCTGAAGGCGCTGGGGCCGAGATACCCAAGCTCTTCCTGAACGGCAGCGCCATAGTGGAGCTCTGGTCGGCCGAGAGGCCCTTCGACCTGAGGGGGCTGAGGGACCGCATCGCCAGCGCCTTCGGGGGCTACGAGCACGTGAAGCTCCTAGAGGACGAGCGTGTGATAATAGTGGCCGGGAGGGTGAAGGTGAGCAAGGAGGGCGTGGAGGGCACCGGCCCGCTGGCCGAGCGGGTGAGGCGCATTTACGAGGAGTTCGTGAAGGAGTGGAAGGCCAAGCAGGAGAAGGAGAAGAGGTAGCAGGCTGATACGCCCTTGCCTTCGCGCTGCTCGGTCCCGGCTAGACTATTCCCTCCCTCCGCCCCTTCAGCAGGCCCTCCGTTATCCTGGCCGCCTGCTCTAAGCGCGTGAGGTCTATGTCCATGTTTAGGAAGCGCGAGACAACCTTCAGGACCTCAGCGGCCGCCCTGGCGTCAGGGTAGATGCCTGGCGTCTCGGCCAAGAAGCAGACACCCCTCATGCCCATGAGCTTCCCCAGGCCCAGGAGCAGGCCGGCCGCGCCGTAGATGTTGCCCACCACCATGCCATCGCAGAGCTCCCGGACCTGGGCCAGGAGCTCCTCGTCCGTGGCAGCACAATACACCCTCGGGCGCCCCACCACCCGGTCGCGCTTGTAGCCGCCCATGGTGAGCACCAGCTCGCAGCCGCACCGCTTGGCCAGCTCCAGCACCCTCCAGCAGAGTTCATACTGCCCCTTGTTCGTGGGGGCCTGTGTGTTCCCGTAGAGGATGATGTAGCGGCCAGCGCAGTGGTAGAGCTCGTTGATTGGGGAGCGGATACCCCCGTCCTCCACGGTCAGGGCGAAGTCCTGGAAGGAGGAGGAAGTGATTAAGGCGAAGCGCTTGGCCTTCAGCTCCCTTATGATGTGGAGGGCGGCTATGTTGGCCACGAAGCCTATGCCCGGCAGCCCTTCTATCAGGATGCCCTCCTCCACCCTCGGCTCCTCAAGCAGCCGCATGAGGCAGGTCAAGCGCGCCCTACCCAGGTAGGCAGGTCGGGCGCCGGGTGATAAGGCTTCTGGCCGCGGCAGAAGGCTTAAGGCATGAGGACGTGAGTGAGGCCAGGTGCTTGGTCTTGAGCACGGGGGAGCTGAAGGAGCGCGTGCTGAAACGCTTGAGGACCGAGGCCGAGGGAGTAGTGAAGCTCTGCTCGGGCCTGGTGAAGGTGCCGAGCGAGAACCCGCCGGGCGACATGACGGAGATGGCGGGCTTCATACGTGATTGGTTGGCCGAGCAGGGCCTGAGGGCCGAGGCGCACGAGCCCAAGAAGGGCGCCATCAACCTCATCGTGCGCGTGGGTGATGCCGAGGAGCCCTGCCTGGCCCTGGGGGGCCACATGGACGTGGTGCCAGCTGGCGATAGGGAGCGCTGGTCCGTGGACCCCTACTCGGGCGAGGTCAGGGATGGCCGCGTCTGGGGCCGTGGGGCCACGGACATGAAGGGAGGCCTGGCTTGCCTCATGTTCGCCCTGGCGGCCATAGCGCGCGAGGTGGAGCACCTGCCCGGCACGCTCCTCTTAGCCATCACGCCAGATGAGGAGACGGGTGGCCAGCACGGCGCGAGGTGGCTGGTGGAGCAGGGCCTCCTGCACGGGGATGCCTGCCTCATGGCCGAGCCCTCCACTATTCACGCCAGCGTGGTGGCCGAGAAGGGCATCTGCTGGCTCAGGTTGAGGGCGCCCGGCAGGCCAGCTCACGGCAGCCTCCCCATGCTCGGCGAGAACGCCATCGAGAAGGCCGCGAGGGCCATGGAAGTGCTTAAGGGCCTTGAGGAGCTGGAGGTGAAGGTGCCCGAGGAGCTCGCGGCCGTGGTCGAGAGCTCCAGGGAGCTCTTCAGATTGCTCGCCCCCTCCCTGGCCGAGGAGCTGGGCCTCCCGCCTGAGAAGGCAGCAGGCATCGCGAGGGCGCTGGACCACATCACCGTGAACTTCGGCATTATCAAGGGCGGCACGAAGGTGAACATGGTGCCCGAGGCCTGCGAACTCGATGTGGACGTGCGCGTCCCGCCAGGCTTTAGGCCCGAGGACGTGCTGGCCTGGGTTAAGAGCAAGCTGGCCGAGGCCAGCTTAGGCGATGTGTCCTGCGAGGTGGTCCACTCCTCCGAGCCGAACTACACGCCCCCGAGCTCCCGCATCTTCGGCCTGCTGAGGGCGAACGCCAGAGAGATAGCTGGCCTGGACGTAAGGCCCATCATCATAACGGGCGGCACGGACGCCCGCTTCCTGCGCTGGAGGGGGGTGCCCACCATCCACTACGGCCCGGGCGTGCTCCACAAGGCCCACGCTTACGACGAGTTCGTGGAGGTGAGGGACCTCAAGGTGGCCACGCTCGTGCTAGCTGGCACCATGCTGGACTTCATCCTCGATCGGCAGGTCCAGCCTTAAGTAGGCGGGAGGAGGCGAAGGGAGCGAGCCCATGTGCTTCGAGGTGAGGGAGAGCGACCTCCTGGGCCGGATAGGTGTGGTGAAAACGAAGAGCGGGCGCTTTGAGACCCCGGCCCTCCTGCCCGTGGTGAACCCGGCCATACAGGTCGTGAGCCCCCGGGAGCTCCACGAGCGCCTCGGCTTCGAGGCCATCATCACGAACGCCTACATCATCATGAAGCACTTCGGCCAGGAGGCGGTTGAGAAGGGCATCCACGCGCTCCTGGGCTTCCCCGGCGTGGTGGCGACCGACTCGGGCGCCTACCAGCTCCTCGTGTATGGGAGTGTGGACG
>Ga0190367_1001539_pt1 | contig 13135 bp, 12 predicted proteins | sample 4872181011_MG_FD_171838 | JGI IMG/M metagenome (GOLD analysis project Ga0190367, IMG submission 171838) | Hydrothermal vent microbial mat bacterial communities from Southern Trench, Guaymas Basin, Mexico - 4872-18-10-11_MG | ecosystem: Environmental > Aquatic > Marine > Hydrothermal vents >...
TGCTAATAAAGTAGCACAAATAATGATAAAGGAAGGAAAAATAAGCTATGCAAGAGCAGCAGAAATACTAAGACAACTAAAAAGAGGAAAACAATAAGCACTAAAACGAAGCTTACATTCTCTTCCATTAAAACATGTTTAAAGTGAAATAATTTTTATTCCATTTCTTTATAGTTAAGTATAGAACAAACATTAAAAGTGAAATAATATGCAAATACCGATCCCTAAAAAGTTGATTAATAAAGCCAAGGAACTAGGTTTAGACATTGAATCTGTGGTAATAGATTTCTTGTTAAGGGAATTATCCTTTAATCCTAGAGATGAAGCTGAAATCCACTTAGAACTAGCAGAAAAATACCTTAATGAGGCAAAGAAATACATAGACAGAAGAGATCCTGTACAAGCATCGGAGAAGATGTATAAAGCTGTTGAAGAAGCATTAAAGGTACTTGCAATAATATATAAAATGCCAGAATACAAGAAGGCATTAAAAGAAGGTAGATGGTGGATTCAGCTCCTCGGAAAAACAGCTAGGAGGCTTACGAAGATACTTAATGAACCTAGAATAGAATCTACATGGGCTATAGCATATGATTTACATGTATGGGGATTTCATGAAGCAAAATATGAAATTAATGAAGTAAAAGATGATATAGCCCACATAGAATGGATAGTAAAGTATGCCAAAGAAAAAATAAAAACCTTAGTATAGTCGCTAAAACATACTCAAGAGAAACATATAATTCGCTTTAAGAGAACTAGTTAAAAAACATGTTATAATATTAATCCTACTTCTCACCACATTTCATGCTATTTAGATCGCACATATTAACCACACATTTGAAACCATAAACATGCTTCAGAGGATTGTGGCAATTATTCTCTAATGGTGAAACTACCATAAAACTTAATGGCATTGAGCGTAAAATAGCCATTAATTTAAAATCATGTAAGCTACGATATTAGAGTTAAACAGTAGATACACTACACTTAAGCTATTATGAACCCTTTAAATACGTCAAGATTTAAGTAAGGAAATACTTAAGTTTAAATACAAAGTAATAAACGAACTGAAGAGAGAACACTTATAAAATAAAGTATATTTCATAACATAAGTTGGAATAGCATTAGAGAAGACATATAGAGTAAATCTAGCACTTAACATCAATACTAATAAATTCGAAAGATACTGTTAATGTTCTCGAAAGTTAAAGCTTTATGAGACTATTTCATAAATTTCTCTGGACATAATATGGTATATAGGTGATCAACAATTAATAAGCCTGAACGATTAATATCTCTCACTATCTTAGTAATAATATGCGTCGTGGTTATTCTAGCTATTACAGCTCACTATTACGGTTGTGGGAAAAACTAAAAACAATGGTATTAGTTGAAAAGGATGTTATTAGTACTCCATTACTAGTAATTGATAATAGAACTGATTTTTCCAAGTATTTGAAATTAATGTTTATACACTTAATAATTCCTCCAAATACATTTGACTTTAATTATACGTTAAAGAAATTAATTATTGAGGTACCTAATAAACATAGGGTAGTTGTTGAATTTAAACCTAAGATGATCTTACCCCATAATATGTATGTACAATTGTTATTTAAAGAATACTTAGATGTAAATTATGCTAGGGAAATTGTAGAAAGTATATATAAAGAGTATCATAAGAAGCTGAACATTACATTTAAGCAGGTTGTAGACTTATCACTTAATAGCGTATACGTCTATATTTTCGCCGATTGGTTTAGGTCAATACCCATAGAATATGGTATAATGTATAAAAATGTTCTTGAAGGTAGTTTCCTTAATTTGATTTCCTATGTCAAGCAAAAATATAGGATTGTACTAAATAGAACCATAAACTTAAGATTTAATATTACCCCTGTATTTATGGATCCTCTTAGTCATATCAGATATGTGACCATAGACTTGAACAACACCTATAGTATTATTGACTACGAGAATAAATGCTTTAGAGCATTATCATTCATTATCAAAACATCGTACAAGAATACGTTCATTAACATAGGAGTAAAAATGAATAATGCCATTTACCTCTTTAGCTATAATTACTATAAGTGGATTCCAAGCATGCTACTCAAATTAGACAGGTATGCTCTATACTACAAGGAAATGGAAAACACTATATTCTATATACTTGATTCATCTAATATACTTCGTAATTTTGTAACTCATTTAACTCAATTATATTTAGGTATTCACTCATATATGAAGTACCGGAGCATTATGGAAGGACCTTTAGAATAAACGATAACATAACTATATTAGTTATTGAATACCCCATGCCTTTAGTTAAAATTGAAGTAGAAGATGAATATGGTAAAGTACACGAAATATATGGTAGTATGCTAATTAATGGCGGTGATAGGAAGCTGATTAGCGATATATTAAGCAGTTTAAAAGATTAATGGGAGAATATGACTTTCGTTTAGGCACATGGAATAAATAGAACAGGGAAAAATCCTTGAAAGTAAACCTTCCTAGTTTACTAGTACCACATAATATAGTCTTGAAAAGAGCATACGATAGCATCTGGAAACCCAAATGTGAGGTAAAACTAATTTTAGTCGATGAAAAATAAACTCATAGACACCATCTAAAGTTGTGATTGAGTTTCCAAGCTAAATGATTGCAATAGCCCTTACTGCTTGTAAAAAAGAATATAGAACTCTCAGATGCGATTATCATTTTTCTGGTTCTTAATATTTTACTAATTATATAATAGTTTGTTAAGTTTATTGCTTCAACATGTTTTTTATTTGGGTTACGAACATCTATTAAATGGGACGGTATCTTGTCTGGTGGAAAACTTCTCATAATAGCTATAATAATAGCTATAATTATAATAGCAGGAGCCGTTTACTGGTATATGGAGGCCACCAAGCCCAAGGTAGTAAAATTATCATTATATACTAAAGCAGGTCTTTGGGCTGAGTTTATCAGAGAAATGGGTATATTAGAATCATTTAAAGAGAGGATGTTACGTGAACGAAACATAGTAGTTGAAGTGGAACTTATAACTAAACCACATAAGGGATATAGAGATACATTAGTAGCTGATTTTGCAGCAGGTACTGTAGGCGATGTAGTATGGATAGGTGATACAGAAATCCCCGGACTGGCAGAAGCTGGATTACTATTAGACTTAACACCGTACGTTGAGAAGTGGGATAGATGGGCAAAGTTCTATCCCGTTGCTAAGAAACTAGTGACTGTCAATGGTAAAGTATATGCCATACCTTTTGAAACGGCACCACTAGTAATCTTCTATAGAAAGGATTTATTTAAAGAAGCTGGTATACCTATCCCTTGGCAGCCAAAGAACTGGGAGAACCTTTACAAAACGGCAATGATTATAAAAGAGAAGCTCCCAGACAAAATACCCATAAATCCAATGTATGGTATTGAATTACCTATATATGCGGCAGGCGGAACTTTATATGATCCAAAGGATGGTAAGCTCATAGTTAAAAGCGATGCCATACTGAATCTCTTTAGATACTACTATAACATGTTCCATAAGTATAAAGTGGCACCAGTTAAGATGTGGCTAGAGAAATGGGACACAAGAACACTCTTCCAGAAAGGCGAACTAGCTATAACCATTGATGGAGTATGGTGTTGGGCAGAGAAATGGGGCCCTGGAATGCCCCACGAGATACCTAATAGAGATGAAGTTGTAGGATTCGCCATGTTCCCAAAGATGGAAGGAGGCTTCTTAAGTATGACCGGAACCTACGCTTATGCCATATATGCTAAAACCAAGTATCCTGATTTAGCTTGGGAGCTAGTTAAAGAATTAGTTAAACCGGAGTACATGGCTGAATGGGGATACAGGACATCGCATCTAGTACCAGCTGAAGATGCAATAATTGGTAAATACGCTGAAGATCCCTTCCTTAAGTGGGCAGCTAAGGTTATGGAATATTCTGTGCCAAAACCACTAATACCCGAAGTAAAGAAATATCTAACAATATTAAATACGGTAGTCTACGACTACTTACTACCAAAAGCTTTATCTCCGGAAGAGTGCATGGAATTATTTGCTGAATTAGCGGTTAAAGAGATTGGAAAAGATAAAGTCAAGGCACTTCCACCATATACCTTAGGTAGCTAAGGTACAGAGATATGATAACGAAAATAAAAAGACTTCGTATCGTGAGAACAAACTCAACTAAGCTTAAGTACAAGTTAGAGGAAATAATCATAATATTTTTTCTATTTCCCGCATTAGCTCTCTTCATAACATTTCAGGTGATACCAACATTATGGGCTATATATTTTAGCTTTACAGATATAGCTTTATACGGTAAAAAATTATTTGAATATAAATTTATAGGACTTAACAATTATGAGAAATTATTTTCTGATGAAATATTTTGGAAGTCTTTCTCAGTAACTTTTGAATATTGTACTTTTTCCCTACTCTTAAGATTCACTTTAGGCTTCATAGCAGCTTTATATATAACCTCTAGACTATTTAAAGGAAAGGCGATTATAGCAGGTCTTTTAATAATACCATACACACTACCTGGAGCTGTTATACCGTATATGTGGATAAGCATGCTAGACTCGCGTTATGGTACATTAAATAAGGTTCTCATGTTATTAGGATTACCTCCACAAAGCTGGCTTTATGAAAGAGCCATGCAGAGTGTAGTTATGGTTAATTGTTGGAGTGGCTATGTATTGGCAATGTTAATATTAGCTTCAGCTATAAAGAGCATACCTGATGAATATTATGAGGTTTGTGAAATTTATGGTGCCTCAAGACTATTTAAATTTACTAAAATAACTCTCCCCTTAATTAAATGGCCTTTAGTATTATCACTAATTTTGATATTTAAGGAGGATATAGATGATTTTACTTACGTTTTTATATTAACTGAAGGAGGACCAAACTATAGAACGGAACTTCTATCACTATATGCTTACCATAAGGCTTTCGCTTTTTATGAACTAGGTGCTGGCTGTGCCGTCGGACTCATAATAATGATCATAGTCTTCCTACTTACACTAGCTCAAATAAAGATATCAAGAATCATGTAGAAGGTGTAAGCCATGAATACCAGGAGGTTGATCAGATCACTAAGCGAACCAAGCATTGAAGTAATAGGTTATGTAGTATTATTCTTCATGATAGCTTATATATATGCTCCTATGATATGGCTCTTCTTAACAGCCTTCTCTCCAAAAGGTGGTCCATTTTTAGAGATACCTAAAAGTTTTACCTTAGAGAATTTTGCTATTGTCTTCGGATTGAAGAAAATAAGAGCTGGAGCAGCAGCTCTGTCATTATATATGCATAGGTGGATAGTTAACAGCCTTATAATAGCTATAACAACAATGGTAGTAACTGTCGTTACAGCTTCTATGGCAGGATACGCATTATCTAGGTTAAGATTTAGAGGTAAGAGCATCTTTATGGTAGGCTTATTAGTACTAGGTATGATGCCTACCATCGCTAAGTTGCTACCATTATATAAACTATGTATCATGTTTGGATTCATCAATAACCTGGTAGGAGCCGGTATAGTAGTGGCTTCTGGTATAATACCCGTACAAATTTGGATAATGAAAGGCTTCTTTGACCATATACCAAGAGAACTTGAAGAGCAGGCCTGGATCTTTGGATGTTCAAAATTAGAGGCATTATTTAGGGTAGTATTACCTTGTGCAGGACCAGGTTTATCAGTTGTAGCATTCTTAAGCTTCCTTGCTGGATGGGGTAATTTCATAATACCTTTAATCCTCATAAGAACGGAGCCATTATATCCTATATCACTAGGTATAGCAGCATCATTTATTCATCATCCAGGTGAAATAGGCTTAGCAGTACCTTATGGTCCTTTATGTGCGTTATCACTAATATATGTAATCCCGTCAATGACCCTATATTTCATAGCTCGTAAATACCTCATGCAGATTAAATTAGCAAAAATGGAGGTATAAACATGGTCAGAGTATTCTTTGAAAAAGCTACTAAATACTTCGGACGTGTAAGGGCTGTTGAAGATTTAACCCTTGAAGTTAAGAGCGGAGAATTAATGGTGCTTTTAGGGCCCAGTGGTTGTGGGAAAACAACTACACTTAGATTAGTTGCAGGACTTGAAAGATTAACGAGAGGGAAAATATACATTGATGATGAAGTAGTTGATGATGCCTCATCAACATTTGTACCACCGAGGTATAGAGGCGTATCGATGGTGTTTCAAAGTTATGCTCTATTTCCACACCTTTCAGTATTTGATAACATAGCATTTCCTTTAGTAATTGCAAAAGTACCTAAGAATGTTATTAGGAAAAGGGTATACGAATTAGCTGAAATGCTTGGAATCAAGGAGTTACTCAATAGAAAACCTAGGCAGTTATCTGGAGGACAACAACAAAGAGTAGCATTAGCAAGAGCTTTAATATCTGAACCTAAAATACTCTTACTTGATGAACCATTAGCTAACCTTGATGCAAAATTAAGGGTTTCAGCTAGGATCATGATCAAGAAAATTCAGAGACAATTCAAGTGCACAACTATCTATGTAACACATGACCAGAGTGAAGCAATGGCGATTTCTGATAGAATAGCTGTAATGAAAGATGGAAAAATCCAACAAGTTGGTAGTCCAGAAGAACTTTACCATAAGCCTATTAATACATTTGTAGCCGACTTTATAGGCAATCCATCTATGAATTTAATTGAATGCACATTCGATAGCGCTAATGGAATCCTTGACTTTGGAGCCTTTAAATTTAAGCTACCTAGAGTTTATGTAGAAGCTCTAAAAGACTACAAGGAGGTAATTTTTGGTATTAGACCTGAACACATCATAGTTTCTAAGGAACCTAGAGAAGGTAATGAGTATATAGAATTTAGAGTCTACGCCATGGAGAAATATGGTTATAGAAATATTGTGATACTTGAGAAAGAAGGCATTCAAATAACTGTAGTTACTCATCCCACATTTGACATAGATGTGGGTAGTAAGGTTTGGATAGGCTTTGATCCTAAAAGAATTCGTATATATGATAAAAAGACTGGTAAGCTATTAGTCTAAGTTTTCTAAAAATATTTAAATAACATAACTAGGAAAGACGGCATTTAGTTTATAATATTCTTAACCATGTTCCTTACTAAATCTATGTTCTCTGTAATAAATTCCTCATTACCAACAATGTAGTTTAGTCTTTTAATTTCTCTAACAGGAAAAGATAATTTAGTTAAATTCCAGTTAAGTACTTTTAAACCTGATTCTTTAGCTATTAATATACTAGCTGCAATATCTATGTTCCAAGAACTCATGATGGCAAGTTTTGCTGCTCCCTTGGCTACTAAACATATCTCTAAAGAGGAACATCCTAGGTGTAAGTATTTATAACCTTTAATTAAGGTATTTGATATCAAGCTTATTCTTGCATAAGTGTTTTTCCTGATCTCTCTTATATCAACGTCATTTACATAAGCTCCTTTACCCTTCATTGCTTTATGGACTTCAGATCTAGCTAAATCAATGCATATACCAAATACTAGTTCGTTTCCACAGGCTATTGCCACATTATAGCTATAGAAGGGTACGTAAAAGGATAGAAAATTTTTAGAACCATCAAGAAGATCAGCTATCAAGACCCATTTGGCATCTGGGTTACCTACAATGCCGGAGTCCTTACCGAGGAGTAATAGCTCACCACTAAAATAATCTATGAGTAGGTTGTAGAGTTCTAGTTCCCACTTCTTTTTATAGACCTTAGATAATTCATAAGGCTCAATGCCCTTCCTCCTTAGTACAGTAGCTTCTTGAAGTACATGCTTTGAGTGATCTAGTATTATTCCAGTCACTTCGTTTAATGAGTGTATCATATTCCTCATCCCGAGAGATTCGTGCTTGAAGTACACTATTGTATTATTATTCATTATAGCACTATTAAAAACCTAATACTAATTAATAAAATCTCGTCATGAAAATATCCAAATCCTGGAATTAAACATAATACGAAAGTACATATAACACATTAACTAATATAAGTAACTCTAAAGGTATTAGGTATGAATGTATGTTTGAAGTATTAAAATGCAAACCTCTATATGTTAAAGTAATTGTGAGGATGCCAATCTTATGTATTATACATCATCTCGGGAACAGTGTTTAGTAATATCTCGCATTAAAACCTACGAAAAGCGATTAAAATAGCGTTCATAAGCCTCTGTGCAAGACTATAACTAATTTCCCAATTACAAGTAATGAATACATCATGCAATTATTAACTTAGTCTCAGATCTTCTAACCCACATTAGAGTAGTGAAAAGACTTCAAAGCCATATTAGCATGGTTCTATGGTTGATGGGGGTTTTGTTGTTATCGCATACGTTACCATTGTCACCTTTTCTATCTCACTTGTAATCCTATTTGAAATTTTTTCAAGTACATCATAAGGTATTCTACTCCAATCTGCTGTCATACCGTCTTCGCTTTCAACTATCCTGACGATTACTATGTATCCTACTGCTCGTCTATCTCCTTTTACTCCAACCCATTTATCATCTCCTACAACTGTAAATGCTTGCCAGACCTTGTAGTAAAGTCCTGCCTTCCTTAACTCTTCTTCAACTATTTTAGCTGCTTTTCTAGCTATCTCCAATTTTTCTTCAGTAATTTCACCAATAATTCTAACAGCTAAACCTGGACCTGGAAATGGATGTCTATAAGCAATCTCCCATGGAACGCCTAGTGAAAGCGCTAAAGCTCTGACTTCATCTTTGTAAAGGTACTTTAAGGGCTCAATAACTTTGAGATTAAGCCATTTGGGTAAACCAGCTACATTATGATGACTCTTTATTCTATCAGCACCAGGTACAGCACCACTTTCAATAACATCAGGATATGTAGTTCCCTGGGCAAGCCACTTTATACTAGGATCATTCCTAGTTACTTCACAGAATATTTTTGCAAATTCTTCACCAATAATCCTTCGCTTCTCTTCACAATCAACAACATTCCTTAACCTAGATAAAAATCTCTCACGAGCATCAATAAAGATGGGGTTTATCCCAAGAGATTTCAGATTCCTTAAAACTTCATCGACTTCTCCTTCTCTAAGAAGACCATGGTCGACAAATACCGTTACAAGTCTATCACCAATAGCTTTCTTAAGTACAAGAGCTGTGACAGTAGAATCAACACCGCCACTTACAGCACAAAGAACTTTCTCGTTCTCGGGTATGGTTTCTTTAACCTTTTTAATAATTTTACTAGCTATGTCTGCTATATTCCATGTAGGCTTACAAGCAGCTACATGCTTAACAAATTTTTCAAGTAATAGACGACCTTTAGTAGTATGAACTACTTCCGGATGAAATTGAACACCATAAATTGGCTTGTCCATGACCTTAAATGCGGCTATATATCCCGTCGCTTTAGATATCGCAAGAACCTCACTATTTTTAGGAGCTTGAGCTACGTAATCCCCATGACTCATCCAGACATCTTCTTCATCATTCCAGCCATCGAATATTATATCCCTTCTAATGATCTTTATCTTAATCCTTCCATATTCTCCTAGACCACGTTTAACAATACCACCAAGCATTTGCGCAAGTAGCTGATGTCCATAGCATATTCCAAGAATAGGAAGATTAAGATCTAAAACCCAATAGGGGATCTTAGGAGCATTTTCTTCATAGACGCTCTTCGGTCCACCAGATAGTATTATTGCTTTAGGTTTAACTTCATTGATTATATCTTCATTGAATTGAAAATGGTGTATTACCTCAGTATATACATTAAGCTCCCTAATTCTACGAGATATCAAGTGCGTATACTGGCCTCCAAAGTTTATTATGACAATTGTATCATGTTCCTTGTATGGTTTCCATACACTCAATTATGATCACCAGGCTTCTCTACTTACATCCATATTCAATATAATACAAATAAAACTTGTTATTAAACTGGAAAATCTGTAATTATAACACATTAACTATGAATGCTTAAGGAAAATGTAATAAATATAGTTTTGAACTTATAGAAGATGTTTTAAGATCTACAATCAAGGATCTTTATACTTATTTTTACTTGATAGAAGAAACTATTTACTAAGGTCCATGTGTCCTCTGACCTTAGTTAATTTAACAATATGTAATAATGTCTAATGTATACTTATTCTTTCTTTAGTTAAATTAAAGTGGCAGTAAAGTAAAGACTGCCACATACTGGATGACAGAATCTTAGATTTTAAAATTTCTTAAAACTTATTAGTGTTGCTTAAGTAATTTTAATGTCAATCCAGACTATTCATAACTCTTTAATTTTCTCTTTGGAGGGCATATGCATCAAGTTTACTAACTCAGTAATGACTTGCTATTTCACTATCAATTTTTTTGTTATAATATTGAAGACACCAGTTCTTTAATGATTTTCCTTGTGATAAAATATTTTCTTAATGCATATAAATTAGACATCTTTATCATAGATAACCTTAAGTATGGGTATGAACTTTGTACTAGAAATTTAGGTACATGAGGTCTTAGATTTACAATAAGTTGTATATTTTTCAAGTTCTCACGAATTTACCTGAGGAACGGTAAAGCTAAAGCGATTGAATTAAGTCCGTATTCAGATATTTACCTAGCTTGTCATTAAAAACGGTCGAATCCATTAAATGCCATGTTATAGCTAATTTATTACTTAGAGGATGAAAATAAACGTGTGTGCCCTCTAGCATTATGCTCAAAGAATAATTAATCACGCAAAAAGTCTTTAGCAACCTTTACTACAGTTACTTAATCCAATCCGTTTAGTACTTAACTTGAATAACTTATTGGGAATTTGCATAATCATTGTCTAAAAACATTTAGCAAATTCCTTCACTTAATAACTTCGTAGTTAACTTGTTTAAGCCGTAGCAAAGCATATATGATTGTATATGCTTAATATATGTTTTGATTGTGTGTTGCTTCCGTAAGGCTTATGGGTTTGTGTAGAGGAAGTTATTGGGTGGAGTAAACCGATGAGGAGGTGCACCACCCTAATTAAGGTGGTTCCCCGAGGAAAAACAGTAAGTAGCCCCAGAAAACCCAAGCCCCACGCCCAGGGTCGTGGAGCACCCACCCAATGACCAATGAAACCCGAGCGAAGGGTGGGCTGCTCAAACATGAGCCAATGACCACACATATAAAACATATAAGATCATATAAAGAGGTGAACCCGTCTCTCTACCATGGTTTCTGGCTCCTTTAATTACTCCACATGGAAAATCACCATAAGCTTTTTGCATGATTTCCCTCTTCACCTCTATCATTAACTCCTATGTATTCTTTTAACATATTCACCTACATTTCTACTATTTATGATATCCACCGTCCCGCATCAAGACATTTCTAAATGTATTAACGCATCTCATAAGCTCTATAGCAATTACTAGTGGGCTACCTACATTTACGATATCTGATTTATTATACTGATAAATTCATATAATGATATACGTCTTCATCGAGATTCATTAACCTTAAGCCTTACGATTTTATAGTACTGCAATAACCGTATTTTATCGATAACACGAATAGCTTTTACAGTAGTATCAATAGTGAACTTATTAATAAATTCTCTTGTGCTAAGTCCAGCTGATTTAAGTCTCATAACTCTAAACAATTTACCTCAAGATTTCATTGATCATAACTTTAAACCATGGAAGGCATCGTTGATTTTTTGCTAAATTCAATCTCTTCTTAGCTAATTCAAGGTCCTCCCTTCATTTAGATTTAAACAGCATTTTAAGAATTTATGCAAAGAATAATATTTCTGAATGTTCAAATTCCTAGTATAACACTTAATATTCATTCTCTATATAAACAGCCTATCCATATGAAGAGGAATAGAAAAATTGCTATTTACTAAGACTATGTTATTTCAATTAAAGGACTCTTCATTCTAAGTAGATATCTATAGGAAGTGTAAATGGTATAAACTGCTGGAAATATTACTAAGGAGGCTTCTATAGGTCCATAAAGTAGGAAGTCTGCTCCAATTACTATAGTTGCTAAGTTTGCTGCTAGCTCTGCTGCATGAAGTCCATTCTTTCCAAATTTATCCTTAAACGCTTTTCTCTGAACAGAGACGGCATTATGGGCACCGCATCCACATGGATATCCATAATGTGATTTTACCGTGAATAACGTCCTCATAGCGACGGATAAACTTGGTATATCTATGACAAATGTATCTACAAGTATATTTTCTATTCCATAGTAACCAGTTTTCTTGACTATGCTTTCTAGAGCATTAAGTCTAGCATTAACATCAAGAATTCTATCTGTATACAATAGTGCAATGGCGTGTTTAACGCCTGCTTCTTGTAAGATAATGTACTCCTCATTCTTAGATCTAGCAGTCAAAGAATTATAAATAACTCTACTAGAGAGACCTGAGCTTTTAATAAAGTTAAAAGCTTCCTTCATCGACTCTATGGAGGGAGTATTTACGAGTATTGGCATTTTAGTGACAGACGCTATGAAATCTAGATATTTAATAGCAGCCTTTGGTTCAGCGCATACAACATCTATTGCTGTGGGAAGCTTAGTTTTATCTGATAACTCTTCTACAATTTTGATTAATTTTTCGGCTTCCTCTTTGTTAAATTCCCCTTTCCTCTCGTTTACAACTATCCTATGACCGTGATAAAAAATGGTCCCGATCAAAACTGGTGGATTCTCGCCAGGGTTTCCACCAATTTTAATACCGTTAATATTAATAACTTTTTGAGGAATTTTGAAGTGAAACATAGTAACTCCGAGTAGAGCTTTAGTAGTAGTTAAGTTATATTAAAATTTACTGACAATAGAAGCAATGGTTAAGAGATATGTTTTCATCTATAGATCACCCGGAAAACAAAGTTAAGCAAGAATCTCAAAGGAGGATCCTCAAGAGATATCAAGGAGCTAAGGAGACAACATATAAATTTTACTGATCATGAAATAACCCTTAATTATGGCTATAATCAAAATTATCAATAAAGCCTTGGTGAAAGTTTCATCAATATCCTTATAGTAATGCTTATTATGAAAGATTCTATAGCTGACTTCTGTCTTATTTAACTTCATAAGTTATAA
>Ga0190367_1001541_pt1 | contig 13117 bp, 9 predicted proteins | sample 4872181011_MG_FD_171838 | JGI IMG/M metagenome (GOLD analysis project Ga0190367, IMG submission 171838) | Hydrothermal vent microbial mat bacterial communities from Southern Trench, Guaymas Basin, Mexico - 4872-18-10-11_MG | ecosystem: Environmental > Aquatic > Marine > Hydrothermal vents >...
AATGTAAAGGAGATTGAGCTATCAGCTAAAGTTCTGCCTTCTCCACCAGTTTTCCCGGTTAAACCTACTGAATACTATTCAACATCAAAGGTGTTCTATAATACCAGTATATATTCTTCTAACGTATCGTATCCATCGAAGGATGTCGACTACATAGTTTTCAGGGAAAGAGGCGTAAACTTTGTTCTCATAAGAGTTTATCCCCTGAAATATATTCCAGCCAACAACACCGTCAAGCTATACTCCTCTATTAAAGTGACTATAAGTCTGATCTCCGAGAAGCTCTCTTACTCATTCTACGACGTAAACGTCCTTAACAGAATTACTAGGAAAGCCGTCTACTCATATTCCCAGGTTAGCTATGGCAGTTTACAGCCAGCCGCTATTTCGGGCGGAATCGTAGTAGTTACACGTGCTATGTTTGTCTCGACTCTACAGCCGCTTATTGAGCTTAGAACTAGACAAGGTTATAGTCCAATTAAGGTTGTAACGGTTGAAAATATAGTCAGTAGTGGAATTGAAGGTCGAGATATACCTGAAAAGATAAGAAACTACTTATGTAATCTATACATCGACAGCGGTGGAGCCTATAGATACCTTCTAATAGTCGGCGACACGCTAGATAGAAGCATCTCCCCGCCTACCTCCCTGGCCGACTTGGAGCTGTGGGAGGTTCCTGCAAGGTACTTCTATAATCCCGACGATTACTCCACATATACTCCATGCGACTGGTACTACGCAACCTTTGATTCAACCTGGGACAGCGATGGAGATGGAATTTTCGGTGAAAACGGACAGGATGAGGCAGATTGGGCCCCGGAGATGGCCGTCGGCAGAATCCCTGTTAGAGATACCGCAACCCTTCAGGAGATAGTGGATAAGATTCTAAACTATGATAGTATGGAGGTTAAAAGCTCCGTTTTTACAGGCGCAATACTTTTTTATTATGTCGAGGAAGGGGATTCGTATGGATATGGTGCACAAGGAGATACTAGGGCTGAAGGTTTAATCCAGTGGCTTAGTGGTTTAAGCGACTTAGTGGCTGAAAGCTGTATCATTAGGCTATACGAACATTATCCAGCAGATGTCAAGATTACGAATGTTACACAACTCAACGGTAATCTAAGTCAGTCCAACATGGAGTCTGTTCTAGCAAATAATCCCTCTCTAGTCGTATGGTTTGGACATGGAAGCTATAGGTCAGCATGGAGGAAGATCTGGTCCGAGGATTCTGATCAGGATAATATGGTCGATGAGGACGAGGTTCTATGGGATACTTTCGTAACTGACGCTTCTTTCGGTCTTGTAAACAAGCCATGCTTAATTCTTGCAATGTCCTGTTTAACCGCCATATATGATAGTGATTCTCTAGGTGAAGCAGCTCTAAGCAATACTGGCGGATGGTATCTCGGCTGGGATAGAGTCACCTATGGCGTGCTCTTTAGCGACACTACTTGGGAGATAAATCCTGATAACTGGTGGTACGCCGACTACTACGTATACAGGTTCCTAGCAAATCTATTTAATGGTACCCAGACGCAGACCTATTTGGATCCGGGCTGGGCTTACCTTAATACAGCCATAGAATTCGTCAATAGACATTCAATGAACGATGAAGCTGACAGAAGGGTTTGGATGGCTGCATCTCTAATAGGTGATCCAACACAGAAAGTCTATATGGCTAATATGTTCCTTGAGCTTTTAAATCAGACTGGGCTGACAGTATTCGTTGGTGAATCCTTCAAGATAGTCTCGAGGATCTATGTTGGAACCTTAACTCCTTCACCTAATACTCCGGTAGAGTTGCAGGCCTACGAGAATGGTGTATGGACTACTCTAGCTACCAGCTACAGTGATGGTCAGGGCTTCGCTACATTCAATGTAGCCTTCAATATGCCCGGAAACTACACCTTGAGAGTTGTCTACAGGGGGAATAGCAGTACTATGCCATACTACAGCGATAACCTAACGGTATATGTTCAGGAGTCGGCTAAAATTGTGCTAGGATATCCTAGGGTTGCAACAGTCAATGCTTCATTCCCAGTTAGGGTACATCTGTATGATTCGAGCGGTAAGCCCTTAAACAACACCCGGGTACTGCTGTACTCTGAAACTCTAAATACTCTACTGGGGAACACCACTACTGACGAGGAAGGATTCGCAAGGTTCGAAGTAACAATATCCCAGCTGGGCGTACACGAATTTAACATAACCTACTTGGTCGATGACAGCGTTGAGGGTGGACAAAAATTTAGTGTTGAGATAGTTAATTATCAGGTCTACTACATCGAAAGCCTACCTTACACCGTGAATTCTTCTGGCCTATATTTAATAGTGGATAATCTGACTTTCCCTGCCAGTGGTAAAGGTATACTCATAAACTCCACTGATGTAGTGATGGATGGCCAGGGCTTTTACATTAAGTTGGAGGCGTTTCTACCAAAGGCTCCCAGCAGTTTAGCTAAGCCGCTTGTGCCGGACACGTACTTCTTGGCTGTTGAAGGTGAGTCTAATGTGACAATTACGAACTTAGCTGTAGAGGGCGGCAACGCTGCTGGAATATACGTGTATAACTCCACGCAAGTATCTCTACTAAACCTGTATGCTAAAGACGTCACAACGATGGCTGTGAGCTCCTCGAACGACACTAGGATAGTAAATTGTTCCTTCGTTGAAACACGCTCCGGAATTATTCTCTGGGGCTCCTTTAACGTAACAATTGAAGACACTTCAATGGAGTGGGCGGGATCGGCAGGCGTGAATGAATACGGTTTACTGCTAGCTTCTTCCTCGAATATACACTTATGTAACGTAAGTCTCAATGGCAGGAGCCTAGATATTATGGGAACAACTCTTCAGGACTACGCTTCCCACACGATTAAAGCATCCAGTGTAAACGGTAAACCACTTCTCTACATAGTCAACTCCACGAGCATAAATATAGGCCAGGATGTAGGTGAGCTTATAATAGTGAATAGCAGCAGCGTTGAAGCCAGCAACCTAGAAATATCCAACGTAACCACAGGCGTAATTATAGCGTTTTCAAGTAATGTCGAGATACGCGATTTAGTCATAGAGGCTAGCATCGTTGGATTAGACCTGGCCTATTCAAGTCACGTTACCCTAAGGAACTTGAACTTCACTTCAACGGGTATAGTCATCAGGGGCAGTATAGAACAGCACTTCAATTCCCATACAATCACCAGCTGTAGAGCGGAAGGTCGCCCAATAGCCTACATCGCTAATGCTAGGGATGTAGCCCTAGGACAGGAATACGGACAGGTAATAGTAGCTAGCTCCGACAACGTTACTGTAGGACCATTAAACATACGGAGCCCAAGGCCTGTTGTCGTCGAAATAGCCTACTCGAGGAGGATTATAGTTAAGGGAATATACTACACCTACCTCAGCGCATATCCAGCAATATGGATAACAAACTCACAGGAGTTACTCATATCAAACAATACCGTTCCAAGCCTGAAAGTAGAGTATACAACACGGCTTTTCCTAGCCGGAAGCACGATAAGCTACTGCGAGATTGAGTCTATGAAAAACGCCACCATGATGTTCAATACCATAGATATACTATCCATAGCAAACTCCTCAACCGTCATAATATATCTCAACACATTCACTTCGATGGTTAGCTGCGTAAACTGCCAGAGCACGTACTTCTACTCTCCGGCACCACTAAACTACACATATATTGGTGAAGAGTATACTGGTAGCCTTGGGAACCACTATACATGGTATTCAGGCAACGATACAGATAATAACGGCGTGATAGATGCACCCTACGCTGGAGACGGTTTCACTGATAAATATCCATTAGTCAGGTCGCATACCTACTACGGGGTCGATGAGCCAACGTTTATGATAGTAGAGTATCCTGAGACAACAGCGTTGCCATTAGGCATAAATGTAACGGGATATGATATTATAGTACATTTGCTTTACGCTAGAAATGCTACAGGAGTTCCAAACGCAAGAATAGTATTGTATGATGAAGGAGAAAATGTTCTACTAGCAGAGAATATAACCGATGTAAACGGCTACGTAGTATTTACGCTACAGGCGGAAGAGGAAACCACTAAAATGTTCAACGTAACATTCCCAGGTAAACCAGGATTAATGGGTTGTAGCTATGAGTTCACCATTGAAGTGGTGCAACAAACCGAGGGAATAACATTCCAGGTATTGAATATAGAGGTAGTAAGCGGAAAAATCAATCTTCACGTCCATGTTCGGGCTTCATCCACGCAGGTTTCAATCTATGAGGTAACGCTAGCCGTGGACGATCCAGCCAATACAGTTACGGCATCCTCCACACTATCTGGTGAAGGATCAAACGATGTAGTTGCCAACATAGAATACGATCCCTCGAGTTTAAGTGAAGGAGAACATCAGCTATACATAGTTGCTAAGGCGAAAAAGGAGACAGTAAACTATATGGCTTGGAGCGACCCCATAGAGACTTATATACATCAATTAGTTAAAAGATACAATCTCATAGCTCTAGTCAAACCGCTGCAGATAAATGCATCTGATCTATGCCGTATAATCGGAGAGGATGCAGTAAGCGCGGTGTGGCGCTGGGATACGGACGCACAGGAATTCAGAAGTTATATCCCCGGCGTAAGCGGGCCAGAAGATGACTTTCCAATTAAGCTGGGCTACGGATACTTCATCTATTTAACAAGACCCTGTGTCCTAGTAGAGGTGGTTAGCCCGTGAGGAGCCAGCTGTTTATCCTAACGGTAGTATTGCTCATGTCTCTATTTCTTACACCCTCAACTGCGCAAGTTCCAATAACAGTCTATGGTCACGTATATATGCCGGATGGAAGTCCAGCCGTGGGGGCATCGGTAACAGTAAAGGCTGGAGGATCCACAGGAACTACAACAACGGATTCAAATGGATTCTACAAGGTTGATTTAACAGTCTCAAGTGTCCCTGTATCGGTTACAGTTACTGCTAAAAAGGGCAATTATCAGGGTAGCGCTAGTAAGAGCAACGTTGAAGGCGCCGTGCAAATAGACGTTAGACTGAAGAAGGTTAAGAGGAGCACAAGCATTAGCATTAGTGTTGCTGAGAGCGAATTTTCTCTAAATGAAACTGTCGTAATCAATGGTAGACTTAATCCAGCGATGGTTGCTACGGTCTACGTGTATGTTATTGATCCATCTAAAACAACGCATACTTATACTACAACTACTTCAAGCGACGGAAGGTTTTCGATTAATTTCAAAGCCAACATGCTGGGGCAGTGGAAGGCTTATGCCAGTTTTCCCGGAAACGATGATTATCTACCCTCAACCAGCTCCACCATAGTCTTTTATGTCAGAAGAACTGCAAGTCTAGAAGTTAATGTTGAAGTAGTTAACGGTAGTATTGTTTTAAAATGTAATTCAACAGAGGATATTACCGCACCATTAGATATCTACGTGAGCATCGATAATGGAACAACATGGATAAAAGTAGTCTCTCATCAGCTATTCCATGGTTCAGCTGAAATTCCATTAAACTTAACAGTTTATGGCAAGGTTCTCGTTAAGGTATACCTCCACGGCACCGCTAAATACTCAGCTTTACAACAAATAAAGGAAATATGCATTCCAAGTCCTACAGAGGCAACATTAATCTCAAGAATACATAACCTTACCCAAACAATAGAGAACTTAAATCAATCTCTAATCTTCTGGAAGTCGAGAGCGCAAGTACTGGAGGAAAACCTAACACAAACCATTGTAGAGTATGAGGAGGTGGTTCAAGAACTGGAGCAAATTAAAACAGAGAATATAGAATTAAAGGGACAGATAAGTCAACTACAGGAAGAGAAAAGTTCTCTTCAACAGTCAGTATCAGAGCTATCCGCCGAGGTCGAAAAGCTTAAAGATGAGGTATCTATGCTTAGACTTTACCTCATGATTGCTGCAGTTATTTCATTAATAGCAGGAGTAGGCATAGGCTACCCCATAGGCGCTAGGAAGACAAAACCTAAATCCAAAAATAATTATTTTAATTCCTGCATTTTGAAATTATCAATTTTTCTAAAGTAATAACCACTATACTGTCTCCCCATTTTAAGCTATATAATAATTATTTTATTTAAGAATGCATGGCTTTAAATATATAATTTAAAGGAAAAGATATGGAAGGTAGAGAGAATGCGTATCGGCAATCCCGAAAAATGAGGATAGCATTTGAAACAACAGTTAGTAGCCAAGAATTGAGCCTCCGGGAGAATGATTTCATACCAGATAAAGGACAGGAGCTAATAGTATTAAGTATGTCCCATCACACTAGTACATGACTAAGATAGCTGAAATACCCCCCTACTCTACATATTAATCGTATTAATTACAACAATAGTTATTTTAGCGATGGCATTATATGTCAAGAAAAGAGGAAGACGAAAGGTTAAGCCAGCTATGATGAAAATGGGGAAATTCCTATTATTATTACTAGTTATTTATACTACAACAGTGTTCACTATATATTGTCAGCCAGTGGGCGCTAGGTATGCAGTAGTCTACTACGGTGGCTTATCGTCGAGTGTCGTAGATCTGATAGTTAACCGTGGATATAAGATACTTATATGTGCAGTAGATAACGTTCCACAAAGGCTAAAAAATGCAGGCGTTAAATGCTTTAAATATCTAGATATCCTTGGATTACCCATAGATATGCTTGATCAAGTTAAAAATGAACATCCAGAGTGGATACTATACACGGCGGAGGGTAAGCCAGCCACTTACTGGTTTGGAGAGAACTTCATGTGTAACTTAGCGGTAGAGAGCTTCAGAGAATACCTGGTAAATAAGGTTAAAGAGTATCTTAAGAAGGACTTCGATGGAGTATTTCTCGATGACGTAGTTAAGGATCCTAGAAGTCTAGGTCCACCACTCTACGATACCCCCATGTATAACGAGACGATGTATGGAAGGTGGATGGATGCTCTTAAGGCGCTGTTTAGTGAGATAAAGGAGGCTGGCGCACTTATAATATACAACGCTGGCTGGAGCGAGCCGGACGACGAACTAATGGAGATAGCCGATGGTGTGCTCCTTGAAAGTCATCCAGGATCCTGGAGCGGAACGCTGAGTAATCCAAAGTACTATTACAGGGACTGGTCGTGGATTTTAGCAATATCAACTAAAGCCCAAGCCTTCGCTGAGAAGGGGAAGATAGTTATCGCATTAAGCTATGGTGGTAACGATAACGCGGCATACTATACCTACGCTGCAACAAGGCTCTTCGACTTCTACTATTGGTTTGCAACACCGGATTTAGTTAAGATAGTTGACTCGCCTGTTCTTAAGCTGGATATAGGCGACCCAATAGGCTCATACAATACTGTGGATGGCGTATTCTATAGGGTCTACTCTAAGGGAGTAGTTGTATTAAATCCTTATCCAAACAGCAAGAAGGTTAAACTAAGCGTTATAAGTGCATGGACTGGACTTAAAGACCAGCACGGTAACACATATAAAGTCGAGAACGGCGAAGTTGAAATCGAGATCGCTGGAAGAAGCGGACTACTATTAACACCAGCTGAAGTAGAGGAGGTGTTTACATCAATACTAGTATACATGCCTGCATACCTAGTACTCGGCATAGCAGTAGCGGTGCCGTTGATAATATTCCTACTAGTGTTAAGAGCATTAAGAAGAGCCAAATAAATCAAATTTATTTCTATAATCTCCACGGTTAATCACCGTATCTCCATCTTCATTCTTGCTATTTTCGACCATTGGTACTTGAGTTAAGTATATTGCGATAAAATTTATATATGGCTTAAAGACTATTATTATTGATTTTAAGATAAATATTAATGATTTAAAGATAGTGAATGCTGATGTTAAGCGATATCGTAGTGGTCGAGAATTTAAGCAAGAGGTACAGAAAGGAGAAGAGTAGGGAGTATATTACGGCACTTAAGTCTGTTTCGTTTAAGGTTAAGAGAGGGGAGATTTTCGCTATAATGGGTCCAAACGGTGCTGGTAAGACTACTATGTTGAAGATATTATCGTGTGTGATAAGGCCTGATTCCGGGGATGCATGGGTATACGGCTACCATATTATTAGAGATCGCGCTAAGGCGAAGTCTGCATCAAACCTCATTATCGGAGGTAGCTGGATCGGGCTACACTACGCTTATACTGTTAGAAGGAACCTTATTTTCTTCGGGAAACTCTTCGGCTTGCCTGATAACGTTATCGGGGAGAGGATTAAGGAGGCTATAGAGCTACTCGACTTGAAGGACATTATAGATAAGGAGGCTATCTTTCTTTCAACAGGGGAACGTCATAGAGCTATCCTTGCTAAAATGCTCCTAATAAGAACTCCAGTACTATTCCTTGATGAACCGACTAGGAGCCTTGACCCAGTTCTTGCAAATAAGGTTAGATTTCTACTATCCAACTTAATATCGAAGGAGTATGGAATTACGGTAGTTATGACGAGCCACCAGGCAGTTGAAGTTGAAACCATAGCCGATAGAGTTGCACTGCTAAATAAAGGTAGGATCATAGCATGCGATACCCCCGAGAACCTTAGGAGGAGAATAAACAAGTTAGAGAAGCTAGTGGTTAGAATTAAGGGAAATCTCAGGATTAAGCCTCAGGATGTAGAAGCGGAGGACGTAAAGTATAGTGAAGATAGTATTGAGATAATCTGCCGTGACTCCGAATCAGTAATTCCAAAGCTTTTATCCTTGGCTAAGGCTAATGGGGCTAGAGTTGTTGGAATACAGGTTGAAAGGCCTAGTCTCGAGGATGTATTTAAAGAACTCGTGGGTGGTTCTCATGGGATTAATGAGTAACCTAAGGGTAGCATACTACTTAGTTAGGCGTGAATTCAAGATCTGGACCTACTATAGAGTAAATTTTATTCTTGATATCATCGAAGTCTTAATAGATCTAGTTGTAATGGCTATAATAGCCTTAGCATCTAGGGATGTTGTAGCACCTAAGTTAAGCGTATATGGCGGAGATTATCTCTCCTACGTAGTGCTTGGTTTAATATGTAATAGGATACTTTCAATGGCTGTTAATGCCCCATATTCTTCAATTGGAAGAGCATTTTGGCAGAGGAGGATAGAGCTATTCTTATCATCGCCGCTTAACCCTGTATTTCTAGTTTCAGCACTATCGCTGGGATCAATTGTTAGAGAAAGCATTATGGCTATACTGTATCTAGTAGCCGCATTAGCCTTAGGACTACGTGTTTCAAGCCTAGGACTTACCTCCATACTAGCAATGCTTCTAGGCTTCACCGCGTGTTTAGGGCTAGGGTTAATGTCCGCCAGCCTATTCTACCTACTTGAAGCTAAGGCTGGAAGCGATCCATTGAGGTGGATAATAAACATATCCTCAAGGCTCTTCTCAGGGCTATACTATCCACTAGAGGTCCTCCCCTTCTGGTGCAGGTATCTAGCCCTACTAACTCCCCATACATACGTCTTCGATGCTGTGAGAAGGCTTCTCCTTAATGGGACCAGCGAACCTATACTAGTAGTACACTATATCCTGCTGGCCGATCCAGTTCTCATAGACCTATTTTGTCTCCTAGCGTATTCTCTAATATCTGTACTCTTAGGCTATTTTATGACTAAGTCTGGATTTAAGATTGCCTTAAAGGATGCCAGACTATCCTGGTGGTCCTAATGGATGCAGTTGTAGTTGAGGATGTCTATAAGAGGTATCCTAAATATAAGAGATATGGTCCAGGGACAGCGTTAGGGAGAGCTCATTGGGTAATGGCTACACTCTATAGGCTTAAAGGAAGAGGCTACGTAGAGGCTTTAAAGGGCGTTAGCTTTAAAGTATCAGAGGGTGAAATTTTCTGTATTATAGGTCCTAACGGCGCTGGGAAGACGACTTTAATGAAGTGTATTGGTGTGATGCTTATCCCGGATAAAGGGTACATAGAGGTTGTGGGGATAGATGTCGTAAAAAACCCCCTAAGGGCTAAGAAGAAGATAACGGTAGTCGGTTCAGGATACTGGGCCGGGTTCGACTGGTCGTTAACGCTCGTTGAAAACCTCATACTATTCGGATTAATGTATGGATACTCTATGAGTGAGGCCCGAAGTAAAGCTAAGGAAATCCTCGATGTAGTCGGTTTATCCGAAAAAGCTAATGATCGCCCATCGAAACTATCCTCGGGTGAGCGACAGAGGCTATCCCTAGCAAGAGGATTCATAGCTGAGACGCCAGTCTTCCTAATAGATGAGCCTACAGTTGGACTGGATCCCGAGGGAGCTAAACAGGTCAGAGGCTACATTAAATCGGAGTTCAAGAAGCAGGGATATACCCTAATCTTTACAACACACTTCATGTATGAAGCGGAATATCTGGCGGATAGAATAGCTATCATGGATAGGGGTAAAATAATTGAGATAGGTAGTCCGGAAGAGCTTAAACTTAAGTTTATAAGAGGCAAGGTCATAGATATAAAGGCTCTAAACGTCTACAAAAACGTCTTAGAGAAGCTTAGGAGCCTCGATGTAATAAACATTGATTATTTCTACCGCTTCGGAGGAGCTGAGGTTAACCTTAAGATTTTGACCAAGAAGCCGTATGAAATTCTCGAGGAGGCAATTGACATCATACTATCCCATAGGGGATCCCTAATATATGCCGACGTTAGAGAGCCCACGCTTGAGGATGTCTATAGGATTATTTTCAGGTGATGGTCTTGGGATACGAGTTTAAGAAGGGAGGATGTAGGGTCATACTTAATATTGCAATTGAAACCTTAAGGTCAAGAATATTCAAGGAATACTTCTGGGGCGTATCTCTGACTATGTCTATCGTAGATACCATCGTCGGTATTTTGGCGTACTATTATGTTGCTCTATTCGTACAGAATGCCATGGAGAGGTACGTTTCAGCGTATGGGGTAAGCTATGCAGAGTATCTGTTAATAGGCTTAATGGCTGGAGTTATAGCCACTTTCCTTCAATACAGCTTATACGAGGGGATAAGCCTAGGATACTGGGCTTCTGAGACCGACCTATACATAACTTCACCTATAGGTCTAAAAGGAATGCTAATAGGCCATATGATGTTTATAGCCCTATGGGAATCAGTAATTCTAGCGACATATGCCCTAGCAGCCCTTATGTTGGGAATACCGCTACATTTAGAAAATCTGCCTCAGATAGTTTTAGCAATTTTAGTTGCCTCCCTACCCATGATAGGTATTGGGCTCGTTTCAGCTAGTGATTTCACTCTATTTAACGCTAAAAGAGGTAGCATGACAGGGAAAGTATTCTCCATACTACAGAGGATTTTCGGTGGATACTACTTTCCAGTAGGCATACTCCCCCAGCAGCTCCACATAGTATCTTATCTGCTACCCCATACATACTTCTACGAGGCCGTGAGAATTGCCGCATTTAAAGGTGTTTGGATAACTCAAAAGCCGGAGCTGCTTTATCCCTTAACAATTCAGGGGATAATATTACTTCTGCTAGGGGTTTTACTTATGAAAAAGGCTATAGATAAGGCCGAGGAGACCGGAGATCTAAGTAGATGGACTTAGGACACGATTAATTAAGTGATAGGTATATTTACTAATACGCTTTTATAAAATTGTCTTGAATACCTCGGAGTATAGCTTTGTACAGAAATACTATAAGAATAGAACTGTAGCTGAAGAGATATACTATTTTTCTAGACGCAGATGGCTTGCCGTACACTGCAGTGAAAGCGATCCAAAGGGCAGACCCATAATCATAAGGTACCTATGGGGAAAGCCTCTAACCTTGAGGGATTCCAGCGATTTGCATAGAATTTTCCACGCATTAAATGCGTTTAAACCTAGGACGGTTTACGTGTCAGTGAACCTTTATAGGAGAATAAGGTTCAGAGAGGATGTTTTAGACTATCTGAATAACGTTTATCTAAGGACTCCTAGCTGGGATATTGATAGCGAGCTAAACTGGTGGAGGCATACACTCGAGGTTGCAAGAGCCATAGTAGATGTTCTGGAGAAGCATGGTGTCGTAAAATCCGTATATCTAATTTGGTCGGGTAGAGGAGTACATGTGCATATCCACGAGAGGGCAATCTCAAGTAGCGTTCTGAAGAAATATCATCCCATAGACGTAACCTACAGTATAGTGGAGTACGTTATAGGCAGGGTGAAGTCCTTCCTGAACGAATTAAACATCAATAAGGGTACTAGAATTAAAGTGGAGAACCTAATGGATCCTCAGAGGGTATTTACTGCCCCGTTAAGCCTACACAAGAAGCTTAATGTATCATGCATAGCGTTTAAGCCTGAGGAGATAGATAGTTTCGATTTAAGCTGGATTAACCCAGAGAACTTTAAACATAACCTGAAGTGGAGGCTCTACGAAGTCGGCGAAGCCGATGAGCTAGCGTTAAAGGCCTTCCAGACTATAGGTCCATACCCGAAACCATATGGATCGGGAAGAAGGAGGAGGCATAAGCCATTGGACGAGGCAATTAGAAAATATCTTCCTAAAGATGATATGCTATAGCCTACCCTTAACAGCTTCAACCTGTCTTTCAATGATGTTTCTAACTTCAAGAGGATTTCTAACGTTTGCTATAATTATCGGCTTTACTCCAACCGACATTATAATGATCGATCCCGTACCGTATATTTTATCTATTACGCCGACGTTAACCTCTATCTGCTGTACAAGCTCAAGTTTAAGGAAATCATAGTCTATTCCAATGACACCCCTACGTACAATTATCCTATTCTCGGTTAGAACATAGAATACATTCCTCCACAACAGTATCGGATACAGCGTAAATGCACCCAGTATAGTCAACGTTATACCATACCAGAACATAAAGAAGAATAGTATGAAGGGTAATGTCGAAGCGGAAAATATACCAGGTATGAATAGGGGAAAAACTATAAACGGTATAATAAATGGTATAATAAAAACTCCCCTTAGTATAAAGGGCCAGAAAAGAGGTCTACCATACCAAATAATTTTCTCGCCCTTAACTGCATCCAAAAGATCTTTTGGGAGCTCTGGGAACATGGTTTAAATTTAGGGAGTGAAGCCTTATAACTTTAATCTCCTTTTCCTAAGAATGATCTCCGATTCACCCGGTAGAATAGCGTC
>Ga0190367_1001542_pt1 | contig 13111 bp, 8 predicted proteins | sample 4872181011_MG_FD_171838 | JGI IMG/M metagenome (GOLD analysis project Ga0190367, IMG submission 171838) | Hydrothermal vent microbial mat bacterial communities from Southern Trench, Guaymas Basin, Mexico - 4872-18-10-11_MG | ecosystem: Environmental > Aquatic > Marine > Hydrothermal vents >...
ATAGGAAAATCTTTTGATGAAAAGGTTAAGATTGCGGAAAAAATTGCTAAAGAGGTTGTAGAGTATAGAGCTAGAATTATAATAGGTGAAATGCTTGATGATGTTTTCATGGATAAAATTCTTGGTCTTCCAATATTTTTCTCTCTTATGTGGATGATGTTTACATTTACCTACGATGTAGCAAGGCCATTAATTGATATAATTGATATTCTTTTTTCAAAATTAATTGATATAATTTCAAGCAATAATGGTTTAATTTTTGAAATTTTGGCAAGTGTTGTGAGAGGAGTTTGTAGCGTTTTAGTATTTCTTCCAAATATTGCTTTTCTTTTCATAGCTCTTTCTTTTCTTGAATTGAGTGGTTACATGCCAAGAGCAGTTTATTTGCTCGATTCGATCATGTCAAAGTTCAAGTTGCAAGGAAGGTCTGTTATATCAATTATAATGGGGTTTGGTTGCAATGTTCCAGCAGTTTTGGCAACTAGGAGTATAGAGGATGATAGAGTTAGGAAAGCAACTGTTTTGGCAATTCCCTTCATGTCTTGCAGTGCAAGATTACCCATATATGTTCTTTTTACTAGCGCATTCTTTCCAAGAAATGGAAACATTGTTATAATGTTCCTCTATCTTTTGGGAGTTTTGATAGGGCTTATTTCAGCTTTAATTCTGAGGAAAGTTATTTTTAAGGGAGAATCGGAATACATACTTGAATTGCCCCCTTACATGCTACCAAATCCAAAAGAGATAATTCTGCTTACTTGGAGTAGAGTTAAACATTTTCTTGAGAAGGCTGGAACTGTCATAGTTGTCATGGCTGTAATCATATGGTTAATTACAAGCTATCCAACTGGTTATATAGAGAGCAGTTATGCTGGTTTAATTGGTAGAAATTTACAACCCCTTTTCCAACCGATGGGATGGGATTATAAACTCGTTATAGCCTTAATAACTGGTTTTGTCGCTAAGGAAGTTGTAGTTGAGACTATAAATCTAGTAAATTTCGATATAACAAGCTTAAATTCAGTTCAAGCCTTTTCGTATATAGCATTCACATCTCTTTACATACCATGTTTTGCGACGATAGCTGCAATAAGAGGTGAAATAGGATTGAAATGGGCTATTTTTTCAGTAATTCAAACATTTGTAGTTGCGTATCTAATATCTTTGATAATAACGGGGGTGGGATATTGGTTGGTTTAATTTACGGCATACTTTTCTTATTATGTGGAATTTTAGATGCTTTTAATGGAAACTATGCAAATTCTTTTGTCCTATTTACAATTTCAGCTGTATTTTTTAAAGGTTTTATAATTAAAAAGGAAAGTTACTATATTGGCGGTGCAATAATTGCATCAATATTTGGCATTCTCTCTCTAATTGTTCTCGCATCAACATATGTTGATACATTTTTGAATGAAGAGGCAAGTTTTAAATTCAGCTACGGTTTATTTGGAATTCTTGCATTACCATATTTGTTCATGGTAAAGAAGATATATTCCAAGTCTAAATGACTTCGTGAAACCGCTGGAAGATAGAGAAATGCCACTTCAGGAGCATCTTGCAGAGTTGAGAAAAAGATTGATGAGAGTATTTTTTATATTTGTTGTAGGAATTGCAGTAACTTTCAGATTTGCAGGTGATTTGATAAGAATGTTTTGGAGTTATCTTTTACCTAACATGAACGTTTATGTAGTATCTCCAACAGAGTGGTTCATGGTTCAGTTAACGTTTTCTTTCGCAGTAGTTCTTATTTTCGTCTATCCCTATTTAGCTTACGAACTCTATCAATTTGCAAAGCCAGGTTTATACGATGATGAGAGAATTTTCGTAAAGACTTTCATACCATTTTCGTACATTCTTTTCTTAGTGGGCGTTGCACTTGGCATATTTGTTGTAATTCCAAGATTATTCAGCATTTCAATGATTTTTAACTTGGGAGCAGATCCATTTCTAACTGCAAAAAAAACAATTTATTCCGCTCTTAAAATAGCTTTGGCTTTTGGTCTATCTTTTCAGATACCCGTTTTAGCTGTTATAGCCGTTAGAATTGGATTGATAGATTCTAAATGGTTGAAAGGGAAGAGATGGATAGTTTATTTAGCAGTTTTTATACTTGCTACAAATGTAACACTCGATATTTCTGGTATAAGTCAGCTCCTAATTTTATTTATAGTAGTAATTATGTACGAGCTTAGCATATTTATAGCAAAAGTTATGGAAAGAAGAGAGGTGTAGTTAAATGCGTATAGTAATTGCTGGAGCTGGAGAAGTTGGATACAACCTTGCAAAAGTTCTCTGCAATCATCACGACATATATGTCATCGATGCAGATGAAAATAAGGTAGAGGAAATTATGACGAGCTTAAATGTTTCAGCAGTGAAGGGAAATTCTGCATCACTAAATGTATTAAAGACTGTTGAAGTAGATAAAGCTGATGTATTTCTGGCTGTAACTGGTAATGATGAAGTTAACATGCTTTCAGGTATAATGGCTAAAAAGCTCGGTGCTAAGAAGGTAATCGTTAGAGTTGGCAATCCAGATTATGTTGATAAACCAATATCTAGAGATCATTTTCTTGGATTTGATCTTGTGGTATGTCCTCAACTAATTTTGGCAAATGAAATAGTAAATTATCTCCTCATTCCAGGTGCTGTTGAATTTGTTACGTTAAGTGGAGCAAATGTCATAGAGATAAAAGCTGATGTAAACCTTTCGGGAAAGAAGATATTGGATTTGGAATTACCTAAGAACGTTCTAATAGTTGCTATACTGAGGGATGATGATGTAATAATACCTAGAGGAGATACAGTAATAGAGGAGGGAGATATTCTTGTAGTGCTTGGAAAAGTTATGGAAATTGCCAAAATACAGACATTTGGTCAGGCATTGGTTAAAAAGGTTACAATATTTGGTGGTGGAACTGTTGGAGAATACATAGCTAAGATACTTGAAGCTGGTAAATTTTCTCTTACACTTATAGATTCAAATGTCAATAGATGTAAAATTTTAAGTGAAAAACTTGAGAAAGCCAAGATATTCTGTGGGGATGCCATGGATGTAGAATTTTTGAGTGAAATAGAGGTTGATAAGAGCGATGTTGTTGTAGCAACTACTGAAAGTGATGAAAAGAACTTGATGATATCTTTGCTATGTAAGAGTATGGGTGTAAAGAAGGCAGTAGCAAAGGTTGAGAGAGGTGATTACGTTAAGATATTTGAAATGGTTGGAGTTGATTATGCTGTTTCACCAAGAAGGGTCACATTTTTGGAAGTTATGAAACATCTCGGTTTGGTGGATATAAGAGAGATAGCGGAAATCAAACATAAAATAGCCATTTTAGATTTCATTGTCAGAAATATAGATGATGTGAGCTTGTCTGAGTTGAAATTGCCTAAATGTGCAATAGTTGGTGGTTTGATAAGAGATAATAAATTCATGATACCGCGAGGAGATACTAAGATAAAGAGGGGGGATAGGGTAATAGTTTTTGCAACTTGGGATTGTATAGAGGATTTGAAGGATGTATTTGAATAAATTTATAAAATATTATTGTAAAATTTGCTATTGTTACACTTATATAAAGCTATTTGAAACGCAAATTCATTTGAATTTTCGATCAATCTAACTTTAGACGTTACAAGCTTCTCAAGTAGCTCATTCTCATATACAACTTCTGCCATAACCTTAAATCTTATCAAATCTTCAATAACTTTTGACTTGCATCAATGTGGCAAAACTTATTGCAATTATTATATAAATATACTTAACAAAAAGGTATTTAAATATTTTGCTTTTCAAGATGAGGTAGATGGGTAAAGGTGATTTTATTCAAAAGAAAAGTAGTATGGAAGAACCAAAACCCTTTAATGAATTGGGAAGATCCAACACAATTCTTTGATGAATTAAGAGAATTGATTCCGCCAATTAAAGTTGGTGAGAAGATATGAAAGAAGTTCAGTTAGAAAGTATTGATACAAAAAAGATTGCAGAAGAGATTAAGGAGCGAGCTCAGGAAGCTACCAATGAAGAGGAATTGAAGATAGGATTTGCTGTAATATTTGATCCTATTCTAAGATCTTGGAATATAAAACCAGCATATGAGAGACATGCTAAAGGTGTAAGGTGTGTATTTTCAGGTGTTAGAAAAGATGCCTTATATGGAACAGTCATTTTAGAATTCAAATCTCCTGGAAAATTTAAAAGTAAAAAGGAATTTGAGAAAGCAAAAGAACAAGTTAAGAAGTATATAAAGGCAGAAGCTATAGATCCCCGCTACTATGGAAGATACTTCGGTGTCGTTCTAGATGGGTTTAACATAGCTTTTGTTAGGTTTAGGAAAGGTGAGTGGGAAGAACAGGATGAACCTTTAGAAGTTAATGCTCAAACAATTTTAAGACTTTTAGAAGCTATTAGGGGTTTAAAGAGAAAACCAATAGAAGCTTCGTTGTTGCTTGAAGATTTTGGACCAAAAGCACTTATAACTAAAAAGGCAATTCAAGTCCTTTACAAGGCATTGATAAATTCTAAATCCCCAAGAACTCAAATGCTCTTTGAAGATTGGAAAAGAGTATTTTCTCAGGTTTGTGCATATTCTCCTGAGAAGCTTAAGGGTTTAGTTAAATATTACGGATTTGCAGAAGGTGTTGATGCCGAAAAGTTGATGTTTGCCATTCACACATACTACACAATTTTGATGAAATTGTTAACTTCCGAAATTGTAACATTGTTCGCTGACAGTTTAATTGGCTCTTATTTGAAGAGATTGGAGGAAGCTTATTTAAGAAGTAAGGATGAGATGCTTGCAGAACTTAGGGATTTAGAGGAGGGTGGAATTTTTGCTGAACTTGGTATAAAAAATTTCTTAGAAGCTGATTATTTCGCTTGGTATTTAGATGAATGGAATAATGAGATTGCTGGATTGATTTATGAGATTGTGAAGAAGTTATTGAATTATGAGCCAGCAACCGTAGAATTGAGTCCAGAGAGAGTTAAGGATCTTTTTAAAAGACTTTATCAGAATTTGGTTCCAAGAGATATAAGGCATAAGCTTGGTGAATATTTTACTCCAGATTGGCTTGCTGAACTGCTTTTGGATGAAGTTGGATATGATGGAAATCCTGATAAAAGAGTTTTAGATCCTGCATGTGGTTCAGGAACTTTTTTGGTTTTGATGATAAAGAGGATTAAGGAGTATGCTGAAGAACATTTCATAGATAAGAGAACTCTTATAGCAAAGATTGTTAAAAATGTTCAAGGAATTGATTTAAATCCATTGGCTGTGTTGGCTGCCAAGGCAAATTACCTTATTGCATTGGCAGATCTACTTAGATATAGACCAAGAGAAGGTATAGAAATACCAATTTATTTGGCTGATTCGATTGCTGTTGGAAGGAAAGTGACTGCTATAGGAGAATGGGAAGTTTACATGAGAACTTCTGAAGGAGAATTCTGGATACCTCATGAGGTTATAGATAAAGGTCTTCTTCCTAAAATCTTAGATTTAATTGAATCTTGTGTGAAAAACAACTATTCAAAGGAAACTTTTAAAGAAATTTTGGAGAAGAAATTTAGAGGGATTCTCAAACAAAATTCGATAGATTCTCTAACTCGATTATATTTGAAAATTTTGGCATTGGAAAGAAAGGGAAGAAACAGAATTTGGACAAGGATATTGAAGAACTCGTTTGCACCATTGCTCATAGGAAAATTTGATTATGTTGTCGGTAATCCACCTTGGATCAACTGGGAAAATTTGCCAGAGTTTTACAGAGAACAAACAAAAGGGTTATGGGAGTGGTACGGTTTGACAAAGAAAACTAAAGGAGTTGGTTTGGGAAAAGTTAAAAGAGATATGGCAATGCTTTTTGTTGCAAGATGTTTGGATAGATTTACAAAGGAAAATGGGAGGTTAGCCTTCTTAATTCCTTTCACGGTTTACAAAACCCAGGCAGGAGCAGGATTTAGAGAATTTTTAGCTAAAGGTTATTGGAGAGATGAAAAAGCTAATTGCCCATGCAAGGTTTTAAAAATTCATGATTTGGTTACACTTTACCCATTTGAAGGTGCAGTTAACAGAACTTCTCTGATAGTTATAGAAAAATCTGGAAAGACAGAATTTCCAATTCCTTGCGTAATGTGGCACAATCCAAGAAGTAAGGGAATTGATCAAGAAGCTGAGTTGGAAGAGGTTAAGAAAACTACTAAGCAGTTTGATTTGGTATTAACCCCAATAATTGAAAATAAAGCAGAAAGTCCTTGGATGATAATTAGTGAGAAAGCCTATAATATAATCAAAAAAATTCGAGGAGAAAGTTTCTATAAAGCTCATAAAGGTGTTGATACATCCTTTAACAGTATATATTGGGTTGAAATTCTAGCAAAAAGAAATGGACTACTATTAATAAGAAACTGTGGAGATATTGGTAAAAAGAAAATTAAGAAAGTGCAGGAAACTGTGGAAGAAGATGTAATATTTCCACTAGCAAGAGGGAGAGACCATAAAAAGTGGTTTATAGCTCCCTCTGGCTATATCATCATTCCACACGATATCAATGGAAAATGTTTTCCAGAAAAGCTTATTAAGATTAAATATCCTAAATTATACAGTTTTCTATTAAAATTTAAACCTGAACTAGAGAAGAGAGCTTACATTAGTTTAACAAAGAAGGGGGAACCATTTTATACCTTGCAAAACATAGGATCTTACACTTTTTCAAGATATAAGGTAGTATGGAAACATATTGCAGGAAAAATTTCTGGTAAGGCGGAATTTTCAAGTGCAGTTCTTACATTATGCGTAGATGAAAATCTTGGTGAAAAAGTAGTCATACCAGACCATTCACTTGTATTTATACCCGCTAATAGTAAAGCGGAGGCTTACTTTATTAGCAGCATTCTTAATTCGACGATTTCTATGTTCATAATAGCATCCTACACAATTGAAACACATATATCCACCGATATATTAAATTATGTCAAAATACCAAAATTTAATCCTAAAAATCCACTCCACCAAAAACTTTCCCAACTTTCACAAAAAGCTCACGAAATAGCTAAGAAAATCTATGAGGAAAACAGAGAGGATTTAAAAGAAGATTTAAAGAAAATTGAAGAAGAAATAGATAAAACTGTTGCCGAACTTTATGGAATAACAGATGAGGAGTTAAAAGAAATCAAAAAGTGCTTAATGATTCTGAAAGAAGGTGAGATTCCAGAAGAGGAGGAAGTTGAGGAGGAGCAACCAATTATTTTACCTAAAGAAGAGATTAAGGTGAAAGTAGAACCCCTACTAATTAATGAAGACGCATATCAAGAACTTACAATTTCTGTTCAAAATAACACAGACAAACCAATAAAGGACGTTAAACTAGAAGTAAGATTGAAATCAAAATCACTTTTAACAAAGACGATAAAAGAAATCAAGCCGAATGATTTGATTTCTTTGAAATTCACAGCTCCAAAGCTAAATGCTGGAGAATATGAGTTAGAAATAAACTTTTCCTCAAAAAATGTAAAATTTAAAGAATCGAGGAAGCTCTTTGTTAAGGAGAAGAAAAAGATTAAGAAACCTAAAGGCTTGTTGGATGAAGAGTTAGAAAAGCTTTTGGATGGTTGAAATGAACATCTCTACCTTACTTCAAGGGTTGGTGAAGGAAACGATAAAGTTGTGTGACGAGTGGATAAAAGAGAAAAAACTTCGTAAAGAAACTCAGTTTTATCAAAAATTTCAGGTGGAAAGGTTTGAATATAAGGAGGATGGAGAGATACAAGTATCTGGAAGTTTTCCAATTATTAAAAGAGAAGAATGGAATATCTCAGACGTATTTAAATTAATAGAGCACATAAAGACTTTACCCATTTTTAAAGATTGTATCGCATACGTAGCGGAGGAATATACATCACACTTTCCTAACCCTAAGGCTCAAGCAGAATTTTGGGTTTCTAGATTTCTTCAGAAAACTATATCTGAGTATCTCAACGGAAATTTTGATCCTAAAAAAGATTTGGTTGAATATATCGTTACATTCATTCATGATTTAGAGGGAAATCCAATAGAATGGAGAATAAAAGTATGGTTAGAAGGCATAAGGATGAAAGTTGATGAAATAGAGATAAAGAAAGGAATAATCATTAGAAAACCAAATGCTAGTGATATAGAATACGAACATCCTCTAGGTATGCCCTTGTTTGAACGAACACCTTATCATCCATCAGCAATCCTTGAAATAAAAAAGCGTATAAAACTCCAGCCTTATATTTATCCAGATTTAGAAAGAATCATAATTGCACTACAACTTTATAAGGTAGGTTCGGTAAGTAAAACACGAATTTATTGGAAACCTAAATCATTTCTGCAATCTGGAGGTACTACCACACCAATGCATTGGTGGTCAACAACATATAGATATTCGTTAGACGAATCAGATGCAGAAAAATTGCCACAATTTGTGGTAAAAATAAAAGATAAATTGCCTATTGAAGAAAAAACGGGACGCTTGGTAGCGGAAATACCTCTTGGCATAGCAATACTAAGATATCAAGATGCAATTCTTAAGCCAGAAGCAACAGAGAACAAAATAGCTTATGCTGTTATGGGATTAGAGGCTCTTTATTTAAAAGTTGAGGAAAGAGAAGAATTAGCTCGCAGACTTGCTCAAAGAGTTGCAAAACTACTGTCATTTTGTGAGGAAAAGCCTATGAAGGTTTACAATTTGGTTAAAGAAGCTTATGAGATAAGAAGCAACTTTGTTCATGGTTCTCCTCTTCAAAATAAAAAACCCCAAGAAGTAAAGAAGATTTTAGATAGTATTACAGAATACCTTAGGAAATCTATCATTACTTTTATTCAATTGCAAGAAGAGAAAGAGAAGCTTCTCTCATTGATAGATAATGCTCTTCTAGAAAAACATACTGAAGACAAACTACAAAACTTAATAAAAGAGGCTTTAGGTGAAACACCATGACAAGTCGAGAAGAACTTAATGCAAAGCTAAGGTATTACTTTGAAGGTTACGTTGTAGATAAAGGACTCTCTAATAGGCAAGATATTAAGAGAGTTCCAAAATTTGTTGCTGAGCATTTGCTCACAAAAATTTCTGAGGAAAGCGATGAGAAGACTTTCAACAAGAAGCTTATGAAAATAATTCAAATGGTCAACACACTTTATCCTGAACCAAAGGACAAAGATAGAATTCTCGACAGAATTTTTAGAGGTTACCCATGCAAAATAATTGATGAAATTAAAGTCGAAGTTGATGAAAGATACGGTATAAGAAAAGCAGTCATTCCAAGTTTAAACCTTAGAAATGCAAGGATAAAAGATTCTGTTGTAGATAAACATGAACAACTTTTATCTACTGGAATTTGGGGGCTAACAACACTTACTCAATCTGAACCTATATTAAACGAAAAGGGGAAACCTATCACTTTACCTGTTATGGTTGAAGATTTTAAGCCTTTTCATGTTGATAATGTTGATTTAAAAGAATTTATTGAAAATAGGCAATATTTTACGCTGAAAGAGTGGATAGATGCTTTAATAAATACTGTTGGACTAAATCCTGAAGTTTATACGGAAAGACAAAAGCTAATTTTAGTAAGTAGATTCATCCCTTTGGTTGAAAACAACATCAACATGATGGAGTTTGGTCCAAGAGCCACTGGAAAAACATACTTCTATAGAAACATTTCATTTTACACGAGAATAATAGCTGGCGGTGTTGTTACTCCAGCTCAGCTCTTTTACAACATTGCTAGAAAAACTATTGGAGAAATAGGCTTAAAAGATTGTATAGTTTTCGATGAAGTTGCAAAGATAAGATTTCCAAATCCAGATGAGATGATGGGAAAATTGAAGGATTACATGGTCGATGGTCATTTTGAAAGGGGTCCTAAGAAGGCAACTTCCTTATGTTCATTAGTTTTCATGGGTAATATTGATGTCTCTGGTTATGTCCCTATTGAAGATATCAACTATGCTTTACCAGAATTTATGAGAAACGATACAGCTTTCATTGATAGAATTCATGGAGTGATTCCAGGATGGGAAATTCCGAAGATAAAGAAGAGTGAAATACATCTCTCAAGAAATTATGGATTCTCAGTAGATTATTTCTCTGAGATACTTCATGAACTAAGAAAATTGGACTTTGCTCCTTTAATCAGATCAATGGTTGAACTGGAAAATGTTACCATAAGAGATGAAATTGGAATTTATAGGGTTGCATCTGGTCTTGCAAAGATCCTTTTCCCTCATCAAGAATTTGGAAAAGATGAGCTAGAACTGATTATGAACTTAGCCGTAGAGCTTAGACAAAAGATTGCCGATTTGCTTCATAGAATGGCACCTGGTGAATTTGAAAAGAAGAAAATAGGATACAAAATATTGGCTACATAAAGTTCAAAAAACTTATTTTAACATCAACCGATTCTAAGTGCATGTTCGATCTAGCTGTAAAGGATGGTCTCTGTTTTATCGATGGCGAATTCGTTGAAGCAAATGTTGGTATTGAGGGTAATGAGATAACTTATGTTGGAAGAGAGAAGGTGAGGGGTGAGATTGAAATTGATGCAAGAGAAAAGATCGTTATACCGGGTCTCTTCAATGCACACACGCATCTATCAATGACACTTTTCAGGGGATATGCTGAGGATTTGCCATTGAAGGAATGGCTTGAGAATAAGATTTGGAAAGTTGAAAGACTTTTAACTCCAAAAGATGTCTATTGGGGTGCTTTGCTCGGTATAATTGAGATGCTCAAAAGCGGTACTACAGCTTTCAGTGATCTCTACATTTACATGGATGAAGTTGCCAAGGCTGTTGGAGAGAGTGGAATTAGAGCTGTATTGAGTTACGGTATGGCTGATAGGGGGGATGAGGAGAAGGCTAGAAAGGAGCTAAAAATAGGAACTGAGTTTATAAAGAATTGGGATGATGCATTTGAAGGTAGAATAAAGGCAATATTTGGCCCTCATGCACCATACACATGCACACCCGAATTTTTGATTGAAGTTAAGGAGAAGGCTAAGGAGCTTAAAACATACGTGCATATTCACGTTTCAGAAACGAAATGGGAGGTTGAACATGTAAGGAGTAAATACGGTAAAACTCCAATAAAGTTGCTAGATGATATTGGATTTTTGGATGAGAAAACTGTCTTAGTTCATGTTGTTTGGGTTGATGATGAAGAAATGAATATTTTGAAGGAGAGGAATGTCAGCGTAGTTCATTGTCCAGTTAGCAATCTTAAATTGGCTTCTGGAATTGCCAACATTAAGGAAATGCACGATATGGGAATAAATATATGTTTGGGGACGGATGGAGCATCCTCAAACAACACTTACAACCTCTTTGAGGAGATAAAGATTACATCTTTACTTCAGAAGGTTGTAAGCGGTAAAGCTGATGCTTTGAAGGCAAAAGATGTTTTGAAGATGGCTACAGAGAACGGTTACAGGGCTTACGGTATAAGGGGTGGTAGAATAGAGAGAGGTTATTTAGCTGATTTAGTATTGATAGATAGGAGAAGACATAATTTCTGTCCAATGTATGATCCTTTAAACAGCTTAGTCTATGCAAGCTACGGTTGTGAAGTTACTCATGTAATAGTGAATGGTGAGCTTGTTGTTGAGGATGGAATAGTCCTAAAGCTTAATGAGGATAAAATAATTGATAAAGTCGAAAATTTGAAAGATAAATTCATAGAAAAACTGCGGTGAGGATAAAGCGGGGAGGAGCACGCAACATTTAAATACTAAAATTTTTCACAAGTTAATGAATGGTTACAATATCTGTGAAATTTAAGCTTGAACTTACAAAGGAGCAAAAGCAGAAGATTTTGGATTTAGCCAAGAAGTATAGAGATGCATTTAATGAAGTTAGTGAATACGCTTTTAGCAATCGTGTTTTTGACCATATTGGTTTGCATAAGGCTTTATACTACAAACTCAAAGAGAAGTATGGTTTTCAGTCACAGATTGCTATTTCAGTTATAAGAGAAGTAGCTCAACATTACGATTCCGTCTTTAACCAATTAGCTGAGAAATTTAATATCTCGAAGAGAAATCGTAAGAGATTAATCGAACTATTCTATAAAGAGATTGGAAAACCAATCAGAAGGAAAAAGTTAATAGTTAAGCTCGTTAAAAGAAGGAGTTACGATTTAAAGCTAAATCCGAGAGTTTGTTCAATCTCGGTTATCGGTGAAAGGTTGAAGAAAATACCCTACTATGGTTGGAACAAGCATTATGAATATATTAAAAACGATTACGGAGATGCAACTTTATACTATGAAAGAAGCAATAAACTCTGGTATCTTATTGTATCTGTAGATGTTCCTGATAAAGAACTTAAGCCAAAGAAGGTTGTTGGAGTTGATATAAACGAACCTTCAGATAGTTTTGTAGCACTACACGATAGTTTAGGCAAATCTAAGCTTATCGAATTCTCTCAACACATTTTGAGATTGAAATCGCATTATCAGAAGTTACGCTCGCAGCTTCAGTCTAAAGGCACTCGCTCCGCCAAGAGGCGTTTGTTGTCTCTTAGCGGAGTCGAGAAACGGCTGGTTAGAGATTTTCTGCATGTAGTTGCTAAGAAGATTGTAGTTGAAAATTCTCCATGTGTGTTTGGATTAGAGGATTTAGAAGGTGTTAGAGAATTCAGAGAAAACAACGCTAAGTTTAAAGGAGAAAAAAGAAGATTGTTTAGCCAGTGGTGTTTCAGAGAGTTTCAATCTTTAATCGAATACAAAGCTAAGCTTTACGGAAGTAAAGTAGTTTATGTAAATCCACAATACACATCAATCAGTTGTCCGGTATGCGGTTACACGGCTAAGGAAAACAGAGATGGAAAAGAATTCAATTGCAAGAATTGTGGATTCAAAGAACATGCAGACATTGTTGGTGCTAAAAACATTATGTTAAGAGTATTGAAATACCTTCAAAACGGGGCGTTTGTCAGCCGTCCCGATGCTCCCCTTCGGGGTCGAGCAAGCCCTTTAGGGCGGGGTAGCTGACACTGGAACGAACTTAGTTCCATAATAAATTATTCCATCCTCACCATCCTCTCCAAACTTTCTGAAAGCAGCTTTAACCCTCATTCCCTCCTTA
>Ga0190367_1001544_pt1 | contig 13095 bp, 12 predicted proteins | sample 4872181011_MG_FD_171838 | JGI IMG/M metagenome (GOLD analysis project Ga0190367, IMG submission 171838) | Hydrothermal vent microbial mat bacterial communities from Southern Trench, Guaymas Basin, Mexico - 4872-18-10-11_MG | ecosystem: Environmental > Aquatic > Marine > Hydrothermal vents >...
ATGGGAAAGTGCAGATTTTATAAATACAGGTGTTCCTCATGTTGTGATAATGGTGAAAAATATTGATCTTCCTGTAAGAGATATAGGAAGAAAGATAAGGTATCACAAGCTATTTTCACCTTCTGGAACGAATGTAAACTTTGTAAAAAAAGAAGCAGAAGATCAGATAAGGATAAGGACATATGAAAGAGGAGTAGAGGATGAGACACTTTCTTGTGGAACAGGAGCTATTGCATCTGCTCTTATATTTTCCATAAGAGATGGAGCAAAATCACCTGTTTCTGTAAAGACAGAAAGTGGAGAGATCTTAAAGATATATTTTGAAAAAGAAAAAGAAGGCTTTAAAAATGTTTGGCTTGAAGGAGATACAAATATAATCTATGAAGGAAAGCTGAATCAGGAAGCACTTCTTTAAGGAGGTAAAATGTATGTTTAAAGGGTCAATTGTAGCAATTGTAACTCCTTTTAAGGATGGAAAGATAGATGAGGATGCATACAGGGAGCTTATAGAATTTCAGATAGAAAATGGAACAAGTGGAATTGTTCCTTGTGGAACAACAGGAGAATCTGCAACTCTTAGCTTTGAAGAACACAAAAGGATGATAAAGATAACTGTAGAGGCAGTAAAAGGAAGAGTTCCTGTTATTGCAGGAGCAGGTGCAAACAATACAAAAGAAGCAATAGAGCTTACGCAGTTTGCAAAAGAGGCAGGAGCAGATGCTACACTTCAGGTTGTTCCATACTATAACAAGCCTACACAGGAAGGTCTTTATCAGCACTTTGTAACAATACTTAAGGAAGTTCCTCTTCCACAAGTCCTTTACAACATTCCATCAAGGACAGGAGTAAATCTTCTTCCTGAAACCGTTGCAAGACTTGCAGAATTCAAGGAGATTGTTGCAATAAAAGAGGCATCAGGTGATCTTGTTCAGATGGCAAAGATTATGAATCTTGCAGGAGACAAGATAACACTCCTTTCAGGAGATGACAACCTTACACTTCCTGTTCTTTCTATTGGTGGAAAAGGTGTCATCTCTGTAATTGCAAACATAGTTCCAAAGGAAACAGCCCAGATGATATCTCTATGGGAAAAAGGAGAAGTAGAAAAGGCAAGAGAGCTTTATCTAAAGCTTCTTCCACTTTGTCAGGCAATGTTTTATGAAACAAATCCAATTCCTGTAAAGACAGCACTTTCACTTATGGGAAAGATAAAAGGTGAACTCAGACTTCCATTGTGTCCTATGAGCAAGGAGAATCTTGAAAGACTAAAGAAGGTTCTAAGACAGTATGATCTTATAAAGGAGTAAGAAGAAATGGTAAAGGCAATTGTTGCTGGTGCATCAGGAAGGATGGGAAGGAAGATAATAAGTGCAATAAGTCAGACTGATGGAATAGAGCTTTCTGGAGCATTTGAAAAAAAAGGTCATCCTGATATAGGAAGGGATGCAGGAGATGTTGCAGGGATAGGAAATATTGGAGTAAAGATAGAAGGATCTTTTGAAGATGTTATAGAAAGAGGTGATGTACTTATTGACTTTACAGTTCCTGAAGCAACTCTTTATAATGCAAAGCTTGCAGCAAAAAAAGGTCTTCCTATGGTAATTGGAACGACTGGATTTACTGCTGAGATGATGAATGAGCTTAGAGAAACAGTAAAAGACATCCCCTGTGTCATCTCTCCAAATATGAGCATAGGAGTAAATGTCCTTTTTAAGATAGTCGCTGATGTTTGCAGGATACTCGGAGAAGAATATGATGTTGAGATAATTGAAGCTCATCATCACTTTAAAAAAGATGCTCCAAGTGGAACAGCCTTAAGGATTGCTGAAATAATTGCAAGTCAAAGGAAGGCTTCTTTTATATATGGAAGAAAAGGCATTTTAGGAGAAAGAAAAAAAGAAGAGATTGGAATACATGCAATAAGGGCAGGAGATATAGTCGGTGAACACATAGTTATATTTGGAGGAGAAGGGGAAAGGATAGAGCTTGTTCACAGAGCACACAGCAGAGACTGTTTTGCAAAAGGTGCTGTAAGGGCTGCTCTCTGGATAGTTGGGAAAAAACCAGGAATATACAGCATGCAGGATGTTCTTGGAATATGATGTTTGAAAGGGCAGAAAGACTAAAAAAACTTCCACCGTATCTCTTTAAGGAACTTGACAGAAAAAAAGAGGAAGCACTGAAGAAAGGTGCTGATCTTATTGATCTTGGAGTAGGAGATCCTGATCTTCCTACTCCAGATCCTGTTGTATCTGCACTGAAAAAAGCAGCAGAAGATCCAGAAAATCACAGATATCCTTCATATGCAGGAATGATTCACTTCAGGAAGGCTGTATCAGATTGGTATGAAAGAAGGTTTGATGTAAGGCTTGATCCAGAAAAAGAAGTAATAACACTTATTGGAAGCAAGGAAGGGATTGCTCATTTTCCTCTGGCTTTTGTAAATCCAGAAGACATAGTCCTTGTCCCATCTCCTGCATATCCTGTATATAGGATTGCAACGATATTTTCTGGTGGAATTCCTTACATCATGCCACTTACTGAAGAAAACAGCTTTCTTCCTGATCTTGGAAAAATTCCAAAAGAGGTTGCAGAAAAGGCAAAGATAATGTTTCTGAATTATCCAAACAATCCTACAAGTGCTATTGCAGATGACAGTTTTTTTAAGGATGTTATAAGATTTGCAAAAAAGTATGAGATCATAGTATGTCATGACTTTGCGTATTCAGAGATAACATATGATGGATACAGACCAAAAAGCTTTCTTCAGTTTGATGGTGCAAAGGATATAGGAATAGAATTTCATTCACTTTCAAAGACATACAACATGACTGGATGGAGGATAGGATTTGCTGTAGGAAACAGTTCTCTTATAGAAGCACTTCTGGCTGTAAAAAGTAATATAGACTCTGGAGTATTTCAGGCAGTTCAAGTTGCAGGAATAGAGGCACTTAGACTTGAAAGATCATGGATAGAAAAGACTGTTGAGGTTTACAAAAAAAGAAGAGACATTATGGTATCTGCACTGAATCAAGCAGGTCTTTCTCTGAAACCACCAAAAGCAACATTTTATCTTTGGGTAAAGGTCCCAGAAGGATACAGTTCAGTAAAGTTTGCAGAATATCTCCTTGAAAAAGCATCAGTCCTTGTTACTCCTGGAAATGGATTTGGTGAAGAGGGAGAGGGATATATAAGGATATCACTTACACAGAAAAGGATTCAGGAAGCAGCAGAAAGGATAAGAAGTCTTAAGCTATGAAGGCATTTATTGGAATAGGATCAAACATTGGAGACAAGATAAAGAACTGTCTCAGGGCAATATACATGATAGACAGGATGAATGGATGCTCTGTAATAAAAAGATCTGCTTTTTATAAGACAGAGCCTGTTGGATACAGGAATCAGAGCTGGTTTGTAAACTGTGTAATAAAGATAGATACAAGCTATGAGCCATATAAGCTACTTAAGAAACTTCAAAGGATTGAATACATGATGGGAAGAAAAAGGCAGATAAGATGGGGACCAAGGATAATTGATCTTGACATACTCCTTTTTGAAGACATAGTAATAGACACTGAAGAGCTTAAGATTCCACATCCCCTTATGCACGAAAGAAGGTTTGTCCTTGTTCCTATGAGTCAGATTGAGCCAGATCTTGTTCATCCAGTTTTGAACAAAAAGATAAAAGAAATACTTGAGCTTGTTCCTGAAGAAGGACAAAGGGTCATAAAGATAAGAGACTGAAAGATGAGAATTTTACTTTTAGCAATCCTCATCTATGTCCTTTACAGGCTTTTTGTAAAAAAGGAAAAAAAAGAATCTTATGATATAGGAGAGATGATACAGGATCCAAACTGCAAGACCTACATACCAAAGGAACAGGCATATATGAGGGAGATAGGTGGAAAGAGGTATTTTTTTTGTTCAAAGGAGTGTGCTGACATATTTGAAAAAAAGATGAAGGAGGGAGATGGATGAAGTTCTTCATTGATACTGCAAACCTGGATGAGATAAAAAAAGCAGTAGAGCTTGGACTTATAGATGGTGTAACAACAAATCCTACTCTTATATCAAAAGAAGGGAAAAGTCCAAGAAAGCTTATAGAAGAGATATGCAGGATTGTTGAAGGACCTGTAAGTGTAGAGGCAGTAAGTCTTGACAAAGATGGAATGGTAAAAGAGGCAAGAGAGCTTTCAAAGATTGCACCAAACATAGTAATAAAGATACCACTTACAGAAGAAGGACTTAAGGCTGTAAGAATCCTTTCACAGGAAGGAATAAAGACAAATGTCACACTTTGCTTTTCTCCAACACAGGCACTCCTTGCAGCAAAGGCAGGAGCAACATACATAAGTCCATTTGTTGGAAGACTTGATGATATAAGTCACATAGGAATGGATCTCGTAAGAAAGATACTCACAATATACAGAAACTATGAATTTAAGACACAGGTAATAGTTGCCAGTATAAGGCATCCTATTCATGTCCTTGAAGCAGCACTTTCTGGTGCTCACATTGCAACAATTCCTTTTCGTGTCCTTATGCAGCTTGTAAGACATCCACTTACTGATATAGGAATAGAAAGATTCCTTAAGGATTGGGAAAAGGTAAAGGATCTTAAATGAAGTGTCCAAAGTGCAATTATATAAGTTTTGATTCAAATGAAGTATGCCCTAACTGTGGAATGGATCTTTCAGAGGTCAAAAGAAGGATTATAATTTTTCCAACAAGGGAAGGTTCTGTAAACTGGCTAAAGGAAGAAAAAGAATTAGAACTTGAATCTGTTGACCTCAGTTCACTCAGGATAGAGGAACAGAAAAAAGAGGTTGAAATTGAGCCTATAAGTCTTGAATCCTTAGAAATAGAGGAAGAAGATAGTGAAAGATGAAATTTGTTGCAGACTTCCACATCCATTCTCCATATTCAAGAGCAACATCACATCTTCTTACTCCTGAAAACATAGCAAAATGGGCTGAAAAAAAAGGAATAACTGTTATAGGGACAGGAGACTTTACTCATCCTGCATGGCTTTCAGAGCTAAAACAGAAACTAAAACAGGCAGAAGATGGGCTGTATAAGGTTGAAGGAAATGAAAAGGTAAGGTTTGTTATTTCTGGTGAAATAGGGTGTATCTATAAAAAGGATAAAAAAATAAGAAAGATACATCATCTTGTTCTTCTTCCAGACATAGAAACAGCAGAAAAGTTGAACAGAAAACTTGAAAGGATAGGGAATCTTGAAGCAGATGGAAGACCAGCTCTTGGAATAGATTCAAAAGAACTTCTTTCATTGGTTTTAGAAACATCAGAAAAGTCCTTTCTTATCCCTGCACACATATGGACTCCATGGTTTTCTCTTTTTGGATCAATGTCAGGATTTGACAGCATTGAAGAATGCTTTGAAGAACTTAAAGATCACATATATGCACTTGAGACAGGTCTTTCTTCAGATCCACCAATGAACCGTCTTGTATCTTCTCTTGACAGATACATTCTCGTATCAAATTCTGATGCACATTCACTTATGAGAATCGGAAGAGAAGCAAATGTTTTTGATACAGATCTTAGCTACAAAGACATAATACATGCAATGAAGACAGGTGAAGGATTTCTTGGGACAATAGAATTCTTTCCAGAAGAAGGGAAATATCACTTTGACGGACACAGAAGATGCAATGTATGTCTTGATCCAAAAGAGAGTATAAAGCTTGGAAATAGGTGTCCTGTATGTGGAAGTCCTCTTACAATTGGTGTTCTTCACAGGGTATATGAGCTTGCAGACAGAACCGAGCCAAAGATAACAAAAGATTTCTGGTATCTTATACCTCTTTGCGAGATTATATCAGAGATAATGGAAAGCAGTCCAGAAAGCAAAAAAGTAAAGGATGAGTATGAAAGGCTGATATCTGAATTTGGTTCTGAGATATCTATACTTATGGAAGTTCCAGAAGATCAGATAGAGAAAAAGGCTGGACTTCTTCTTGCAGAAGCAATAAGAAGGATGAGAAAAAAGCAGGTCATAAAAAAACCTGGATATGATGGAGAATATGGAAAGATAAGGATATTTGATGAGGATGAAAAGAGGAAGCTTTCTGGACAAGCTCTTCTTTTTTCATTTGAAAAAAAAGAAGAAAGCCCTGTTTTAGAAGGTCTAAATCCTGAACAAAAAGAAGCAGTCCTTCACAAAGAAGGACATCTCATAATAGTTGCAGGACCAGGATCAGGAAAGACATTTACACTTACTCAAAAGATTGCTCATCTTATAAAATCAGGGATTGCAAAAGCTGATCAGATCCTTGCTCTTACATTTACGAGAAAAGCAGAAGAAGAGATGAGAAAAAGGATAGAAAACCTTATTGGTCCTTCAGATGTATGGATATCTACATTTCATTCATTCTGTCTTTCTTTGCTTAGGGAAAAAGGATCTCTTCTTGGAATAGAAGAAAACTTTACAGTATGTTCTGAATGGGAAAGACAGGAGATACTGAAAGAGATAGTTCCAGAAAAAAGGCTCTATACAAAGCTTCTTGACCTTATTCCATTCCTGAAAAGGGGAAAAGAGGTTTCTGATAAAAAGGTCTTAAGCTTTTTTGAGAATTATAGAAAAAGACTAAAAGAGCTAAACATGCTTGATCTTGATGATCTTGAGATTGAGACAAAAAGACTTCTTGAAAGCTTTCCTGAAGTCTCTAAGGAAATATCAGAAAAAAGACCATTCATATTTGTTGATGAATATCAGGACACAAATTCAGTTCAGGTAGATATCCTGAAAAGTCTTGCAAAGGCTGGAAGCAAGATATTTGCAATTGGTGATCCTGATCAGGCAATATATGGATTCAGGGGAGCTGAAAGAGAAAACTTCTTTAGATTTGAGGAAGACTTCAGAGGAGCAAAAAAGATCGTCTTAAAAAGGAATTATAGGTCTACAGAAAGGATCCTTAAGGCTGCTTCAGCATTTATGAAAAAAGAGAGTATGGAGTGTGAGAGAAAGGAAGAAGGAGAAAAAATAAGTATTTTTCAGTTTTCTACGGAAAAAGAAGAGGCAAGATTTGTTGCAGAAAAGATAGAAAAGCTTATTGGAGGAATCTCTTATTTTTCCTTAGACAGCAAAAAGGTCCTTGGTCATGAAAACTACAATATCTCATTCAGTGATATTGCTGTTCTTTACAGGATAAACTCACTTGGAGATCCTGTGGAAGAGGCTTTAAAAAAGGCAGGAATTCCGTATATAAGATCAGGAGAAACTCCTCTAAGAGAGATCTTTCCAGTAAATCTTATATGCAGATATCTTCTTTATAAGCTTTACAAAAACAGCTATTTTCTGAATTCCTACAAAAGGATAATTTCAGAAAATGGTCTTTCTGCTTCAGATGTGGAGATATCTGGTCCTGTATGTGAAGTAATAGACAGGATTATAGAAGCACACAGGATTGAACTTGATAAAGACTCAAAAAAGGCAGTAGAAAGGATAAAAGAGATTGCCCTTTCCTTTAAGGATGACCTGTCTTCTTTTCTTGATACAGTAATGCTTGAAAGAGGAATTGATCACCTTCAGCTAAAAGGAGACAGGGTATCTCTTATGACGATTCATGCATCAAAAGGACTTGAATGGAAGGTGGTGTTTATAATAGGATTGGAGGATGGGATAATTCCTTACAGGGATGCAGAAGAAGAAGAGGAAAAAAGACTTTTTTATGTAGGAATGACAAGGGCAAAAGACCTTCTTATACTTTCATGTGCAAAAAGGAGAAGGATTAATGGAAGGATCATAAAAAGTTCTCCGTCTCCTTTTATAAAAGAGATTCCAGAAGATATCGTAAAAAGTGAAAAGATGGAAAAGAAGAAAAAGATTTTTGCAAAACAGCTCAGCCTTTTCCAGATATGAAGATCCTCCTCGTATATTCCTATCCCCTTGAAAAAAGGGTATTTTACGAAGAAGACATAAAAGTTCCTCCTATTGGGATATACTATGTTGCATCAGTCCTTAAGGAAAATGGATATGATGTTGAGATAATAAACTGGTATGAGGAAAAGGAAAGGGGATATATAGAAGAAGAGATAAGGAAGATAGGACCTGACATAATAGGATTTTCAGTTCTTAATGCAAACAGATGGTCAGCAATAGAGATATCAGAGATTGCAAAAAAGATAGATCCAAAGATAAAGATTGTTTTTGGAGGACCAAGCGCAACATTTCTCTGGAAGCACTTCCTTAAGAATTTCCCTTCTGTTGACTATATCCTTCTTGGAGAAGCAGAATATACATTTCTTGAGCTTTTAAGGGATATAGAAAAAGGGAAAAAAGAGCATGAGATAAAAGGGATTGCTTTTAGAAAGAATGGAAAGCCATTTAAGACAGAAAAAAGAAAGCTCATTTCTGATCTTGACTCAATTCCCATTCCTTCAAGATACTTTACATACAGACATGTAATATCAAGTCGTGGATGTCCATGGAATTGCATATTCTGTGGTTCACCACTTTTTTGGGAAAGGAAGGTAAGGTTCAGGTCTCCAAAAAATTTCGTAGATGAAATAGAGATCCTTTACAGAAAAGGAATAGACTTTTTCTATTTTTCTGATGACAATCTTACGATAAAAAAAGAAAGGGCAATAGACATATGCAAGGAGATAATAAAAAGGAAGCTTGAGATATCATGGTATGCAATATCAAGGGTTGATTGTGTTGACGAAGATGTCCTTTTTTGGATGAGAAAAGCAGGATGCATCCAGATAAGCTATGGTGTGGAAAGTGGATCAGAAAGGATAAGAAAGATCCTTGGAAAGCCGTTAGATACAGAAAATATACTCAGGGCATTTGATCTTACGAGAAGATACGGAATACTTCCAAGGGCATACTTCATATATGGCTCTCCAACAGAAAGCTGGGAAACAATAAATGAGACGATAGATCTTATTCATAAGATAAAACCTCTTAGCTGTATGTTTTACATACTTGACATATTTCCTGGAACACAGCTTTATGAAAGTATAAAAAAGCTTGGAATAGATGATGATGTATGGCTGAACAGGATTGAAGGGATCATGTATTGGGAGATTGACAGAAGTCTTTCAAAGGAGCTTATACTTGAATTTGGAAAAAGACTGAGAGATGAATTTTACAGGAGTCTTCCAGAATTTGCAGAATCTCTTTTACTTATAGACAGAAAAGACCTTTATGAAAAACATGCAGACTTTCTTTCAAGACTTGCAATGACATTCAGTCATGGAGATTATTCAAGGATGAACATTCCTGATAAGGAAAAGGTTGCTGAAAAGCTTTACAGAGCATCTTTAAGTTATGCTCCAAATCAAAGGGCATATCTTGGACTTGGATCACTTCTTCAGATGATGGGAAGGAATAAAGAAGCAATAGAGATCCTTGAAGAAGGGATAGGTTATTTTCCAAAAAGTGAGGAGCTTCATATCTGTCTTGGAATAAGCTATATGAATGAAGGAAGGATTCAGGACGCCATATCCTGTTTTGAAAAATTTCCTTTTTCTCCTCAGGCAAAAGAATATCTTCAGATCTGTAAGAAAATTACAGGATGAGCACGGTTGAGAATGCAAAACAGGTCTTGAGAATTGAGGCAGAAGCAATACTGAATCTTGTAGAAAAGATAGGTGATGAGTTTGAGAAGGCAGTAGATGCAATACTTAATTCAAGTGGGAGGGTAATCCTTACTGGAATGGGGAAATCAGGACTTGTTGCAAGAAAGATTTCAGCAACACTGAACAGCACAGGAACACCTTCTTTCTTCCTTCATCCAGCAGAGGCTGTTCATGGTGATCTTGGAATGGTTACAAAGGACGACATAGTCATTGCTATATCAAATGGAGGAAGGACTGCTGAGATAAACAGGATTCTTCCGATCCTGAAAAGGATGGGAGTAAAGATTATAGGATTTACTGGAGACCTAAGTTCTCCTATGGCAAAGCTGTGTGATATTGTAATAGACTGTGGAGTAGAAAGGGAAGCATGTCCAATGGGACTTGCTCCTACAGCAAGCACCACTGCAGCACTTGCAATGGGAGATGCACTTGCAGTTGCACTTATGAAAAAAAGGAATTTTACAAAGGAGGACTTTAAGAGATATCATCCAGGAGGATCTCTTGGAGAAAGACTTTCAAGCAGGGTAAAGGACATAATGATCAGGGGAGAAAGGATTCCAAAAGTAAAGGTCGGAACACTTATAAAGGATGCAATAAAGGAGATTGAAAGAAAAAAGATAGGAGCAACTGTTGTCGTAAAGGATGATGAAAGACTTGCAGGAATAATCTGTGATGGAGATATAAGAAGGGCTCTTCTCAAATATGGAGAAATACAGGATATGAAGGTAGAGCAGATAATGACAAAGTCTCCAAAGATTATAGACGAAAATAAGAGTATAACAGAAGCTCTGGCAATTATGGGATCTTATGGAATAACTCATCTTGTCATTATAGACGATATTGGTCGTGTAAAAGGTATAATTCACCTTTATGACATCCTGGAAAAAGAGGAGTTCAGGATAAATGCAGGAATACCTTCCAAAAGGTCTGATAGTTGATCTTGTTATTCCAATGGACGAAATGCTTTCTTTTGACAGTGAAAGCTTCCTGAATCTTATAGAAAGAATAAAAAGATATTCTGATGGGATCCTTCTTTTTAGCCCAGAAGCAGGAGAGGCTCAAAGTCTTACAATTCAGGAAAAAAACGAGATACTTAAAAGGCTTCTTTATTCAGTCTCTGAAAATATTCCTCTTTTTGTTTACATAACAGAGGATACAGAAGATGATACAAAAAGAAACATCATTATTTTTCAAAAGACGATAAAAGAGGCTTCATATTCTGGAAAGATATTCTGGGTAGATTCTCCTCTTTATTATCACGGAAACAGAGGACTTCCTTCTATGTATCACAGGATGACAGCTATAAGTTCATATCCTTTTGTCCTTTATAATAATCCAAAGATCGTAGAAAAGGTAAAAGGACACTTTAGAAGAAAAAACATAAGGACATCTGTTCTGAAAAAGCTCTCAAAGATAGAAAAAATAGCTGGTCTTATATTTTTTGGAAGCATAAAAAGGGCACTGAATTATCAAAGAGCTGTAAAAGAAAGAGCTTCTTTTAGGATATATGATGGAGACGAGGGGTTCTTTTTGGATTATCCAAACAAAACAGGAGTTGTATCAGTTAGTGCAAACCTTGTTCCGCATGTGTGGAAAGAGATAATTCAGATAGATGAAGAAAAGGATAATCTTTCAATTCTGGAAAAAGGAACTCTTCTAAAAAGGCTTTATTCAATTATAAAAAAGAATCCCGTAAAGATTACAAAGGAGCTTTTAAAAAGAAAAGGGATAATAAGATGTTCATTCTGCAAGAATGAAGAAAAGATAAAGGAATCTGACATAAAAGAGGCAGAGGATATAATAAGGAAGATGGAAAATGAGGTGTAAGATCTGTGGAAAAGAATCTCCTGAGATATCTGAATCACTCAAGGTATGCCTTTCATGCATAAGAAAAAAACCAGAGCTTGCAATTCCTATTGCACTTGAAGCACACAGAAAGAGCAGAGAAATATTTGGTCTTCCACCTTTTCCTCCAAAAGAAAAAGATGGAAGAAGATGCAAGATATGTGTCAACGAATGTAAGACAAAAGATATAGGATACTGCGGACTTGATAAACATAGCTCAAATGAAGCAAAGCTTTCATGGTATCATGATCCACTTCCAACAAACTGTGTAGCAGACTGGGTATGTGCTGGAGGAAAAGGAGCAGGATATCCAAAATATGCATACAGGAATGGTCCTGAGTATGGATACAAAAATCTTGCTGTATTTTTTCATGCATGCTCATTCAACTGTCTTTATTGCCAGAACTGGCACTATAGAAAGGAAACACTTCTTCCAGAAAAAAGGACACTGGAAGATGTCCTTTCAGACATAGATGAGAAGGTATCATGCATCTGTTATTTTGGAGGAGATCCAACACCACAGCTTCCATTTGCAATAAAGCTTTCAAGGATTGCACTTGAAAGGAAAAAGGGAAGGATTTTGAGGATATGCTGGGAGACGAATGGATCTATGAACAGAAGGCTTTTGAAAGAGATGATGAGGCTTTCTGTTCAGTCTGGTGGAACAATAAAGTTTGACCTTAAGGCATGGAATGAAAATCTTCATATTGCACTTACAGGAGTTACAAACAAAAGAACACTCAGCAACTTTCAGTATGCAGCATCTATGTTAAAAGAAAGAAGAGAGCCACCTCCTCTTGTTGCAAGCACACTTCTTGTTCCAGGATATATAGATGTGGAAGAAGTGAGAAATATAGCAAGATTCATTGCAAACATAGATCCAGAAATCCCTTATAGTCTCCTTGCATTTTATCCACACTTCTTCATGAAAGATCTTGGATTTATATCAAAGCATTTTGCTGAGGAGTGTTATTTTGAGGCAAAAAAGGCAGGACTCAGGAATGTAAAAATAGGGAATCTGCATCTTCTTGTATAGAAGAATTTTTTGTAGTAGAATTAGAAAAAATGCGCCCGTAGCTCAGCTGGACAGAGCGTTGGACTACGAATCCAAAGGTCGCAGGTTCGAATCCTGCCGGGCGCATTTTTTTAAACTCTTCAATAGATCTGTTCAATTCGTTGTCTTTATCTGAAGTAACAAAGCTCTCTTTTCCAGAAGGCTGTTTCTGTAAGAAATTAAAGCCTCATCTTCCATTCATCAATAATTCAACGAGATGAACTACTCTTGCTTTAATACCAAATCTTCTTACTCCATCCTGAAGCTGAAGAAGACATCCTGGACATTCTGTAGCTATTATCTGAGGTGAAACTTCTTTTATTGACTCCATTCTTTTCTTCTGTATCTTAAGACTTACATCTCTGTGGATTATTCCAAATGCCCCTCCAAGTCCACAGCAGATGTCAGGAATTTCCAGAAACTTTACTTCCTTCATCCTTTTTATAACCTGTCTTGGTTCTATGTATATCCCCTGATGCCACTTTAAGTGACATGGATCATGATATGAAACAGTTACATCTTTTAATCTGCTTTCAGGTTCTATTCCTTCTTTTACTATGAATTCAGAAAGAACCATAACTTTTTTTG
>Ga0190367_1001545_pt1 | contig 13093 bp, 9 predicted proteins | sample 4872181011_MG_FD_171838 | JGI IMG/M metagenome (GOLD analysis project Ga0190367, IMG submission 171838) | Hydrothermal vent microbial mat bacterial communities from Southern Trench, Guaymas Basin, Mexico - 4872-18-10-11_MG | ecosystem: Environmental > Aquatic > Marine > Hydrothermal vents >...
CCGTTTCCATTTAAATTTAATCAGATTCTTATCCATATCTCTAATGGTGTTGAGAGAATATTTGTAGATGAGTATGACCTTGCTAGTTTTCTAGATGCTGTTATTGTTCGGCCTATTGGTAGATCAAGTCTTGACCAAGCAATATTCAGGTTAGCACTGCTCTATTCACTCGAGGATTTGGGTGTTAAAGTTGTTAATCCGCCAGAGTGTATTGAGAAAGCTGTAGATAAATACAGAACACTTCATATATTAATGAGAAGTGGCTTTCAAGTTCCAGATACATTAATTTCTGAGAACTCATTATTAATGCTAAGAAACCTCGATAAATTAGGTAATGAAATTGTGATTAAACCTATTTTTGGATCTAGAGGTCTCGGATCAACGAAGCTTAATGATAGAGATATTATTTGGAGAGTTGCAAGATCTCTATCCTACTTTCGAAATATACTCTACTTCCAAAGATTTATTTACCATGGTGGTAAGGACATCAGAGCATTTGTAGTTGGAGATAGAGTTATTGCAGCAATGTATAGAGTTAACCCGAGGTCTTGGAAAACTAATGTGGCTAGAGGAGCTAGACCAGAACCGTTAAAACCAAGCGAAGAATTGAGTGAATTAGCTGTTAAAGCTGCTAAGCTTTTAGGGTGTGAGTATGCAGGAGTCGATTTTATAGAGTCCAAAAATGGATATATACTTCTAGAAGTTAATAGCCAGCCTACATGGAAAGGACTACAGATAGTAACTAAAGTGAATATAGCTAAAGAAATTGTTAAGCACGTAATATCACTAGTAAAGAAATAATTCCTACTTCTTTTCAACTACCCTAATATAATCTTTGCCCTCTGCCTCTACAGAGCCAACAACTACTCTGAAATATTGTGAACCTTTACGTTTATCATAAACCTTCTCCAATTTACCTAGAACCTTTATCCTATCGCCTATATCAGCGATATCCATATAGAGGCCCTCATATGAGACAACTTCAAATATATCTTCAACTTTAGGACCATTTACTATATTCACGTTCTCAATTCTATATTTTGATGGTGTAAATAATGATTCACTATTATCAACTACATCAGCAGTAATCTCGACAATGCCTAATCCTCTATACATCTTATCTCCATACTTTTCTTTTACTTCATTCGGCTTTGGAACAGGATGTATAGAGAAAAATTTTCCTCTAAACAATCCTCTATTCCAAAATATAGCTTTGTACATATGGATAGCTTCTCTCATCGAGAGTGGATGAGCTTCAGCTATTCTACTAGCATATTCAAGCAGGACCTCACCCCTTAAACGGCTAAATCCAAATTTCCTATTATCTAGTGATTCACGTAACAATTCGCGTATTGTAAGAGCATTTTCAAGACCATAAATCACCAAGTCTATATCAGAATACTCTACATTATGAATACCGGCTAGTATCGAACCTGTAACACCAATATCATCACACTTAATATTTGATACTTCAGTTAATAGCGTTACTAGGTCAGATAATAACTGCAGTAGTTTATCACCAGGATTACTAATTATCTCCCTTAACCTATCCTCTGGCTTATAATGTCTCTTTATATCACTATAAGGTACCTCAAACATCATAGCATCAAAAACTTCATCATAAACAAGGTAATGCGGATACAATTTTTTGCAGGCTTCAAAAACTTCCTTAGCGCTATAGTACTTAAATACACGTTGATAACTAATATTCTCTTTAAGCCAAAATCCACCACTTCCCTTAATATACTTTGGATATGCAATTACCCTACCACTTGGATGGACGTTACCGACAACTACGAAAAAAGAATTATCATGAATCTCTAAAATATCCCTATCCAAAAACCCCCTTAGAGCATTCATCTCAAAAATATAGATTTACAGTAAACAACCATAAAGTTAAAAAAAGCTAGTATGAATAGCGAGATAAAAAATAGTTACCTGGCTCTAAACTATTTTTAACATTAAATACATCATTGTTTAGGATTATGGTTCGTGACGTAGAATCCATAGCTGAAGAGCTGAAGAAATATAGTTTTGAGATTGGGCCTATTAGGCCACCAAGTGAATCTAAGTCATTATTAATTAGGGTTACGATGAATTGTCCATGGAGTAGATGTAGATTCTGCTACGGATCCTTCTATAATAGAGAGAAGTTTAGAATTAGAAATGTTGGTGAGGTCACAAGAGACATAGATGTTATTAGTAAAATTGTTATATTGATATCGTCTTTAGGTAAGCTATTAGGTGGTTTAGACTGGGTTGAAGAAATTATAAACCCAATCTACCTCTATGGTAAAAGCTTCTTCGAACTTAATCAAAATGAGTTTAAAAACTACGTTTGTCTCAGCAATGTTCTTATGTGGATGAAAAGTGAAATGAAAACAGTTTTTCTTCAAGATGCAGATAACATGACAGTAAAAACCGATGATTTAGTCAAAATTATAAGTTACCTTAAGGAAAAGTTTCCAAGCATCGAGAGGATCTCTTCCTATGCTCGGTCAAAATCAACTGCATATAGAAAACTTGATGACTTAATAACTCTCCGTAAAGCTGGGTTATCAAGGCTACATATCGGCTTAGAAACTGGTGATAACGAGCTTCTAACATATGTTAATAAGGGTGTTACTGCAGATGAACATATTAGAGCTGGCAAGAAGGTTATGGAAGCTGGAATAGAGTTAACTGAATATGTTATGCCTGGGCTAGGCGGAAGGAAGTTTTGGAAGCAACATGCCCTAAATACAGCAAAGGTACTAAACGCTATAAACCCGACATATATCAGATTCAGAAGATTTGTTCCAAAACCAGGTACACCAATGTATAAAGATTGGCGTACTGGAAAACTAAAACTACTATCATCACATGAGCTCCTAATAGAAATCAAGCTCTTAATAGAAAACCTAAATGTAACGTCCAGAGTATGTTTCGACCACTTCATAAACCCAGCATTCAAACTCAACGGCAAAATAATCCACTTATTTAGCCAAAGCTACGAAGGCTATAAATTCCCAGAAGAAAAAGATAAAGTACTAAACCTAATAAAACAAGGATTAAAAATCGACGAATCACTATGGATCACTACAGAAGAACTAGTAGACAAGGCCATAATCTAACGTAGTAAAACAAATTTTTTAAAGTGGGACGTTTGATGAATTGTGGTTAGTGTTGTATAATAACTTGTATTAGCTTGTATATTCTGCCTATGTAGATTACTGTGCCCTTTATTATTTTATCCTTTGGTACAATTGCATAGAATATCTTGCTTTCTTGTGGTGGCCTCATGTAAATCTTAGTTTTAAGTAGGTATTCAAACCAGTAGTGCTTTATTGGATGTACGTGTAGAACAACGATTTCTGAGCTATTAATATACTTCTGCATTTGAACTATATCTATATACTCGGCTTGAGTTATTGTAGGTTTCAGCATATAATACTGATTAATTCCCCCCATAGCAATAGTCGATAGAATAAGAAGTCCGACTATGAGTATAGCTGTTCTATCCTGTAGACTTGAGAGTATAGTTCCAATAATTATCGATGCTGGAATAACTGAAATTTGTAGAAGTCTCCAGTTCCAACCAGTATTTAGCGGTAGAGATAATGCGATCACCAGTAGTACTAATGGAATAAAAATAGTCATATTACTAAGATCTTTTTCCTTATGAGAGTAAATGATGTATATAAAGGAGGCAAATATAATTATACAGTTCTGAATGGTGGGTGGCAGTATTTTATTGCTAGTTACTATCAGTGTTTTTGCATTAAGTATTCTATTGATAAATCCTGTGATCCTTGTTAAATCACTAAAGTAGAATGGTAGCATAAAAAATCCGATTATTGCTAATATAGCTATGACCACTAGCGTATATAAGGCAGGTTTATCGCTTGATCCTCTACCATATACTACAATTAAGTAGAAGAAGAGTATGAATATAGCCATGCAAAATGATAAGATATGGGTTAGTAACGTTAATAGTATGAGGAGGATTAGCAGTAGTGTTCTGGAGGTTTGTTTTCTCTCCCTATTATACAGCTCTAGTAGGAATAAGCCTAGAAATAGAATACTAAATTGACTCTTTACGAAATCTCCTAGCATTCTAATGTAGTTTGCTGAGCATAGAATGTAGAGTATGGATACAACGGCCAGTATTCTTGAGTTAGTTATTTTCTTAACGAGGAAATATATCGGTATGACTGAAAGAGTGGATAAAAGTGCGTTTCCAAATGCAAATGCTATAATTTCATCTTTAATGAAATATGTAATTATAGATAACACGTAGAAGGTTATTGGCGGATCGGGATAAAGCATATATCCATTATGAAGTATATTATGAACTTGCATAAGATAATATGGAGCATCAATACCTACTACTAAATTACCTCTCCAAATACCATAGAAATATATAATAAGTGTAGGTAATAAAATAGATACTAGTACTAGTGTATCTATGTATCTCTCCTCTATACGGAGAAATGATCCTGAATTCCCCATAACATATCGCTCTAATTAATTATTAATATTTCTCCTCATCAAAAACTCTACATAATAACTATTTTTAATAATTAATTGAGATAAATAGGATAAAAAGAGGGGTTTAGTTATACTTCGGTAAAGAGTATTGCTTTCTTTAGAACTTCTACATTAATCTTCCCAGATTTGAATGTTGCTCCTGTTTTGATATTATTTACCGTTAGTATTGCTGGTGCGAATAGCTTTGGATCTACCTTATATAGGAACTCCATGCCTATCTCTTTAATTTTCTCTGCTAGTGATACTCCATAGTCTTTTGACGCTGTTGACGGAGTATTCTTAACAGATTCCTTTAACTTCTCTTCATCTTCATAATCTACTATTAATGTTACTTCTCCACCGTATAGTAGCATGTCATTTGTTCTACCAAGCATTATTAATGAGCTTGGGTGGAGTGGTGCTATTGGGCATCTACCCCAACCATATTTAATGGCTTTAACTTCAAATCCTAGTGTATGAAGTTTATGTATTGCTGTTTCTACAATTCTAGCGCTTATCTGAACAGAGCCAGCGATGCTATTTGTTGGTGCTACAACTATGTATAGATTTTCAGGCTTTACACCCGCTGTTTCAGCTACATACTTAACAACTTCCTCATTAGGTAAGTTATCAGTTTCTAGAGCTAGTACTGCTTCATCGACATCCTCAGTATAACCAAGTTCTTCATAAAGCTTCTTAGGCTTCCTAGCGAGTATTCTAGCAGGTCCACTACCCATAGCAAAGTACTTTCCAACACTAACCTTCCAACCAGCAAGCTGTGAAGCTAAGCATGCTTCAATAGGATGATCAGTATACTCTGTAATGCTTGGAAGTACGATATCACCATAATCTACATCCACTATCGATACCTCTCCAAGACCACCCATACAGATCTTAGCTAAGTAAATACCAGCTTCAATACTTCCGGGAGCTTTAACACCCATATCAACAACAATTGCTCCACCAACCTTTTTATCCTCAATCTTAAGAACGTCCTTGTTAGCAATAGCATCCATAACTAGGTCTACAGTCAACTTATTCATTGAAACCAATTTTTTACACCTCCTACAAGCTCAATAAATAGGAATTGCCTTAGATAGTAAAATCTAAGGGTTTACATTTGATAATGCACTTCTAATAAAATATAAACTAAATTTATAACACTTATACATACTAAAATTAAAAGAAATAGGTTGAAAGTTAGACGCTTACAGAGGTCTCTAACAGTGTCTCTAGGTTTAACTAGAGATTACTCTGAATGATTGAAACCTAACGTCTCAAGTATGGAATAAAATATCCTTCATCCTGACTAAACATTTACTCATTAATATTATATTGTGTTAAGTATGAGAATGAGTTAGGAATATTTTTACAAAAAGATTATATTGGGTATGAAAATGTCTACACCATCTTCCTAGATTCACCTCTATACATCTTCTTTAGGATTTCCTCTGGGATGTATCTGTCTTCCATTTCTCGATACTTATCTATACCAATCATTTTCGCGAATTCTGGGAATGTAACTAATTTATCTAGATAGTCTTGTGCTGATCTCTTCTCCTTAAGTATTGTAAGTGTATCTATCATTGCTTTTGTTGCTGAATATAGTGCTGTTAATGGAAATATCACCATTTTAAAACCTAATTTTTCTGCTTCCTGTACAGATATAAGTGGTGTTCTTCCACCTTCGATTAGGTTTAGCATCAATGGTGCTTTAATCTCCTTTACTGCTCTCTTCATCTGATCTACGTTCTCAAATGCTTCTACGAAGATAAAGTCTGCTCCAGCCCCTACATATGCATTCGCTCTTTCAATAGCTCCATCAATACCCTCAATAGCTATAGCATCTGTTCTAGCTCCAATAACAAAATCTGGATCTTCCTCCCTCCTAGCATCATCCGCAGCCATAACTTTACCAACCATCTCCTCCTTAGAAATTATTTGTTTACCAAACATATGACCACATCTCTTTGGCCAAACCTGATCCTCAATAAACAATCCTGCAGCTCCAGCCCAGATATACTCCTTTACAGTCCTATATGCATTTATCGGATTTCCATATCCAGTATCAGCATCACCTACCACCGGTATATTTACAGCTCTAGCTATAGACCTAACTCTATTCGCCATCTCTCCAAAACTAACTAAACCTATATCAGGTGCACCGAGAAGAGATGCAGCAGTACCATAACCAGTATGTAAAATAGCTTTAAAACCTACCATCTCAATTATTTTAGCACTCAAAGCATCATATGCACCAGGCATAATTATAATCCCAGGTTTACGAAGCATTTTCCTAAGAATACTCGACTTTTTCATATGTATAGTCATAATTAAACACCAAATGTTGAGAATAACAGTTCTATTTGTCTAATGCGACCTTAATGTATATATGCTGAGTATATACTGTAGCCTCGAGATAGAATGGTTTAGGGAAAAATAATAAGGATAATTATAAACTAAAGTTTAGAAAAAATTATGGGGTTTATAATTCTACTTCTAAAAGTTTCTTATAATACTCAAGAATCTCCTTATTATCTTCATATGATACTTGTAACATACCCATTCCATTAGCTACAGCGTCGCCAATAAACACCACGAATGGTTTCTCAAATTTATAGCCCTTAACCTTTGTAGATGGAATTATCGAGTCTACGTAGAAGCTTGGTAAGATTCCATCTATCTTCCCTCCGACAACTACTCTTCCTCTAGTTATTCTTAGTCCAGCGAATTTACCGCAGTTACCCATTACTAATATAGAGCCTCCTGTCATATATGCACCTACACAGTTACCAGCATCTCCCTCTATAATTATCGAACCACCAGCCTTTCCAGCACCAACGTTTGAACCAGCATTTCCATGAATAATTATCATTCCCTTCTTCATACCACTACCTAGTGCTTCACCCATTAACTTAGCTCCAACAAAGTCTCCTGCGTTACCAAATACCTCTATTGTTCCATTTTGCATTTTTGCACCAAGCCAACTTCTTGCATTACCCCTAACAATAATTGTTCCATTCTTCATCTTATATCCAGTTAATGGGCCTGTATCACCTTCAACAATAATTGTTCCTCCACTCATCTTAAAACCTAAGAACCTCGTTTTATATGTATCTTCACCAGCTATATGTATCTCTATCATATTTACATCGTTAGGTGCGGTAGATGGCCCCTCAACATCGAATATCTCTGAAAGTTTGACCTTCTCTCTACCTTCTCTAACCTCTAAGCCTAAGATCTTATTAATATCTTTTCCAGCAAAGAGGTCTGGAGTAATTCTCCTTACATCAATTGGAACCTGAACTTTTTTCTTAAAAGTTAATTTGTAGACAGCTTTTTCACCCATACTATTCACCCTAACCTAGTTGAGAATTCTACCTTAATTGGAGACTTAAGTTCAGATTCATGTATGTAATAGTTACTAATTGTTACTGAATAATACTCCTTAAACTTCTTCTTAACTTCCTTCATCGTAGCATCGTATAGATCACTTGGGACACTTGGCTTTACATAAAATGTTGATCCATAGATTGTCTTAACAACCTCTCCATCTTTAACGACTATTTCACCACCTTTAATTGTGTATTTTGCTCTTCTAAACGCTTTAACAAATACCTTATAGTCATTCGCTGGATCAAGCTTTGTCGGATCAATATCATATATAGCTATATCAGCATCTGCACCTACACCTAAGTGGCCCTTTCTATCTTGGATACCTAGTAGCTTAGCTGGAGCAGCTCTAGTTATAATCGCTATATCATATATATCTAGCTCTCTATCTATAGCTGGTAGAGCAGATTTATTATATGCTCTACTACTCATTTGTGAAGCCGTCTCCTCCCTAGCTTTCTTACTCATTAACCAACTATATACCTTTGGATATGCTGTGAATGGTCCAGCATTTGGATGGTCAGTAGTTACAAATACCCTCCAAAGATCATCTGCTAATAGCAATACTTCTAGCCCAATAACCCACTGTATAGTGTTAACATAATTCTTCTTCTTGTATTTATATGGAACTATTCCAGCAGCTGTTTCTGCCTCTACATCGGCAAAGCTCCATTTTCCTTTCATCATGTGGTAGAGTACGTATTCGAACGGAGCGTCTCCAGTCATAGTTACAGCGCTAAATCCAGGTATAACTTGTCCAAGATCTAAAGTTGCTTCCTTATTTCTATTAAGCTCCTTAGCAATCTCTTCTCCACCACTCTTTAAATTCATCCAAGAGTCGCCCATATAACCTGTAAACTGTACATGCGTTATGTGTAGAGATGGTCTCTCAAGCATAGAGTATTTGCTTGCTAGCTTCATAGTTTCTAATGTTATTGTTGCATTACCTGGATAACCAAGTTTATTACAGTGAACGTGAATTTGATGAGGTAAGTTTAGTAATTCAGCTGCTTTTCCAACTTCTGTAATTATATCTCTAGGAGTAACGTTATACCCTGGAACTTGCTCATCTAAATCTAAACTTAACTTTCCATATAACCATCCTACATCAGATCCTGGATCAACTAACTTTAAGGCATAACATTTTGTTGCATCTAAAAGCCACGCGAAGAATGCTGCCAATTTTTCTGTTTCTCCAGCCTCAATATAATCTAAGGCCAACCAATTAGAATCCACAAGTACAAATGCCATTTTATCTATTATTGGTATAGCATCCATCTCTTCGTGTGTATGTCTGCTCTTTATTGGTGGTGTAGCTGGCTCAGCTACAAATGTAAAGCCCATTTCAGCATATGCATAACCAAATTTAAAGACGTTTGGGACTGCTTTACCAGTTTGTGCACGTCTATATGGAAGTTTACCTGGAATATTTGTCATATAGTGATCTTCTGGAACTATTAATCTACCAACATTGACTTTTGGACCAGCTATATGTGAATGTACATCAATTCCACCGGCCATTACAGTCATTCCCTTAGCGTCGATTACATACGCCTCTTTCTCATTAATTTTTGATGCTTCAACTATCTTTCCATCCTTAACACCAATATCCATAACTTCCCCTTTGACGTTATTTAGAGGATCAAAAACATACCCATTCTTAATTAAAATCTCCATTCTACATCAACCCCCTTAACTCGAGAATACGATTAACAAGTCTCTTGAGAATCTCAACATCAGATAGTAATCCATCTGGAGGATCAACAACCCTCTTTACGTGTATAGCTACTCCATCCATTCTATATGCTGTACCATCATCTTCAATACCAATCATCTTTGATGGAATAACTACATCAGCTACTGAAGCAGTTAAACTCCATTTAGGATCAACAACTATCAGTGGAATATTACATAGATGTTTAACTGCCTTGTTCGGTAAGTGAGCAACTGGATCACTAGCTACAACTAATGCAGCATCAACTTCCTCATTAATTAATGGCTCAGTAGTAGTTGTTACACCAACTATCATTTTTGGAAAGTCTGTCTGATAGTGGACGCCATATGGGTAGCCCGTATTCCATAATGTAGCAGCATTTGCTCCAGTAACATTATAATGTCCTCTCATGGGTATAACGGTAAATCTAGTCCATTCATTAAGATCGTGAGCTAACTTAATAACCTCCTGAATATTCCTAAACTTTGCTCCAGTCATAGTTACGCCCATACCAACGAATATCACTCCATACTTAGCTGTTCTCATCATATCAGCTAACTCAAGGATCTCCTCCTTACTGACACCAGCTACAGATTCGGCCTCAATCTCTATATCTCTAACAGCCATCCTTAAGGCAGTTATAAACTCTAAATCCCTACCAGGTTCTATATGAATAAACTTATCCGCTTGCTTAGCTGTAGCAGTCTCCCTAACATCTACAACCACAATTTTCCTGTCCTTTCTTCCACTTCTATCTTTACCCTTAGAGAAAACCCATCTAACTAAGTGATTTGGATGTGCATGTAGACAGTTTGAACCCCATATAATTATTAAATCAGCTAAATGTCTAATTACGCCTAATGTTGCTCTCGCTGTACCTACTTCCTGAGCACCTAATGCGGTAGGCCCGTGACAAATTACGCTAGTATTATCCATTATTCCACCTAAAATTTCAGTTAAATATATACCTAATTCTATAGCTTGCGTAGATGTATCGGACCATCCAAAGAGCAATGGATACTTAGAATTAGCAAGTATCCTGGCAGCTTCCTCAATTGCTTCATCATAAGATACTTCTACAAAATCATCATTCTTTCTAATGAGGGGCTTTAAAATCCTATGTTTATAGTAGTTTTGATATTTAGCATTTGAAAGTGCACATCCACCAATATTCCTAAGTATTCGATTTCCACTAACCTCGACCCTTAAGTAATCACATAGCTCAGCACAAAATGTACATACTACATCTTCAATAACCTTCTTTTCACCATCTTCAACCTTTAGATCCACACCCTTATATATAACCTTCTTTTTGGTGTATCTAGAGAGAATTTCCTCTAAACTCGTGATATCCTTATCTGTAGGCTTTACAGCTACATATGTCCCTTTAAGATTAGGCATACCTGTGCTTTCTGTTCTTGGATCTACAATAGCGTTAGCCCATGGACCCATAGGAATAAATATTGTTCCGGGAGTAACTTCCTTACTAGCTCTAACCTTAACAACTACACTTCCAAATTCACTTTCAACCAAACATTTACCATTTAAACTAAGTTTACTTATATCATCAGGATGCATCTCTGCAACTGCAACATTATCCATGTACTTTGGACTAAATTTACCCTCAGCTTCCATAGCAATTCCTTGCTGAAGAGTTCTTCCAGTTATCAATAAAAACTTATTAGTCATTATTTTTCACCGAGTTTACTCAGGCCTTTTAGGCTTCTCAATCAGCTTCTCCTTATATAGTATTGTTCCATCTGGATGATGTGGTGTTCTAACGACAGTATCATTCGCCTTTTCAATTTCTCTAGCCTCCTCTGCAAGCTTAGCAGCATTTCTCATCATTTCGTGTGCAGCTGCAACAAGCGCTGTATATCTCTCCCACTCCTGGACCTTAAAGCATCCCTCCACAGTTACATCAGCAACTCTTCTAGCAATTTCATATGCAGCCATAGCTTTTGCCTTAGCATATGGGTTCTTAAACTCACCATACTTTGTAACAACTGTCTCCTTATCAAGGACTATCTTCGGTAATTCTGGCTCTTTACCAGCCTTTAACTCATCGATAACTCTATTTATCTCCTTATGTAATGCTCTAAACACACCTGTTATAGCTAAAACTTTAATTATATCAGCGTTAAATAACGCCATCTCCACAGGATCTAAGAATTCTCTTCGAGCACCAATCATCGCATCTCCTAAAACTATAAAGTATCCAAAGCCCTTTGCATTGAGATCTTCAACTATCTTCTTAGTTGGCGCGTCTGAAATTACAATTACCCTCTTACCCTTTTCACGTAATACTTCCCTAGCCTTTGTTGGACCCTTTACTGTAGCATTTGGACTAGCAACAATATAGAGGTCAAAATCTTGATCAGCAACTATATTAGCTAGCTCCTCACCATATTTACTTGCAAACATTTTTGCTCCAGTACTAAAAACTCTAACTTCAATATCCTCCCTTTCTGCTCTCTCGTCAAGTAAGTACTCTAGAAGTACTGATGAGCCTATTGCACCAAGCTTCAAAATACAAATCTTAACAACTTTCTTCTCGGACATATGTCCTCACCTCTTCAATTAAATCTTAACATCTAAATCCTTAACGGATTCTAGGGCATCCTTAAGGTAAATCGGGTATGGACCCAACTTACCACCATAGTTACCAGCATCTATTTTTACTACGCCATCAACAGACGCTGCCGCTTTAATTGCAACGCCCATAGCTTTTGTTACATGCTCAAGTGTTAAGCCATTGATTACAATCTCAAAGACGCTATTAACCTCTGGTGGTATCTTTGTATCCTCAACGACATTCTTTAAAACTGGACAGTATAGGTGATTTGTAGTTGCACCAAGCTTTGGATATTTTAGTGAACCAACTTTAGATCCAGATCTAACTATGCCACCTGGGAATGGCATAATAACATACTTACAGTATTTCCTAACTGCTTTAACCGCTTTCTCAGCGGCTAATAACCCTGCTTCGTGAGTCTTAGCTAAAATTAGGATATTACCTCCAGCTACAGCTTTCATATAACCAATTGCATCCTCAACGATAAATTCACCCTCCATAACAGGTATTCTCCATATCTTCTTACCGTTTAGTGTATCCTGCTTCTCGAATCCATCTCCAAACTTAGATAATGCTCTACCAATACCCATTTTTCTCTTAGTTTTTGGTAGTCCGTCAAATAATGCCGTAGTTGGACACGTAAGTATACATTGACCAACACGAGCCATAACCTGGAACTTTAGATTTGCAGGATCTCTATGATATATCTGTACTAAGACACCTGGTCTACCATCTGGAGTAGCACTTGGAGGAACCAGCGCTTCAATACCAGCTTCAGCTGGTGACATGATAATTGATGTAGCAAACCCTGTTGATACCATTCCAGCGGTTATCGCCCATTTCTTATTAATCGCCGTTATTAGGAGTCTAGTGGCATACATCGGGAATGCTTCAGCAAAAGT
>Ga0190367_1001547_pt1 | contig 13077 bp, 12 predicted proteins | sample 4872181011_MG_FD_171838 | JGI IMG/M metagenome (GOLD analysis project Ga0190367, IMG submission 171838) | Hydrothermal vent microbial mat bacterial communities from Southern Trench, Guaymas Basin, Mexico - 4872-18-10-11_MG | ecosystem: Environmental > Aquatic > Marine > Hydrothermal vents >...
ATAGTAAGGGTTACATATATAAGGCTAAATATAGCGGTTGGTATTGTGTTGATTGTGAGAAGTTCTATAGTGAGGGTGAGTATGAAGTAGTTAATGGAAAGCCTTACTGTCCAATACATGGGAAGCCACTAGAGTATTTAGAGGAGGAGACATATTACTTCAAGTTAAGTGAGTTTAAGGAGTATCTTAAGGAGGTGCTATCTAAGAGGAACATAGTATATCCTGAGAATTATGCTCGTGAAGTACTAAGTAAGTTAGAGACTGTGGGACTACGTGATGTAAGTATTGCTAGACCTAAGAGTAGGGTTTGGTGGGCTATAGAGATACCTTGGGATCCTAACTACACAGTATATGTATGGTTTGATGCATTACTTAACTACTTAACAGGTGTTGAGTACTTAAGGAATGAGGAGAGATTTCGTAGGTACTGGTCTGAAGTACACCACGTAATAGGTAAGGATATACTATGGTTCCACACAGTAATATGGTTCTCAATACTTAAGGCACTAGACCTACCACCACCCAAGAAACTAATCGTCCACGCCTTTGTCATTAATAAGGGCGTTAAGATGGGTAAGAGTGCTGGTAACGTAATAGCTATCGAGGACCTCATAAATAGGTACGGTAGTAGTGATGGTGTTAGATACTTGATAGCTAGGATATTCAACCTATATAAGGATGTAGAAGTAACTACGGAGTTATTCGACTCAATACATAATACTGAGCTAGCTGATAACCTAGGAAACTTAGTGAGGAGGGTTGGAGTCTTGGCACTAAGGAAGCTGAGAGGCATGGTTGAGAATAGAGGTTTAGATAGGGACTTAGAGGATAGGATTGAGAGTACGCTTAAGGTTTATAAGGAGTCTATGGAGTCATACGAAGTATCGAGAGCTGTCACAGCCGTCATGAACCTCCTTCGAGAGGCTAACGCATACATAAATAGGGTTAGGCCTTGGGAGAAGAGTGAGCCACATAGGGAGCTTTACACACTCCTTGAAGTACTTAAGTATTCGAGTAGGATGTTAGCACCAATAATACCCAACACTGCTAACAAACTAGCGAACTCACTAGGATTCACCATAATCAATCCATACGAAGAGAAGATAGGTAGTCAGGAAAGATATAAAGTTACATCAGCACCAATACTCTTTAAGAAGGTATAAATACAGAGATACACCTAAAGTAATTCTTAATCCCTTACTTAATCTTTCCAATCGTTTAACTATTTAATTTTAGCCAAGGTATTATGTACTGGTGGCTCTCATGCCTAAGGCTATTAAGGCGAATATTCTATATACAGGCAAGCCTGATGAGGTTCTCAAAAATGTGTATCTTGTATGGGATGGTAGTAAGATCGTGGGAATATCGAAGGAGAAGCCTAAGGATGTTGAGGAAGTTTATGAATTTGATGACGCGGTCGTAACTCCGGCATTTATCGATGGTCATAGTCATATAGGTATGGATAGAGCTGGTGAACCTTCTGAGGAGGGTGAAGCTAATGAGAGGTATGATGCAGTCCTACCCATAGTTGACGCTATATACAGTATTTATATGGATGATAAGAGCTTTAAGGAATCCATAGAGTGGGGCGTATTATACTCATGTGTCCTACCCGGTAGTGGTAACATAATTGGTGGTAGGGCTGTAATCATACGTAATTATGGTAGTGATATAGAGGAGGCATTCATTAAATACGCAGGTGTTAAGGCAGCACTAGGATATAACCCTAGGAGAACGACTGATTGGAAGGGTACGAGACCTCACACAAGAATGGGTGCTGTAGGGCTTTTGAGGAAGTGGTTAGTTAAGGCTAAGGACGCCTTAAAGCTTGTTGAGTCAGGTAAGAAGAGTATTGAAGAGATAGAACCTGAGATAAGGATGTTATTCCCCATAGTTAAGGGTGAGGAATTACTACGTGTTCACGTACATAAGATTGATGATATTGCTGGGCTCATCATGCTTAGAAGGGAATTCAAGCTTAGAACCACGATAGAGCATGCATGCGACGTACATACTAAAGAAGCATTCGAGAAGATCAAAAAGGAGAACATACCGATAATCTATGGCCCTGTAGATGCCTTCGCTTACAAGACTGAATTAAAGCATGAGTACTGGAGAAATATAAGGTACTTAGTTGAGGTAAGACCACTCTTCGGCCTCATGAGCGATCATCCAGTAGTCCTTCAGAGAAATCTATTCCTACAGTTAAGGTTCTTCAGAAGATTCGGTATGAGTAAGGCTGAATGCATATCATTAATAACATATAGTAATGCAAGAATACTGGGTATTGATGACATCCTAGGAACTCTAGAACCAGGTAAGTGGGCCAGCTTCATAGTATGGAATGGAGATCCGTTTAATCTAGAATCATACCCAATACTAGTAGTTGGTGAAGGTAGGGAACTACATAAGGAGTAGATGTAATACTTAAAGAAGCTAAATTGAGACCTCAAATACATTTTTACTTTAAACATTATGTATATGAGTTTATTTTCATATTTTACGTTTAGTGTTTGGGTGACAGCATGAGTTCAATTTTAGACATCGTAGATCGTGAGATTGAGTGGGGTATTAATGTTCTGAAGAAATTCATTGAGATACCAACGGTTAATCCGCCAGGTAAGAACTATAAGGAGTTCGTTGAGACCGCATCTAAGGTTCTCAAGGAAATAGGTATGAGTGTAGAAATCCATGAAGTACCTAAGGATGTAGTATCTAAGTATTACCCCGACTATGCAGAGTACCCTAGGTACATACTACTAGCAAAATTAGGTACTGGCAGCCCTGTAATTCAGTTCAATGGACATTATGACGTGGTTCCTGAGGGAAGTGGTTGGAGTAAGGACCCCTTCAAACCCGTAGTAGAGAATGGTAAATTGTATGGTAGAGGCTCTGTTGATATGAAGGGAGGTATTGTAGCTGCAATAGTAGCTATTAAAGCGTTTAAGGAGGCTTATAAGGAATTTAACGGAGCTATAGAGATCGCTCTAGTACCTGATGAAGAGATAGGTGGTGAGACAGGTACTGGATACTTAGTACGTGAGGGTTTATCTAAACCTAACTACGTAATTATAAGTGAACCTAGCGGATCTGATATAGTATGGATAGGACATAGGGGTGCGTTATGGTTCTTCGTCGAAGTCTACGGTAAGCAAGCCCATGGCTCAACGCCATGGCTTGGAGTTAACGCCTTTGAGTACATGGTTAAAGTAGCTGAGAAGTTCATGAAGGACTATAAGGACATTATTGAGAGAAAGTCAAGTAAGTATATTTATGATGACCCTAGAGGTGCTAAACCGACAATAACTATAGGTGGTGAAGTGAAGGGCGGTGCTAAGACTAACATCGTACCAGGTTATTACGCATTCTCGGTTGATAGGAGGTTAATAGTCGAAGAATCGCCTGACGAGGTTGAAGAAGAGGTTAGGAACTTCATTAATGAAATTAAGAAGGAATTACCACCTGAGGTTAAGGTTGAATTAAAGGTTACAGGTAAACTACCACCAGCCATGACTAGTCCTGAAAGTCCATTGGTAAGAGCATTACTAAGAAGTGCTGAGAAGGTATTAGGGTCTAAGCCGAGAACGTCAGTATGTCTTGGGGGTCTCGATATGAGGTATTATACTGAGGTAGGTATTGATACAGTAACTTACGGACCAGGCCCTATGCATGTAGCGCATCAAGCGGATGAGTATATATCGATAGATGAATTCACTAAAATAGCTAAAGTCTACGCATTACTCTTAGAGAATATACTAATATACCATTAATTAATAACATCGAGCATTAATGAGAACTAACGTTTTTACGCATCTATGGTGTTGGTAAGATGAAACTATCTGATGTAGGTGAGGTTAAGGTAATTGAAGCCATTCTTGACTTAACCAGGAATGTATACCCTGATAAGCCTTTACCCATTTACGATGATGCTGTAGCTATAAGAGTTAGTAACACATGGGTTATTGTGAAGATTGATGGTACTAGCTCAAAAAGCTCTAAGTATCCATGGATGAGTTGGAGTGACTTTAGTTACAGAGTAGCCTTAGGCACTATTTCTGATATAATTAGTAAAGGGGGTAAGCCTCTTGGGTTAAGTGTATCAATAGGCGTTCCTAAGGACTTCACAATTAATGAGGTCCTAGAGATCATTAAGGGTATTAATGAACTAATCATTAAGGTAAACGCTAAGCTCTTGGGGGGCGACATAAATGCTTCAAATGTTAAGGACTATGTATGGATAGATGTCTCAGGTATAGGTATAGCTAAAAAGCCAATACCTAACACCTTCAGGAACGGTGACTTAATTAGAATTAGTAACTGTTTAGGTCTATCATCGATTGAGGCACTAATACACTACAAAAACATAGACTTAAGTAAGGCTGAAAAACTCGTAAGATTACCCTATAAGCCTGAACCACCACTGAACTTTCTAGAAGTTTGTGATCAGGTAACAGCAGCCACGGACATAAGTGATGGATTATATTCATTAACTAAGGTTTTAAGGAGGTTAAGATTGGATTTAGTACTAAGCGATGACCTACCATTATGCAGGGAGGTAATTGAGTTCATGAATGAATTTAATGTTGATACGTTAGACATATTGAAATATCTAGGCGAAGAATATGTAATAATATTCAATGATCCTCATAATTCATTAAGACGTTATCCCATATTAGGAGAGCTCAGGGAGGGTAAAGGTAACATAATATACAGAGGCAAGGTAGTACGTGGTGGATGGGATAATTTTAAAGGATTCATAGGATAATCCTATCGAGCTATTTAACCCTTCGTAACCATTAGTAACTAAGTTTATTTTTAACTGAGTAAATGGTTTAGGAGGTGTGTGTTACGGTAAAAGACGATGTTGAGGTTAAAAAGAAGGAAGGCCTAGGAGATTTATCAAGTAAGGCTTCAGTTAAGTATCCATTAAGGATTTCTAGTTACGATGCCAAGAGAAGAGTAATTAGGATTGCTGATAGGGAGATTAGAGTTGGAGGTCCCTTACCTAAGGCAAGACCTAACGAGAAATTCGTTAGATACACACAATCAATATGTCCCTACTGTTATGCCTTACTACCAGCCATAATAGTTGAGAGGGATGGTAAGCTATACATAAGGAAAGTATGTCCAGAGCATGGTGAAATTGAAGAGATATATCAGGGTGATGCTGAATTTGCAAGAAGAATTGAGAAATGGTATTATGAGGGTATGGGGAGTAGATATGTCTATACAGACTTCACAGCACCATGTCCATATAGTTGTGGTCTATGTCCTTTACATAAGAATCATACAGCATTAGCTAACTTAGTATTAACCAATAGATGTGATCTAGATTGCTGGTACTGCTTCTTCTATGCTGAGAAACTAGGTTTCGTCTATGAGCCATCGATAGAGCAGATTAAGTTCATGGTCGAGCAGTATTTAAAGCAAGGTGTTACACCAGTTATTCAATTGACTGGTGGTGAACCTACATTAAGGGAGGATATTGTTGAGATTGTTAAGCTACTTAGGAGTTTAGGTGTCAGGCACATACAGCTAAACACTCATGGCATTAAATTCGCTTCACTTTACTTGTTTAAGGGTGAGGATGAAGCTGTAGCCTATGCTAAACAGCTGAGACAAGCAGGTGTGAATACTGTCTACATGAGTTTCGATGGAGTGAGCCCTAAGGCTAATGTTAAGAATCATTGGGAGGTTCCATTCATTTTTGAAGTGTTTAGGAAGGCAGGTATGACGAGTGTTGTTTTAGTACCTACAGTGATTAAGGGTATGAACACTCATGAACTAGGTGACATACTTAGGTTTGCAGCTATGAACATGGATATTGTTAGGTCTGTTAACTTCCAGCCAGTATCGCTGACAGGTATGATTAAGCGTGCTGATAGAGAGAAGCTTAGAGTTACAATAGCTGATGTAGCTAGAGCTATAGAGGAGCAAACTAAGGGTCAGATAAAGATGAGTGATTGGTATCCAGTACCTGCTTCAATGCCTATATCAATGTTCATAGAGGCTCTAGCAGGGAAGTTCAAGTTCGAAATGGCTAATCACCCAGAATGTGGAGTAGGTACCTATGTGTATGTTAGAAGGAGCGATACAGAGGAGATAGAATTCATACCTATAAATAGGATGATTGATGTTGAGGGATTCCTAGACTACCTTTACGAGAAGTCAGAGGAGCTACAGAGAAAGGGTAGGAAGATGTTAATAGGTGCTAAGGTATTACTAAACCTCATAACTAAGTTCATTAAATGGGAGGGTGTACCCAGTGAACTTAAGAAGACATTACCTAAGATACTATTTGACATATTTACCAAGCAGTCCTATGAAGCTCTAGGAGTATGGCATTACAAATTCTTATTCATAGGAATGATGCACTTCATGGATCTTTATAACTATGATGTGGAGAGAGTAATGAGATGCAACATACACTACTTGATGCCTGATGGTAGAATAATACCATTCTGTACATTTAACGTACTTAATGAAGTGTATAGAGATTATGTCCAAAGGAAATACATGTTTACATTAGATGAATGGATTAAGATGAAGGGTAAGGAGAGTATAGGTAAGGCTGTAAAATATAGAAGGAGTAGGGAGCTACTTAAGAAAATGATGACTCATCCACTCTACATAAAGACTTACAAACCATTCCTACATAGATGGGCTAAGTATTATCCATGGCTCAAAGATTACGCTTAACCTATTTTTTGCAGGTATTCGTGATATATAGAATTTAATTCTCTAGCCCACACAAAGATATTCTCGGGATTACGAGGATAGTTATTATAGTGCTTCTTTACTCTCTCCATAAACTTAGCTACAGTTCTAAGCTTAATGAGTAATGTTGGTCTACGTAAGCCCGCAAGTAGTCTCATAGCTTTTTCAACAACACTTAACTCTAAGTCACCTTTTAGTGATAGTACGTTAAGGTCCTCCTCCTTGATTAATTTACTTCTCATGCCATACTCTAAATCATCGTTACTTAGTCTTTGGAGGAATATCCTGAAGATATCAAGAACACCTTGCTTTATACCATACATTTTTAGGTAACATATGTTAGCATCCCATAGGCTATTATTATTCAACTCTCCGTAGTTTAATCCATTAATTATTGCGTTAGCTAAGCAGTATGATGATATCATTGCTGAACCCTTCCCACCTCCATGAATAGGATTAACAGCATAGGCTGCATCACCTACAACACCGATTCCATTCCATATAAGGGATAATACAGGTCTACGAGTAGGTACAGCCGCACCACCTGCTTCAATAATCTTACTCCCTCTAAATTCAGGTCTCGTTAATACATACCTATACAAGAGATCTTTAGGGTGAGGATAACCCATACCTCCCTGTACGCCTAATCCGACATTAACCTTGTTTGGCATCATGGAGTAAGGGAAAAACCACCAATACCCTCCTGGTGCAACATCTTTATTTATGTAAATCCTATGAATATTAGGCTCATCTATTTCCTTGCTAAGAATTCTTACCTCTCTATAAGCTATATTCATGTCTTTAGGGTCTATATCATCCCTTACGGGCCATTCCTTAGGTAAATGTCTAACTATAGCTCTAGCAAGACCCGTTGCATCAACAATAAATGATGCTCTAGCCTCCCATACTCCTCTACCTCTACTCCACAATTTAATACCGACAACTCTATGATTCTTGATTATAGGTTCTAAACCGTAGGTTAAGCTTAAGTACTCGACTCCGTTATTAATAGCCTTATTAATAAACCTTTTAGTTAATGCCACCCTATTAACCTGAAAACCGTCACCTAAAACTCTATACTTAATATCCTCCATAGGTGAGTATATATCTATGCCTTTAACGATACCTTCTAATTCTTCACCTTTAGGATAATCTATATTTAACTCATCAAAATGATGTTTACCTAATGCGTCACCGCAGGGTTTATCACCCACTCTTTCGGGGGGTTTCATATCTACTAATAATGTCCTCACATTCCTTAATGAGAGGAAATATGCAAGTGAGGCGCCTGCTATGCCCGCACCGACTATGATTACATCATATTTGTTCAGTATTAATCACCACTTAAACCTATTGAAGCTTAGAAGTTAAATACTTCATCCCTAAATCACTTCTACGGGTCTATCTCCGTGGAGGAGATGGTCTTCGTTATAAGACCAAAGGATGATTATACTTCACTATGTGAGAACGTAAAGAGAAGGTACTTTGAGTACTTGAGCAAGGGCGTGAAGAGATTTAAATTCTTAATAGTTAGTAAGGAGCCGTTATACAAGTGGATAGAAAGCGTCAGATGCGTCTTAGAGGTAAATATATCTGCAACAATTATAGTTAAGCAGGTAAATCCTGATGAGCTCAACAAAATCATATCAAGTACTGAAAACGTTATTGAGATAACGTAGTGATATATAATAACGCGGGTCCCCGTCGCTCCACCTACATCACTTGTCAGAGAGTGTCGTTAGGTCATCCCCAACGCTATATCCCTACAGACCTTTAAAATACTGAGTGGTGCCTCTTGATGTTATGTGAGATTTGCGGGAAAAGGGAAGCCGTAAGTAGGTGTAGGATATGTGGTCGATGGGTCTGCAGTAAACACGTATCTAACGGTATTTGTACCGTATGTAGGGACCTCATGTGTAGTGTATGCCGTAAGAGATTATCCATCGGTAGCTGCCTTATATGTGGGAAGCTCATATGTAGATCTTGCTCAGTAGAGCTACAGCCAGGTATTAGGCTATGCGTAAAATGTTATGAAAATCTTGACCAAATACTTAGCAAGTACCCTAGACTTACCTACATTAAGAGGTACTTGAAGGGTAAGGTAAAAATAAAATAAACCCTAACATTCAGAGAGTATAGGGTTAACGATGAGTTTCGAGGAAGCCATCGATAATGTAAATAAGCTCCTTGAAAAACTAAGTGATGTAAGAAGGGAAGCACTCCAGAAGTTACCTGTTGTTAAGTCAGCAGCATTCAACATACTATTTGATGTTGTTAATAGGGCATTAAAGGTTCTAAATACAGTAAATGAGATAGAGAAGAAGGTAGAGTTGGATAGAGGATTTAAGAGGATATGTGGTAATTGGATTTTAATGAAAGAAGAGGATAGGTTAAGTATTAAGAAGTTAAAACCATTGAGAATTCTAACTTATGTGCAAAATGAAGGTAAGGTCCTAATAACCAATGGTGAAGTAAGTCTAGAACTCTCTCCTTCATCAATCAAGTTAGGATTACGTGGTAGGAATATAGTAATTAGTGACATATCATTAGACGGTATATCAGAGAATACAGACTTGATAAAGTCACTAGGTAGATATCTCTTCGAACTTGTAGACACACTAGCTGATACATTAGGTAGGTGTTTAAAGAGCCTAGGAATGCTGTGAAGCTATAATTATAGCAACCAGTAAAGTAGCTTACCTTCACTGTACAACCATAAATACCTCTCATGAGTTCTAAAATGAGGTCTTATGTACGACTTAATTAATGAGATAATCTTCTTCATATTTAACTCGTTTTTGAAGACGTAAGAATTGTATTCATGTTCTTCACATTTACAGTCTATATAAACTTGTTGTTTGGGTATTCTACACCCTATAAGTACATCACCCTTCAGGAAGCATTGAACAGGTCTAATGCTCTTCAATGGTATGTAGGCCCCTCTAACAAACTCTATGTATGAGTAGTTACTACCGTACGGTCCCTCATTAATTAAGGCTAAGCCACTCAATGTAGGATCTACATTATCTACCTCACCTATGATTGAGGATTTCCTTAATATTGTTCTTAATAGGTAGTCATCACTTATCAATTGCTTCATAAGGTTAGTATAGCAAGTAGAAGGTACTACCATACCTACGACATCACTCGCAAGATTCAGTTTTACTATACGTAACCTACATGTACTGCTCATTCCATTCCTCTAAGATAATTTAAACACTAATGATAATATATTACTTTTTCCACTAATCATTAAATCGATGAAGTATGCGAGCAGTGGTTTATAGTTCTATCGATCCTGCAGGTAAAGGTATAGCGAGTGAAATACTCAAATCGATTGCATGTAAAGCCATTAACATTCCTAAGTCTAAGTTCTCTTGCATCAATGAGGAGTTAAACATTGTTTTAGCTGAATTTATTGAGGATGTACTATATTTTGACTTTCTTGACGACGTATTCAGTAGAGCGGGTATTAAGATAGATTATTATATCGTCCTATCTAGACATTCAGCTACATCCGGAATTAAATCGTTAACTGTTCATCATACGGGTAATTTCACTGATAAAGCGTTGTATGGTGGTAAGCCCTATGAATTAGGTATAGCTAATCCTCCACTTGCATATGAGTTATTAAGACAGTTAGTTAAGGTTAGTAGTAATTATGGCTTAAATGATTTTGAGGTTACATATGAAGTCACGCATCATGGCCCAACAAGTTTAGAGAAGCCTGTAACTTTTGTGGAGATAGGGTCTAGTGATAGAGAATGGGTTCTTAAGGAAGCTCATAAAGTATTGTGTGAGGCTGTTCTAAATACCTTAAGTAAAGATTTACCTAAGTGTACACCATCATTTGGTGTAGGTGGTCCTCATTATGCCAAGATATTTAGTGAAAGAGCCTTAAATTATACCGAGTGTTATGGCCATATAATGCCTCGTTATATTATAAAAGAAATCGGTAATAATACTGAATTATTGATTAAGTTATTTAGGAGTGCCATCAGTAGATCCATACCAAGTACTAAAGCTATTGTAGTACTTAAGAAGGTTAGAAAGGACATTAAAGACGTCCTAAGAAGGATAAGCTATGAGGAAGGGCTTGAGTATAAAGTCGTTTAATGCGTAAGTTTTTAAGCTCTATTTATAGATGTGCTTAAGGGTATTAATGAAAGTAGTCATTAAGTTAACAGGTAAGGTTTTTAGTGAAGAATACGTGGCAACATTAAAGGTAATTGCTGATACAGTAAAGTTCATGCACAGAAAGGGTGATAGGGTCGTAGTGATTGCTGGTGGTGGTAAATTAGCTAGGGAATATATTTCATTAGGTAGGAAATTAGGACTTAATAATTCTAGACTTGATATCATAGGTATAGAGGCTTCAAGAATTAATGCGTTAATCTTAGCATCATTATTAGGTGATGAGTGTTATACTCCAATACCTAGGAGTATTGATGAATTCATGAGGGCTTGGTCAAGTAATAAAATTGTAGTTTTAGGGGGCTTACAGCCAGCTCAATCAACTAATGCTGTTGCAGCTATAATAGCTGAATTAATATCAGCTGATATGTTAATAAATGCTACAGTAGTCGATGGTGTATACGATAAGGACCCCTCAAAATATAGTGATGCTAAATTACTAAGTGAGGTTAGCATTGAGAAGTTAGAGAAGATATTAAGCCAGAAATTCTTACCTGGTCACTACGAACTCATAGATCCTCTAGCATTAAACATAATTAAGAGGTCAAGAATTAATGTAGTATTCATTAATGCGTTCAAGCCTGAGAATATAATGAAGGTATTAAAAGGTGAGAAAGTAGGTACGCGGATTAAATGGTAACGTTTAAGCTTACTTATCTATACATTAATAAGCCTCCACATAGATTCAGTGAATGGTGCGGGGGTGCCCGAGCCAGGTCAAAGGGGGCGGGCTCAAGACCTTCCAGCTTGGGTGAGAGACCCGCTGGCGTAGGCCTGCGTGGGTTCAAATCCCACCCCCCGCACCACAAATACTAGGTGGTGATTACACCCTGGCAATTATCAGGTCATTAACATTAAACGTTAGTGAAGCGTCTAAGGCTAAGCAATTAATAGGTATCATGAGGAAACTCGCTAATAGGGAAGACATTAAGGTATGGACTTGGAGATTAACATTCCCCAATAATATCAAATGGGATGATGTAAAAGAATTCTGCAATAGAGTTGATGTACTAATCAATGCTTATCACGCTAATCTACCTAAAATTTCTGTAGATGACTTAAGCATGTACTTAAATACATGCAGAAACTCCTATGCAGCATTATTACTTAAACCTCAATTAGTTAATGATGTAAGTAAGGTTGCTTCAATAATTTACAGATTATGGGAACTCGTTGGTGAAGAAGGTATGTGTAGAGTTGGCATATCATTTGGTGACTACATAGATACACCCTACTACCCGCTCTCAACGATGTTCAATGAAGGTGTATCAGCCTCATTAAGATATGTGGATATCCTTATGATGACCGAACCTAAATCTTGGTTAAGTAAAGTCTCAAATTACGTAGGTATACTCAATAAGAAATTAAACAATCTATGCGATAGTGTATCAATTAGGTTTTTAGGGTTTGACCTATCATTATCTCCATGGCTTACTAATGACGAGAGCATAGTTAGACTTATTGAGAGGTATTATTTATCTGGTAGAAAGTTTCCATCGATAGGTACTGTATCAGCCATAAACAGTCTCAATAACTTCATATTAAACGTTGTAAAAGCAAGTGGAGTAAGAGTCTTAGGTTTCAATGAGGTAATGCTGCCATTAGCTGAAGACGAGGTCTTGAAGGAGAGAGTTTATGAGGGGAATGTTAGGCTGCATGACCTAATAAACTTGAGTACGTACTGCATCGCAGGCTTAGATATGGTTGCAATTCCAGCATCGAAAGAAATTATAGAGAGTATAATTAAAGACTTAATTACTGTCTATAAAGTGAAAGGTAAGGTGATAGGTATGAGAATAATACCGACAACATCAAACTATGAGATCAAACTTGCAGGTTTCGGTAAGGTGCCAATAGTGAAGAGTTAGAGCTACATTGTGGGGGTACCCCCTCACACACATAATACGGGGGAGACATTAATACCTGTATTATTGCGGTAATATTTGATGTATCCCCCTCCAATGCATTACACAGCCTTCTGTAATATGAAACTAACCTTTATTACTAAGAACATCGTTTAGTTTACGGGATAGTTAATGATTATTCTAGACGTTAGTAGCAAGCGTACTAAAACATTGACGCTAAGGGTTGATTCAGACTTAAATCAATTAATTGAGAAGGCTGTTAAAGCTTTTGGCTACAAATCAAAGAGTGACTATATTAGAG
>Ga0190367_1001548_pt1 | contig 13071 bp, 9 predicted proteins | sample 4872181011_MG_FD_171838 | JGI IMG/M metagenome (GOLD analysis project Ga0190367, IMG submission 171838) | Hydrothermal vent microbial mat bacterial communities from Southern Trench, Guaymas Basin, Mexico - 4872-18-10-11_MG | ecosystem: Environmental > Aquatic > Marine > Hydrothermal vents >...
ACTCCACTATAGCGGCTTTTCAGGAAGCCTGTCGGAATGCGGCATGGCTTTTAGCTATTCTTGGATGCGACTCGGGAGTGGACTGGAGTGTTCTCTATATGTTCCTAACGATGGCGTTTGTCGCGCTTCAGCTGCGTCAACGAGGTGAGTAGCGCGAACCCCTTATAGCGAGTTGCGATGCAGCGGGTTGGAGTTAGACGCGCTCTTCGTGCCCAAGTCGGTTGCTGTCGTTGGGTCTTCGGTACAGGTAGAGCCAGGTACTATAGCAACTCCCTCCTTATTCGCACAAGTGCGTGCTGACTTACTGCAAAGGTTTCAGGGAGAAGTCTGCTGTATCGATATTGGAAGCTGGGCGGGGGAAGGACCCTTGCCTACCGAGCTGCCGAAAGCTGATCTCTACATACTAACTACCGCTCGCCCGCCCACACTCCGCTTGGTAGAGGAACTTGCTCAACAGCGTTTGACGCGCGCAATCATTGTGCTATCGGGAGGGTATACAGAGGAGGAGGAGAGGCGGATGGTAGACACGGTTCGTGCAGCAGGCATTCGCTTACTCGGACCCAACTCAGTGATGGGTGTTGTTAACGCGCATATTGGGTTACAGACGACGTTCGGTACTTCTACCGAACTGCAAGCTGGCAACTGCTCCTTCTTAGCCCAAAGCGGCGGAGTGGGAGCAGCTATCCTGGACCTCTGTACCTTCTACCGCGTCGGAGTTCGATACGTGATGTTCGTAGGCGATAAGGCAGACGTAAGCGAGCGTGATTTCGCACGCTACTGTGCAGAAGATCCAGAAACGAGGGCGGTAGGAATGTATGTAGAGGACTTGCGGGAGGGTCGGAATACTGTCGAAGTGCTACGAGAGCTTTCTAAGCGAAAGCCTCTCGTGATTTTGCGTGGTGGGGTTTCGGAAGAAGCAGCAGCGCGAGCAGCAAGCCACACGAAGGCACTAGCTACGGGCGGGTTTCTATGGACAGCGGTGCTTCACGCAGCGGGAGCAGTCGGCGTTTCTTCCGTAGAGGAGTTGGTTGTAGCAGTTCATGCACTCGCGACCCAAGCGCCACTTAAGGGGAAGCGGATCGCGGTAGTGAGTAATGTGGGGGGTCCAGCTACGCTTACCACCGATTTACTGGTAGAAGAAGGATTCGCTATTCCAGCTCTCTCTCAAAACACGAAAGAGGCGCTGGTCGAGGCGCTTCCCGCCATCGAACCCATCAACCCACTAGATGTTTATGCAGATGCAGACGGTGAACGCCTATGTAGAGCAACCGAGATCGTTCTCAAAGACCAGAGAGTGGATGGTGTACTGGTTATTGCTATGCTGAAGTCCTGTTTGCTGGATCCAAGAGAATTAGGGGTTTTCGAACAACTACCGGAATCTGACAAGCCTGTTGTCGTACTAGCGGTAGGAGATCAAGACTTTCGGCAGGTTCGACGCTGGCTGCCGCCACGATTTCCTGCAGTAAATACGCCTCGGCTAGCGGTTGCGGCTTTACGTGCGCTTTGGCGTCGGTATCATTTAGCTAAGGAAGCATAACCCTATCGCGAAGAGGGAGAAAACCGCCTCAACGCCGAGTAGTATGGCAACAAGCTTGTTTTCAGTTAGTGGTAGGTTAGCGGTAAAGAGGTGGGCTAGTGCCTTGTAGGGTGGAGGCTGCAAGATGCCGTCGTCAAGAACGCGTGTGTCACCAAAGTGCTTTCGACCACGAAGCCCGCTGACGAACTTAAGTGAGAAGTCAATGGTGTGGGGGAGGAGGAGCAGCATGCAGTAGCCTTCTGTACCTGATAGTACTGCGATTGCTGCAATTGCAGCACCTATTGGTAGAGTACCTGTGTCACCTATGAAGCAGCGTGCAGGATAGGCATTATAGACGAGAAGCCCAAAGTAGACTGCAGCGAAGATTGCAGCAAGAAGCGCGAGGTCGGGATAGCCAGCTAGTGAGCAGATGATGCTTTGAGCAGCGAAAGCGATGGCGCCACTGCCCGCTTCAAGTCCATTGTATCCAGCGTAGATGTTGGTAAAGTTTGCAGCGGTGGTTACTGCGAGAGGAACGATGAACAGCGGGTAGAGAAAACCGAGCTCAAATACGCCGATAAGAGGGATGTACATCGTGTGTCGGTAGAGTATGCTAGGAGTTAGTAGGTAGCCGCAAGCGAAGAGCGTAAGAGCCTTCGTTACGTGACCTAGATTCAAGAAATCGTCAACAATACCTACAATCATTGCAGCAAACACAACAAGAAAAACAGGGGTCCAGTGCGTAAGTTGTAGTGCGTTACTGAGACCGCTTATCACCCATAGGGCTGAAAGTAGGGGAAGTAGTGCTGCAGTTTCAGGAACAGAAATAGGATTTCGTTTGTGGACATCAACACCGACTAACCCTACCCATCGCGATAGAGAGAGGCCGATAGGCACAATAAGTAGGGTAAGGACGAAGACGAGGAGGGGGGTTATCAGGAATAGCACGGAGGTACTTTTTCTTGAAGTATAAAGGTAGTGAGGGTCGGGCAAAGGGTTATACGGTTAGCATACTCTTCTCCCGTCTTGTCGATAGCGGAGTGGCTGATCACGGTGCAGAAGCCTCTGGTAGAAGTTGTTCCAGGAGAGGAGCGGGTATCAACAGTCCGACCCGACGGGGTGGTGTACAACGACCTCTATGCGTTCCTATTTCGAAAACTCCGCTGGCCAAACGTGTTCACCATACGCAACATATCGGAAGATAAGGAGGTTCCTATATTTCTAAAATTCGTGCCCGAAAGCTGGAACTACAACCGAAGTCCTGAAATGGGCGCTATCGAGCTTCTTCGCGTATCTTTGGTTTATGAGGGAGCAGAGTACGTGCAATTTGAGATATCCAATGGAATGGTAACAGTACCCGATGGAAGAGCTAACGCGATACTGCTTAAACCGGGTACATCCGCTACATGTCAGGTAGTAATTAAGTTAGGAGAGCGTGCGGGGGAAGGAGATATCTTCGGCTTTCGACTTGAGGTAATAGCTCTGCCCCCATCCGGCGGGCGTGCGGAGACCGCTTTGCCAGCCTAGCTCATGGGCTGGTTAGCTGCCGATCCATCTTATGCAATTACCCCGCTCGAAATAGAAGGGCGTGTTCGGCTTGAACCCGTTATATCAACAGGTGTCGCTGAACTAGACTTAGTTTTGGATGGAGGATTTCCACGTAGGAGCTGCGTTTTGGTTTTGGGAGGACCTGGTACCGGAAAGACGACGTTTGCTATTCAGTTCATATATCGTAATGCGCGAGAGAGAGGAGTTAAAGCTCTCTTTATAGCTGTTGATGAGGCACCTGAAGTAGTTCGACATAGGGTATCTGCCTTTGGATGGGATTTACGGGAATTAGAGCGCACCAACTATTTAATCATGTACGATCTGCATACTCTCATAGCGCGTATACCATCCGATGAATTCTTCCAGCCTGAGGGACCGATGGATGTCGCATCCTTTCTCGCTGAAATCCTGGGCATCATCGACGAGTTTGAGGTTGAGGTACTAGCAGTAGATACAGTAACAACGCTTCTTGAGCATTTTGGAGGTCAACAAACACGTTTGGTTTTGAAGCGCATGCTTTCCGCGCTCCGCTACCACTATGTAACTGCACTCTTTACAGCAGATCTTGTTTCAAGAGATAGACAGCTAATTCACGCAGTAGAATATGAGATGGATGGCATCCTTCATCTGTTTTTAGAACCTACGCCTGATGGTATTGATATGATCAGGTATTTACGTATTGAGAAGATGAAAGGGCGTCGGCACCCCCTTTCACGAATACCTATGCGTATTACAACAGATGGTATTCATCTAGACATTCATGGAATTGTCCCGGGTGTCATGAGGAGACGCCGGTGGCGCCGTCGCTAGAGTTATACAGGGAAGACGGCGCGACAGAGAATAGCACGCTGATCCTGTGCGAGAACTTCGATCGGATAGGGGGGGTCGGATGCTGCAGAGGGCCAGCTACACACGATAATGTAGGTGCCGTTTCCTAGATCGCGGATATGTAGGGGGTAAGAGAGGAAGCCTTGGCAGAGGATCTGTAGTATCGTGAGATTAGCAGCTGGACCAGCCCCCCAAGCGATGTCCCTAATGCCTGTGACTTTAATCGTAAAGTTATCTCCCGGATAACGAAGGTCAGGTAGCTCTACAACGGATAGGTTCATGTAGCTAGTAACTAGGAAGTTATCGTAGATTTCAAAGTCAGAGGATGTTATGTTAGCGATAAAGCGAACTCTTACGAAGGTCGTTGCTGGATTCTGATCGGTAGATCGCCAGGGAACGCCCCAGCTCTCGATTACATAAACAACCCGTATAAAGACACCCCGTTGCATCCATAGCGTAGCGGTGTTGTTAACCCACTGGTCGAGCCAGAAGCGAATTACGTCTTCTGAGGGAGCCGAGCTCCACGATAGGTTAGCTGTAGCGAGGTCTACCGTTCGTTTTGCTGAGTCTCGAATAGAGGCGAGAACAAAGGCAGGGTCGGTTATCGGAATGTGGCGAGGAAGGGTGCCGTACGTTGAGAGTATGAAGGCAGCCATGAAGATAGCGAGCGCGAGTAGAAAGCATAGGAGGAGGAGTAGCTGTCCCTTTCTCGTTCGTTTTACTCGAGCCAAGCTTCTACACGGATGACTCTAGGTTCGTAGATGAAGGTTGTCTCGTACTCTGGAGGCACATCTACTTCAAAGAGGTCTAATGTAGCTAGGTAAAAGTCCCAGTGCTCTGCACCGACAGTTGCATTCCAGATCGCTCCTCCCACGATTCCCACGAGCCCGGGATTGGTGCCATCAGGCAGCGTAGATGCTACGATTAGGTCTCTGCCGCCAATGCCACCTGTTGTGTACCGGGAGTCCCAGAGGTACGATTCAACGACCGTATCGGTCTCTGGATCCCATAAGTCAAAGTAGTAGCTCCACCTAGCGCCTGTTAGCTGAGTAACGTTCTTGCATATTACTACTACATCATTATCTTGCCACCACGTCCAGGCACATAGAGGTGCGTCGGTTAGCGGGCTCGTGGGGAGTGCTGTAGGTCCTCGAATCGCCTCGAGGACCCAGCCTGTTACGGACTGATAGTACCGGTATACCGCAACTATGGGACAGCAAACACTACTAGTGGGGGTAGAAATCTGAGTTTCCCCTACTGTAAGAAGGTCGTAAAAGCCGTCACCATCGATATCTGAGACTTGTGAGCATCCTTTCCAGTAGGTATTTGAGGCAGATGCTGGAGATCCGGAACGTGCTTCTAACACAATTTCCACGATAACATCTGGATCGTCTACGTCAGATCTGAAGTTCTCGGGATCGTAAGATTGTGAGGGGTCATCAGCACGATACCCGTATCCGCGCAAATCGAGCATGTAAACAAAGCCTTGGGGTGTTCCGGTTGTATTGGTCGCTACTACTCCGACCTCCACATAATCAACGCGAGGTTCGCCAGAGCTGTAATCATGCCAGAAGTCCCATACAGCATCTTCGTCTCCTAGGTCAGCTACCGTAAGGCTGGTGGCGCGCCTATCCTTACCTAGTAGAAGAAGGTAGGTTAGGTTATAGGTTAGTACCTGAGACTCGCTACTACCGTCGGGTAGGATATCACCTATCTCCTTCGAGAAGGTCTGGTTTACGAGAGGTATAAGAAGACCGGAGGACTCTACGCCTACCCCAAGCACCCAGCCGTAATCGCTACCATCACTAGCGGTTCCATAACCTGAGACGAGAAAAACCGCATACCTTGGGATGCAGCTCTCACCGCCATAGCTTCGTACATCAGGAGGCGGTGCTATCCTACGCGCATATACTTCGATTTCGTCAACCCAAACATCTCCTGCTTGGTTCCGGGCTATGTCCAGGTTGAGCACAAAGCGAATCGTTAGCTCTGTAGCACCTCCAGTCGCTATCCAGCCAGTATCGTTCAACGTCCAAGTAACGTTGAATAACGACCGTGAGTAGTTTTCAACTCCATCTAGCTCTGTCTTGAAGGTTAACGAGCCTTTCTCACTCAGAGCAGTTTTGTACATGAAAATCACTCGATAGTCATCATATCCTGATACGTCGATGTCCGTATATAGCTCCCACGTACCGGATCGAGGGAGCCGACCTACGCTATACCAACCATGCCAAGCATATGGAGAGGATCCAGGAGCAGAGTCTGTCGTATCTACCGTCCAGTTTCCATTAGCACGCCCTGAGGAGTCCACTTGCCAGATGGTCTGAGAAGTTAGGTTTACTGGATCGTAGAAGATCCGATTTTGTGTTACAGAACCGCGCGCGATAACTATGTCGTCGATACGCCACCACGCGGATCCCAAAAGACGCGAGGGTGCGCTTAGCCTAAACCGTATTTTGACCACGTTCCCAATGTAGGTGTCGATTCTGAGTTCTGTACGGGGTGTCCAGTTAGTCTTGTCGGCAGCCCCTGTTACTGAGTATATCGTAGTCCACGTGCTTCCCCCATCCGTTGAGACATCTATCGATAGTTGGTCGCTCCAGAAAAGACCACTTTCTAGGTGGTACTGTTCATAGAAGCAAAGGTATACGGGAGGAGCGGCCCCTGTTAGGTCTATATCGGGGCTGATTAGATCTACAGTAGCGCCATTTTGCTCTCCACTGTACCAGTAGCGTTGTGGGCTGTAGGCGGTTGCGGAGTCGTATACGACGTGCCACTGATTGCTACCGATGTCACCCGTCCAGCCAGGTATGTTCCCCCACTCGACATCGTCGAAGAAGTAGATCTCGTTACCTCCTTGGAGAAGCGTAACGATGCGAGGTGCTCGCTCACCTTCGTCTCCATCGTCAAAGCCCGTTGCCTCAGGATCATCCCATGGTCCTAAAACACCACTTCCGAGTTCCGAAGCAAACACGATATCGGTTGCCTTGTTAGCGGTGAAGCCCGTTGCTGTAGGATCTAGGTCTGTATAGCTGAAGACGTAAGAGCTGAGCATTGCTATGGAGGATGTGGATGAATCGTATTGCCACAAAATGAGTTCTGCGAGTTGTGTTCCATCAGAAAGTTCGCAATAGCCTGCTGTAACTATTTCGGGCGCGCCGTCTCCGTCTATATCTCGCACAGCTACCCCTGATACGTGTTCGTGGATCGCACTTGCGTATGCAGGTGAGGTAAGGGTGTTTATCGCTTGGAGGGTGAAGGCACTACCGTCCCAGAGAACTACTGCAACAAACGGTCGGTATGCATAGCCTCCTAAGCTAGGGTCGTACAGGTAGCAGTCACCCGCAACAACGATTTCCTCCAGCGAGCCATGTTGCCACCATGCCATATCACGTATCAAGGTTGTGTAGCCGCTGTAGTCGTCTTCAAACCAAGCCGCAGGACCTACGACGGTTCGAGTACCACCGAGCCGAATAGTTTGAACATAGCTGCCTGGCTCGTAGTAGTAAGCAACCGCGACATCAGCATCTAGAGGGGGTGTATAGCCGTAGGGACCGACTATGGGATTGCCGTATGCGTCGTATACTGTCACCCGAATCTTTGCGTTTGGAACTACTCCAGATAGCGCATCCTCGATGAGCTGGTAGAGGTAAGTTATGTTGGGAGCGGTTCCGCGATAGTACAGGGCCTCACGTAGTTTGCCAGATCGACCGAGCGCTTGAAGCACTTGATCGAGGTTCTGCTTTAGACTGGTGCCTACCGTGATGCTTGGTCGTTCAACAGTAAGGATGTAGGAGCTTATGATAAGAGCGGTGAAGATTAGAATAGCGCCTGTGAAAGCCTCGATAACTGGCATTTGACCTCGACGTCGTTTCATGTTCTCGACTATAATAGTACGCGGGGGTTTTTACGCTTAAACCTAAGCCGCCGAGACTGTTCCCGCAACGAAGAATACGAATGGTTGGTTGAGAATCACGACTTCACGACGCACTACAATGATGTTGGTTGTTGGCGTGATAGCTGGTTCCGGGCCCATGATATCAGGTCCATAGTCAATCATAAGTGGGTAGGTTCGTACGTTATAGCCAAAGAGTTCAACGGATCTGGGGAATTGGGAGAGGGTATATAATGCCTCGGTGATGAAGAAGAGAATTATGTAGGCTTTAAGCTCAGATTGAGAACGTGCTTCGATTAGGTCAGGCATGTTATCCACCAAGTACTTTAAAGCTTCGCATATCTGGCAATCGTAGGTCGTGTTGCCGGTAACAAGGCGCCAGCGAAGCCAGCCATAGAGCGCGAGAGAAGTACAGTGTAGACGGGAGACGCGGCGCCGCCAGCTACGAGGATTACCAGTCGTTCGCCAGTCCCAGTAGAACCACTGATTGACGGGATCCTCTTCACCGGTTCTGTTAAGAAAGTCGGCGGCGAGGTTCATTGTGTGAAGTAGATCGCTTTCATGCTGGCTCCAGGAGCCGCTCGGTATGCGCCCTGGTATAACGGGACCGGGGTACCCAGCTGCTTTCCACAGTAGGTAGGCCTCGTAGTAGTCGGCGAGACCAGCGAGGATTACCCCTACGTAGGGGGCACGCGCCCTAAAGGCACCTGCCGCTCCTCCTGGAGGGCGGTTTACCCAGAGAACCCAGTCAGGCCATGAGCCGTGAAGAGCTGTCCCTGGGGCGTGTATCTGGGTGCGTATATAGAAGTCTGCAGCCCAACAAGCACCGTGGAAGCGTATGGTCGGAGAGCCTGCAGCGGATACATTGTAGAGATACTCAGGATTCTCTGACAACACATAGGCGTGAGCAACACCTATGAGCGCCCAACCTGCGTAGGGAAGAACATCGTCGAACTCGGCCACTAACGCTGATCGGGGACTATCAGGCATCCAACCTCCTTCGTACTGGTTGGGTGACCCGTCGGGGGGCCATATTACGGGCTGCTGTCGGTGCATGATGAGCCAGGACGCATTGGAAAGACCGCAGCGGTAGTAGTCAACTCTAGACGAGTTTACCTCGTATTGGTAGAGGAAGTTTAGGGTTATCACTCCGAGTGAGCAGTTCGCAACTTCGTACGCTCCACCTACGTCAGGAGGTGGATGCGACCATACATCGCCGTATGTGGGATCGTATCCATAGCGCTCCTTGAGTATGTCGCTAATACCTACCTCCATTACACGGTAATTCCAGCTGAAAGGTCTACCAGCTACGGTAGTGGAGTCTATGTACGCAAGCTTTGGTCCGCTAGTTGTTGCGTTCCTGTAAAGCCAGAGCGTACGGATGTACGGAGTAGTACCTGGACGTGCCCAGTTTCTATCGATGGCGGTTTGCCAGTATTGCGAGTAGTACGTTATGTCGCCGAAGATGCTCCAAGCCCAAGCCAAGTTCATTGCCATAAGACCTGTAGTATAAGCTCCTGGGGGAGTTATCACCCCAACACCTTGGAACTGGCGGTTAGTGCCTATATAGTAGGCCCACTGATAATCTTCTCCGTTCCATCGACCTGCATACGTCTCGTTGCAGGGTTCGCCATTAAGCCACTCGGTACCAAGGCCACCCCACTCAGGGTTTATCCACATGGAGTTGGTGTAGTCGGCGCCGATTAGCATTGCGTACAGGTAGTTGCTGAGGTCTATGGGAGTGGGACAGCTCAGGCAGATTCCGCGTGTAGTAGCGGCTACTACAGGGTCTTGCTGTGTTACTACAGCTACAGTTGCTAAGCCTCTGAAGTTAAAGGGAACTAGTGCCCGCCATGCATTAGAACTCTGATCAAATCCAACGAAAGCCCCCGATTTAGAATCGATCGTGGGGAATATAGATGTATTATTGATATGAACCACCGTTACTCTACTTCCAGACCGTTGGATGATGACAGTAAAGTATACTGCTTTATCTTCAGCGTATGTTGAATTGATTAGGGTGGGTGGATCTGTTGTAATGTCCCAAGCGTAGAAGGTGACATTCAAGTAGTTTATATAGGGCGATTCACCCCGCGTGCACGTTACTAGGGTTTGAATAGTTGGGGAAATTAGTGCCTGAATGAAGTTGTAGTTGTAGCTGCTTCTTCCATCAGATGTTTCAGCCCGACACACTATAACGTAGGGGTAGCCAGTAACGGGTGATAGATACTCTACGGCGACACCCGTGTCCGGATCTGTCTGACCCGACGCTGTGAGGACACGACCTATGCCCAATGGAGATGCGGTAATTACATATCGTGCGGGAATGGGAGTATCATCCCATGACAGAGTTCTTATCATGACTAAAATACCGTGGTGAAGGCGTTCACATCTCAGAAACTCCACTTTAAACGGTGGCGTTAGACGAATCTGAAATAGACTGTAGTCAGGCATACCGAGCGTTGCGTGAGCATTGTACACGCTAGGATCGAGTGTGTAGAACCAGCCAATGTCGTTGGCACGTATGAATGGGTGGTAGTAGGGATCGCCTGAGGACCATGGTAGATAGGATCTCGATTCGGGATTTAGGCGCTCTATTTTATCTGGATCTAGAACGTAGGCGCCGTGAGTAATAGGCTGAGTTGCTAGACCCAGCTGCTGCGGTCCAACCGCCCACAGATGTGCCCAATCTTGAGGTGATCCAGCTGATCCGAGGAGGGTGCGTGTAATCTCCATTAAAGACAGCTCGGTGTACTCAGCTGCTGTTCGCGTCTGTACAGAGAGAAACAGGTTTGCGGACGCAGTAATACTAAAAGTAATTATTAGAACTAGTATAGTAATAGCCACTAAGTAATCAACTGGAACGACCCCCCTCCGCTTGGTGAAGGAGGCTTTCACAGTAAAATACGTCGGCGACACTTTTAGCTTTTGACCGGGTGATGAGCTTAAGGGGTCCACGATTAGGTATGTTATAATATTGATGAATTCATGCAGTGTTTCTAGATGTAAAAGAACCATTTAATACGATGTTATTTACTCGAAGGGAATAAGGAGAGGATGGTTGAATAGCACTATGGCTACGAGCACCATTAGGATGGCCCAGAAGAATCCTGCGGTGCCTCGACCTGTTGAAATTTTCCCTATGGAGATGCCGCTTATTATTGAGTTGATGCAAGCTATGTGGAAGAACAAGTGTCGGTATTCGCTTAAATTGATCTGGCCAATTGTAAATCCTCCCATTGTAACGCCGCCAACTGTAGCAGTTTGCCCTCCTCCAGCAGCGGCCATCTGCGCACCCATTTGAGCCATCTGTACGAAGAACGTACGGTACAGGATAAATATCGTACCTAAGAATACACCGTATGCTACTAATAGTATTATTGTGTACATGCGTAGTGTAGACGCTTTCTCTCGTTCGAGTATCTGCGTTTCCCTCACGTACTCAGCTACCTCTCCCAAAATGCGTTCGAGGTTGCCTCCAGACAACCCTGCTTGCTTCAGCAGTGTTACTGTCTGGTACGTAAGCGGGGAATCAACGCGTCGTGCAAAGTTCTCAAGTGCCTGGCTATACGGTACACCAAGGGACATTTCGATTACAACGCGACGAAGCTCCTCACTTAATGGTCCGTATTCCTTCTTAGATGCTAGCTCGATGGCACCTGTAAAGGTCCTTCCTGTTCGTTGTGCCTCAGCGATGTCACGAACGAAGTGTACGAGATACTTTTCTATATTCTTTATGCGGTTGTATACTAGACGATCTACTGCAGCCACAGGTAGCATAAGTGCTACAATCGCTGTAAAGAAGATAACGTCTATTATGTCGACTAATCTACATGGGTAGCCTGTTATAGTCTGAGCAATGGTGGGCCCTAATATTATCCCAAAGATGAAGACAAGGAAGCAGGAAGCTACGCCGATCCCCCACGCGTATCGGAAGTGTTTTTTCCTCAGTATTAGCTGAGGCATGGCTACATCCAGGCGGACATTGTTGAGTCGAGCATTAGGTAAAATACGACGGCGAAAAGAGGTAGCATTATGTATCCTATGAGGCGCATCATGAACACAGGGTCCATTCCTCCACCAAGTAGGGACATGATGCCTAGCATGATGAAGAGGAGAAGGGGGAAGACTACGAATAGTGACATGAACATTTCAGCCATTGTAGCTAGGCTTTCGATGAACCCCTTCATTTCAATGTGACGTAGGCGCATAGCTTCACGAGCTTCAGATGTCAGGTAGTCGAGAATGTTTCCACCACTCGTGATCGTAGCAACATATCCGTGAAGGAAGGTGGCGTACTTGTCAGAGGGTGAGCGCTCAGCTGAGTTTTTGAGAGCTGTTAGAAAGTCCCTCCCAAAGACCTCAATGTCACGGAGTATCATAGCTTGTTCATCGGCAATAGCACCTAAGGTTTCCTTCTCCTCTACAGCCTGCTTCAGGATCCTGTCAGGGGTTGCTCCTGCGGAAGCAAGGATTGAAACGAGGGTTATGTAGAAATGAACGCGGCGATCGATGTCCTTTTTCCTCGATCCAGCAGCAAGCTTTGGCTTAAGTTTGACGTAGTACAGGAATACGATAGGGCCTACGGCTATCAACCCCAGGAATCCAAACACCGCTCCAAGAGCTGGTGGTAGACCCAGCAGAACTGTTATTAAGCCGCCTACGAATGAAAATAGCAAAAGACCTACAATGCTACCTATTATTGACATCAGTATCGCATACGAAAGATATGCGATGAGGTTAACGCCAATCCCTGCGCTGATTAGCTTTGGTCTCAGATCAATAAAGCGGTCGGCTAGCCGTTCGGCTATTCGGTGGAAGTACCTGAATGCAGATATGTAAAGACCACCGCTTTTTGTCAGCGTCGTTGGGGCCTTACTCATTTTTTCGACAAGCCAGCTAGTGCTCTTTGATACGTCTTTTCTGGGTCTATGTAGTAGCTTCGGATGACTTTGCGGATTTCAGAGGGTTGGTCGATCCTGGACTTAACAAGCCAGTCGATCACTGTTTTGCGGCGTTTCAGTTCGGTCTCTACGTACTCGTGGGTGTATCCGAATTCGCGTTGCAAGCGCTCTATCAGATAGCTCCTGCCAGCATATATGAATCGATCACGCGCAGGATCCCATCTGAAAACATCGTTGGTAAGAAGGCCACGCTGTGGGTCGTATTCGTTGATCTCCACCATACGAACGAGACGGCGCACAACTTTACGACCAAGATGCGTGCGAATCTGGACGCAAAGTAAGTTCATGTTAGGTAGGAGGGGGTGGGGGATGTTCATTGG